>WNGG01000038.1_pt1 | contig 145085 bp, 102 predicted proteins | sample 5400661 | NCBI WGS metagenome assembly WNGG01 (sample SAMN13153372, study PRJNA577476) | soil metagenome | isolation source: 100 cm soil or saprolite under Garry oak tree replicate 1 | place: USA:California | collected 2016-06-15
GCCGCGAGCGTCGACAGAAGAGTGAGGGTGACGTAGGTCCTGAGGATGCCGACGTCTGTGACGCGCTTCTGTTCACTCGGACCGGAGGCGGCCATGATCCATCAGATTAGGGCGGACCGACCCTCCAGAACAACCGATGTGGTGGAGGACACGACGCCGACGATCGAATCGTGCGCGTCGGCGACACCGACGAGGCCCCACTCCCGAAGATCGGGGTGAGAACACTTGGTGCCGGGGGTGGGAGTCGAACCCACACAGGCCAGAGGCCCGAGGGATTTTAAGGCCACGGGAAAAAGGAGGCGAACAAAGGACTTGGCCAATTCGTTGCCTTTTCCCGTGTCCGAGGAGTCCGAGGAGGGTCGTAGAGTCCGAGGAGTATGGACGCCCAGATGGACACCAGTTTTCCGCGATCAGGTGAGGGTCGCTCCTAGACGGTGGGGACGGTGCCGCCGTCAATAACATACTCGGCGCCGGTGATGGAGGCGGCGCGCGGCGACACGAGAAAGGCGACGAGATCCGCCACTTCCTTCGGCCGGGCTGGGCGACCGATCGGAATGCCGCCGAGCGAGTTCATCAGTGTCTGGCGCGCATTCTCGTAGTCGGTGCCCGTCTTCCTCCCCAGCTCTGTGACGAGGCGCACGGCCGCCTCCGTCTCGACCCAGCCGGGGGAAACCCTGACGACACGGATGCCCTTCGGGCTCACTTCCTTGGACAGTCCTTTGCTGTAGTTCGAGAGCGCGGCCTTCGCCGCAGCATACGCGATGGTGGCGTCGGGCAGCGGCAACTGTCGCTGGATCGAGGTGATGTGGATGATCACGCCCGCGCCCCGGTCGAGCATCGCGGGAAGCAGCGCGCGATCAAGCCGGACCGCCGGGAACAGATTCTGGTCGAGCGCGCGATGCCATTGGTCATCGTCGAGCGCCGCGAACCCTCCCGCCGGCGCCGATGAGCCGCCGACGACATGGACGATGATGTCGACGCCGCCGAGGCGATGAAAGACCGCCTCGGCCACGATCGAGCAGCCTTCGGCGGTGGCGACATCCGCCGCAACGAACAGATCGGCGTCGGGGAGTCCGGCGGGCGTCGTACGAGCGGTGGTGAGGACCTTCGCACCGGTCTCGCGCAGTCGCGCGACCACCGCTGCGCCGATCCCCTGGGTGCCGCCCGTAACGAGCGCCCGGCGGCCATCCAACTCGAGACCGTCGCTCATGGGCGGATTTCCAGCGAAGCGATCTTGTCGCCGTCGAGCACGAAGATGAACCGCAAGTCGATGGGACTGCCGGGGAAATTCCCGGTGAGCCGGTTTGTGACGATGATCTCGTCGTCCTTCCGGACGGACGCGAGCGGCTCGACTCTGTGCTGGTATTTTTTCCTGGTCCCAGACTTCCATTCCTTGATGGCGGCCAGACCTTGAATCGTCCGACCTTCATCCCGCACGACGGCATGCTCGGCAAAGCACCGGGCCAGGGTCTCCGTATCGCCCTGGTTCTCGGCGGCAATATAGATCGCGATGGGTGGTGGAAGGGTGATAGACACTTGGGATCCTCCTCTTTCAGTCATGCAGGGATAGGCGATGGACATGATCTCCCGTACACTCACAGGATGACAAGAACCTACGAGAAAGTGCGGTACTTACCTAAGGGTAAGGGAGATCGTCTAACCCCAACTTCGGCAGCTCAGGGTGTCGAGGACGCCTTCAGGATCCTGGAGGGTCGCTGGAAGCTGCTGATCCTATTTCATCTCTTCGGCGGCAAGGTGCTCCGCTTCTCGGAGCTGGAGCGGGCGATTCCCGCGATCTCTCAGAAGATGCTCATCCAGCAGCTTCGCCAGATGGAGGTCGATGGCATCGTTCGAAGAATCGTCCATCATCTGGTTCCCCCCAGGGTCGAATACTGCCTGACGAAGTGGGGACAGGCGCTGTGCCCATCACTCGACGCCTTGCTGAAATGGGCCGCACTACGCGAGAAACTGTCCGGTTCTGCTGATCGACGAGGTCAAGGGTCCCACCCTCACACGGATCACCGAAAGCATGGTGCCGGGGGTGGGGGTCGAACCCACATGGGCTGATGGCCCGAGGGATTTTAAGTCCCTTGCGTCTACCGGTTCCGCCACCCCGGCGCAGGAGGAGCTTCAGTCGGTTGAATTCTTCCCGGAATGGGGACGCTACGTCAACCTGACGAGGCCGGCGCTCACGCGGGCGCGCGGCGGCGGGCGAGACGCTCGCGCAAGCGGACGGTCCAGTAGTAGGTCACGGGCAGGATGATGAGCGTCAGGACCGCCGCCGAGAGCGTCCCGCACACCACGACCACGGCGATCGGCCGCTGCGTCTCGCTGCCGATGGCGTGCGACAGGGCCGCCGGCAGGAGGCCGAGCGACGCCAGCAGGCCGGTCATCAGCACCGCCCGCAGCCGGTCGCGCGTCCCGCCGACCACCGCCTGGTACGCCTCCTCTCCGGCCTGCAGGCGGCCCTTGATCGCGGCCACGACCAGAACGCCGTTCAGGACCGCCTGCCCCAGCAACGCGATGAAGCCGACCGCCGCCGCCACCGAGAGCGGCATCCGCGCGGCGGCCAGGCCGAGGACGCCGCCGATCAGGGCGAACGGCACGTTGGTCAGGATGATCAGGCAGTCGATGACCGAGCCGAAGGCCGAGAAGAGGAGCAGGAACGTCAGAAGGAGCGCCAGGGGGATCACCAGCCGCAGCCGGGCCATCGCCCGCTCCTGGTTCTCGAACTCCCCGCCCCAGGTGATCTCGTAGCCCTGCGGCAGGCTCACCGCCGCCGCCACCTTGGCCCGCGCCTCCTGCACGAACGACCCCATGTCGCGGCTGCGGACGTTCATCCTCACGCCGACGTACCTGCGGCCGTTCTCCCGCGTGATCGCGGCGCGGCCGACCCCCATCGAGACGTCGGCCACCGCCGAGATCGGGACGAGCGCCCCGTTCCTGAGGGGCAGCATCAGCGTCCGGATCGACCCGACGTCCTCGCGCGTGGCCGAAGGCAGGCGCACCGTCACGTCGAAGCGCCTCTCCCCTTCCCACAGCTCGGAGGCGACGTGGCCTCCCATGGCGGTCTCCAGGTAGTCCTGCACGTCGGCCAGATCGAGGTTGTAGCGGGCCAGCGCATCGCGATCGAGGCGGATCGCGATCTGCGGCACCTCGCCCGACTTCACGATCCCCAGGTCCGCCGCCCCGTGCACCCCGCCGATCACGCCGACCGCCTTCTCGGCGGCGTCCTGGAGCGTGTCGAGGTCATCGCCGTAGATCTTCACGGCGATCTGCCCGAACTGCCCCGAGATGTTCTCGTTCACGTTGTCACGGATCGGCTGCGAGAAGTTGTACTCGATCCCGGGGACCGATCGCAGGCTCGACTCCATCTCGGCCACAAGGTCGTCGAGACCGCGCATCTGCGGGCGCCACTCCTCCAGCGGCTTCAGCTTCACGAAGATCTCGAGGTTGCTGGCAAGGGTCGGGTCGGTGCCGTCCTCCGGGCGTCCGAGCTGGCTCAGCAGCTCCGTCACCTCCGGCGTCCGCCGCAGCCGCTCCTTGAGCACGGGGACCAGCCGCCTCCCCGCCGTCAGGGAGATGGTGCCGGGCAGGGTGAAGGTGATGTAGAGGGCCCCCTCGTTCAGCTCCGGCAGGAACTCCGAGCCGAGGCGGGGCAGCAGCACCAGCGCGGCCGCGAGCGCCCCCGCCGCGAGCGTCAGGACGATCTCCGGGCGCCGCATCGAGAACCCCAGCGCCGGATCATGCGCCCGACGCGCCCAGACGAGCAGTGGGGATTCCCGCAGCGGCTTCGAACGGCGCAGGGCCAGGAGCGCCAGCACCGGCACCAGGGAGAAGCTCACGAGCAGCGCCCCGAGGAGGGCGCTCACGACGGTGTTCGCCATCGGGCTGAAGATTCGCCCCTCCACGCGCTGCAGGGAGAAGATCGGCAGGTAGGCCGCGATGATGATGAGGAGCGAGAAGAGCGTCGGCCGCGCCACCTCGCGCGCCGCGGCCAGCACGCGGTCCTCCAGGGACTGCCCCGGCGGCGGGGCGTCCGCGCGGACGCGGTGGAAGAGGTGCTCCACCAAAATGACCGCCCCGTCGACGATGATCCCGAAGTCGACCGCCCCCATCGACAGGAGGTTGGCCGACATCCCGCGCGAGTAGAGGTAGAAGAAGGAGGCCAGGAGCGAGAGCGGGATCACGGTGGCGACGATCAGCGCGGCCTTCACCGACAGCATGAAGAGGACGAGCACCAGCACGACCAGGAGCGCCCCTTCGGCCAAGTTGTGGAAGACGGTGCGCAGGGTGGTTTTCACGAGGTCGGTCCGGTCGTAGAAGGGGTTGACCCGGATTCCCTTCGGCAGGACGCGCTCATTCAGCTCCTGCACGCGCTCGCGGACGCCCTGAAGCACGACCGAGGGGTTCTGCCCGCGGCGCATCAGGACGATCCCCTCGATCGCGTCCTCGTCGGCGTCGCGCGTCACGACGCCCTGGCGCGGCGCATAGGCGACGCGCACGTCGGCGACGTTCTTCACCATCACCGGCACGCCGTCGTGGAAGGCGACCCGGACCCGCTCGATGTCGGAAAGGTCCTTGAAGATGCCCAGGCTGCGGATGATGAACATCTCCGAGCCGCGCTCGACGTACCCGCCCGAGGCGTTGTCGCTCGCCTTCTGCAACGCCTCGAAGAGGTCCGGGAGCCCCACGTCCAGGGACGCCATGCGCGTGGGGTCGGGCTCGACGTGGATCTCGCGCACCAGGCCTCCGTAAGACACGACGTCCGCGACCCCGTCGACCCCCAGGAGCCGGGGGCGCACCTCCCAGTCCTGCAGGGTCCGTAGCGTCATCGGATCGGCCGCCGCGCCCTCGAGCGTGTAGCGATAGACCTCGCCGATCGGCGTCGCCAGCGGCCCGAGCCCCGGCTCCACGCCCTGGGGGAGATCGGCGTGGATGATCCGCTCCAGGACCTGCTGGCGCGCCAGGTAGGGCTCGGCCCCCTCCCCGAACGTGAGGGTCACGAAGGAGAGGCCGAAGAGCGAGATGCTGCGCAGGCGGAGCAGCTCGGGCGTCCCCTTGAGCACCCGCTCCAGGGGAATCGACACCCGGCGCTCGACCTCCTCGGTCGGCTGGCCCGGGAAGAGGGTGATGACCTGGACCTGCGTGTCGGTCGGGTCGGGGAACGCCTCGACCGTCAGGCGCGTGAAGGCGTAGTAGCCTCCGGCCGCCAGCGCGGCGGCGAGCAGGAAGGGCGCCATTCGGTTGCGGAGGCAGGCTCGAAGAAGCGCGTCGATCATCTGTTCATGATAACTGCGTGGAGGGGTCCCGGACCAATGCCGCGCCTGGGCCTCAGGCCAGGAAGCGGCGCGCCGGACGGCGGCGCAGGTCCTTGAGGATCTCCCGGGCCGCGTTCCGGCCGGGCGCGCCCATCACACCCCCGCCCGGATGGGTGCCCGAGCCGCATAAATAAAGGTTGGCGATGGGGGTCCGGTACCGGGCCCACCCGAGAAGCGGCCGCATCACGAAGAGCTGATCGGGCGCCATGTCCCCGTGGCAGATGTTCCCACCGGTCAGCCCGTAGACCCGCTCGAGGTCGAGCGGCGTGAGGACCTGCCGGTAGACGACCGCGCGGCGGATGTTCGGGGCGTAGTCCGCCAGGGTCGCGAGGGCCAGGTCACCGAGCCTCTCGCGCTCCGAGTCCCAGTCTCCCTCGGCCAGCCGGTAAGGAGCGAACTTCACCGAGATCGACATCACGTGCCGGCCGGGAGGGGCGAGCGTCGCGTCGACCGTGGAGGGGATCACGATCTCCAGGTACGGCTTGCGCGACGGGCGGCCGGACTCGAAGTCGTCGAAGGCGTCTTCCAGGTAGACGGGGTCCTCGCCGCACACCTGGATCGCCCCGCGCAGATGGGGACCGTCCCCCGGGAGCGCCGCGAAGTCGGGGAGCTCGGAGAGGGCCAGGTTGATCTTGGCCGAGTTGCCGGTGCATCGGAGGGTTTCGATCCCGCGGACGAACTCGGGAGGAAGGTCGGCCCGATCGACGAGCCGCAGGAAGGTCCGCTTCGGATCGGCGTTGGAGACGACGACGCGGCCGTGGATCTCCTCCCCTCCCTCGAGAACGACGCCCCGGGCCGAGCCGCCCTTCACGAGGATACGGTCCACGGCGGCGCCCACCCGGATCGCGGCCCCGTGCGCCCGGGCCGCGGTCGCCAGCGCCTCGGCCACGCCTCCCATGCCGCCACGGACGAAGCCCCAGGCGCCCGCGGAGCCGTCCACCTCGCCCAGGACGTAGTGCAGGAAGACGAACGCCGTCCCGGGCGTCCGGGGACTTCCGCGCGTGCCGATCGTCCCGACGGCGGCGAGGCTCGCCTTGAGCTCGGGCGACTCGAACCACTCGTCCAGGAGATCGGCGCAGCTCATCGTCATCAGCTTGAGGAGGAGCGTCTGGTCCGCGAGCGGCACCTTCCGGAACCGGTTGCCGAGCCTCAGGAGGCGCAGCGCGTCGGCCAGCCCCGGAGAGGGAAGGTCGGGCGGAGTCATCGACAGCGTCGGCCGTACGACGTCGGCCGCGCGGGCGAGGGCGGCGTTGAAGCGTGGATAGGCCTCGGCATCCTTGGCTGAGAAACGCGCGATCTGCAGCGCATCCGTTCCGGGATCGAGCCCGAGCAGGAGCGAGCGGCCGTCCCGAAGCGGCGTGAACGTGGTGCGGCACGGCAGGATCTCGAGGCCGCGCTCGCGCAGCCGCAGCTCCCGCACGATCTCGGGACGCAGGAGCGAGCAGACGTACGACGCGGTCGAGAAACGATGGCCGGGCAGGAGCTCTTCGGTGACGCATGCTCCGCCGACCAGCGGCCGGCGCTCGAGGACGAGCGTCCTCAGCCCGGCCGCCGCGAGATACGCCGCCGCGACCAGCCCGTTGTGGCCGCCCCCGAGCACGATGACATCGAGCTCCTCGCCCATGCCCCGCCTCCCTGGCTTCCGGATGGAAGCCGCAGGTTACGGCGCGGCGAGGCCGGCCGTCAACTCGGGTACGGTGATAGGATCGCGGCGAGGGCCAGACCGGGATGCGGATCGTGGTCAGCGGATCGTCGGGGCTCGTGGGATCGGCCCTGCTGCCCGCGCTGCGCGCGGCGGGGCATCAGGTCTCGCGGCTGGTGCGCCCCGGCGCCTCGCCGGCGCCGGGCGACGTTGCCTGGGACCCCGGGGCCGATCGGATCGACGCCGCCGGGCTCGAGGGAACCGACGCGGTCGTCCACCTGGCGGGGGCGAGCATCGCGGCCGGGCGCTGGACCGCGGCCCGCAAGGTCGAGATCCGCCGCAGCCGGGTCAACGGGACCCAGCTCGTCAGCGAGACGCTGACGAAGCTGCAGCGCCCGCCGAGGGTCCTGGTCTCCGCCTCGGCGATCGGCTACTACGGTGATCGCGGCGACGAGGTGCTGCGCGAGAGCAGCGAGCGCGGGCATGGGTTCCTGCCGGCGGTCTGCGTCGCGTGGGAGTCGGCGACCGAGCGGGCGGAGAAGCGCGGCCTGCGCGTCGTCCATCTCCGGTTCGGCGTCATCCTGTCGCCCCAAGGCGGGGCGCTCCGGAAGATGCTCCTCCCCTTCCGGCTGGGGATGGGCGGTCGCGTCGGAAGCGGCCGGCAGTACATGAGCTGGGTCGCCCTCGACGATGCCGTGGGGGCGATCGCGCACGTCCTCGGCATCCCGGCCCTGCGAGGGCCGGTCAACGTCGTGACACCGCGGCCGCTGACCAACCTGGAGTTCACCAAGGCGCTCGGGCGCGTCCTCGGCCGCCCGACCATGGCGCCGCTTCCCGCCTTCGCGGCGCGCCTCGTGTTCGGCGAGATGGCCGACGCCCTGCTCCTGTCGAGCGTGCGCGTCGTCCCCGCGGCGCTCGAGGGATCGGGCTATCGCTTCCGCTATCCCGATCTCGAGCCGGCTCTCCGGCATCTCCTCGGTCGCTGACGGGTTCCTACGGCTCGTACCGCAGGCCGATCGCGCCGTAAGGCCCGGGGCTCTCCGGCTGCCCTACCCAGTACCCCTGCGACTTGACGCCGACGTCGACGAGAAGGCCGCGGAAGTAGCCGCGCAGGAGCCTGAGTCGGAGGCGCACGCCGCCGCCGAGGCCGTTGCGCGGGTCGATCCAGACTTCGGCCGCGCCGCCGAAGCCGAGGCGCGCGGACCGGAGAAGGTCGTCGGCCGCCGCGCCGAGGGCGCCGAACGATCCGGAGGGGCCGCGGCCACGGCGGGCCACGAGGCTGAACCAGGACGCCGGGCGCTCCGCCCGGGCCGCGATCCACTCCAGGGAAGTCTGCCCGCCCGAGGGAGTCCATTCGGACGAGAAGACCGGCATGCAGCGCAGGCCGCCGGCTCGCGGGAGCGGCAGGGCGGCGGAATCGTCGCCGCGCGCCTCCATGCGGAAGGCGGACGCCAGCGCCCACCAGAGGCCGGGGTCGAGGCCGTTCCAGAAGGCCTGGCGGCGCAGGCGCCTGTACTGCCGCGCCACCTGATCGTCGACGCCACCCGCTGTAATCCCCGACCCACCGCCGTGCAGCTCGTGCAGGAGGCCGAGGTAGTTGGCGACGTCACCCCCGCCGCTGTACTCGGCGAAGAAGCGATCCGGGCTGCGCCGCGGGTCGGGGGTCGTCCCGAGGACGTACCGCGTGGCGACCAGGCGGTTCGAGGCCAGGAAGAAAAGGTCGAGAGGGCGCAGGCGAACCCCCTCCACGACCCGCCTCTCGAGCAGGGTGGCGGCGAGGCCGTTCCCCTCCGTGCCGCCTATATAAATGTAGAGGAGGCTCTCGGTGCTCTGTCCTTCGGCGTCGAAGGTGGCGTAGGAGACCCTCCCCTGCCAGGGCGTCCCGAGGTGGACCCCGGGCGACGCGTTGAATTCGCGGGCGCGCCCGCCGTGGCCGAACGCCTCGTGCAGGGCGACGCCGAACCACCAGGCGACCGGCAGGTCCCAGGCGACCGTCCGCATCGGGCGCAGGACGATGCCCGCCGCGCCCCGCCCGACAGCGGACCGGTCGAGCCGCTCCTCTCCGGCGCCGACCAAGGTGACGGCGGCGGCGACGTTGCGCGCCCCCGACTCCTCCCCGACGAACGGATCGAGGTAGAACTCGTACCGCGGCGGCAGGGGATCGCCGGCTCCACTCTGGGATGTTGACGCATCCGCGAAAGCCAGCGAGATCGCTACGAGAGGAACGACGAGAAGCAGACGCGGCGCGATCCGGCCTGGCGGGAGTGGCGGCACCGTGGCATTATATAGAGGCGATGAAGGAGCGCTGCGAGGTGCCGATGGGGAACGCGACGCCGGAGGAGATCCGGGAGATCCTGACCACCGCGCGACGGATCGCCGTGGTCGGCCACTCGGACGATCCGGCGCGCGACAGCTACCGCGTCGGCCGCTACCTGGCCTCCCAGGGCTACGAGGTCTTCCCGGTCAATCCGAAGGCCCGACCGACGGCGGACCTCCGCTTCTACCCCGACCTTGCCTCCGTGCCGAAGCCGATCGACGTCGTCGACATCTTCCGCCGGCCCGAGGCCATCCCCGCGATCGTCGACGAGGCGATCCGGGTAGGTGCCCGGGTGGTCTGGATGCAGGAGGGACTGGCGCACAACGCGGCGGCGGAGAAGGCACGGGCGGCGGGGCTCAAGGTGGTGATGAGCCGCTGCATGATGAAGGAACATCGGGCGCTCCTGGCCACCGGCGCGATCGTGCCCGGGACGTCCCGCTCCTGAGCCTTCCCGCCATCCAGCCGCTTCCGACCGGAGGGCCTCAGGGGGACGGCGCGGGATCGGACACGCGCGCGCCCGCGGCCCTCAGGTAGCGCCCCGAGACGTAGTCGATCACCATGCGGTCGGAGTTGTAGCGCCAGGCGAGCGTGGCCAGCGCCCGCTTGACCCGCGCCACCCAGCGCGCCGGCACGCCGTCCTGCGAGCGCTCGAAGAAATCGGGCAGCGCCTGCCGCTCCAGGACGTCGAAGAGGTCGGCCGCGTCCCGTTTATCGTGCAGCGCCACGTCGGTGTGCGTGAGCCCCTCGCCGAAGGCGTAGCCGTTCGATCCGTCGTACGCCTCCGCCCACCAGCCGTCCAGCACGGAGAGGTTGAGGGTGGCGTTGAAGACCGCCTTCTGGCCGCTGGTGCCGCAGGCCTCGAGCGGCCGGCGCGGCGCGTTGAGCCACAGGTCGCACCCCTGAACCAGGTGGCGCGCCATGTTCATGTCGTGGTTCTCGAGCACGATGACGCGGCCGCGGAAGCGCGCCTCCTGCGAGCGCTCGACGATGGCGCGCAGGATCGCCTTGCCGGTCTCATCCTGCGGATGGGCCTTGCCCGCGAACAGGATCTGCACCGGCCGCGCGGGATCGGAGAGCAGCTTCTCCAGCCGCTCCGGCTCGGAGAACAGGAGCCCCGCCCGCTTGTACTCCACGGACCTGCGGGCCACACCGATGGTCAGCGCCTCCGGGCGCAACTCCGGGCCCGCCTCGGGGAGGCCGAGCCGTTCCCGGCGGATTCGGAGCTGGCGCTGCACGAACGCCCGGAGCTCTCCGCGCAGGACCTCCTTGACGCGCCAGATCTCCGCGGGATCGACATCGTAGATACGCTCCCACAGATCGGGATGACAGAGACGCGTCGGCCAGTCCTCGCCGAGATGGCGCCGGAGAAAATGCGCCATGTCCGCGGCGATCCAGGTCGGCACATGCACGCCGTTGGTGACATGGCCGATCGGCGCCTGGATGGAGGCACGGTCGGGCCAGAGCGCGCTCCACATGCTCCGGGTGGTGTGGCCGTGCAGGGCGCTCACGGCGTTGGCGGCGCTGCTGAGCCGGAGGGCCAGGACCGTCATGCAGAACGGCTCGTGGGGATCGTCCGCCCGGACGCGCCCTAGAGCCAGCAACGCCTCCCGGGACAGGCGCAGCCGCTCCCGCATCGGGGCAAGGACCTCGTCGATCAGATCGGGGGGGAAGCGATCGTGTCCCGCGGCGACGGGCGTGTGCGTCGTGAAGAGGGTCCTGGCCCGCACCTTCTCCGCGGCCGGCTCGAACGAGAGCCCCTCCTCCTCCATCGTCTGGGCGATCGCCTCCAGGAGCGCGAACGCGGAATGTCCTTCGTTGAGGTGCAGGACGCCGGGACGCACGCCGAGCGAGAGGAGGGCGCGGTAACCTCCGGCGCCCAGGATCAGCTCCTGAAGGAGCCGGGTGCCCAGGTCGCCGCCGTAGAGGCGGAGCGTGAAGACGTTGCGGTGGGCCGCCGCCGGATCGCGCGACCCATCGAGCAGCAGGAGGCGCGCCCGGCCGACGCGCGCCAGCCAGAGATCGATCGGGAAGGGGCCCGAGGCGGTCTGGAGCTGGATCCAGAGACGCTCGCCCCGAGCGTCGAGGAGCGGCTCGAGCGGCACGCGCCGGAGGTCCAGGTCGACGTAGTGCTCCTCCTGTCCGCCGTGCTCGTCGAGGCGCTGCGTGAAGTACCCCTGGCGGTAGAGGATCGTCACGCCCCAGATCGGCACGCCCAGGTCGGAGCAGCTCTTGAGATGATCGCCGGCCAGGACCCCCAGCCCGCCCGAGTAGATCGGCAGGGACTCGTGCAGGCCGAACTCGGCGGAGAAGTAGGCGACCGGACGGGAATCGAGCGAGGGGGCGTGGCGGCTCGCCCAGTGACGGCGCGCCTCGACATAGGCCCGCAGCGATCGTGTGGCGTCTTCGAGGGCCGGGCGGTACGCGGGGTCGCCGGCGCGCGCCTCGATCCGGACATCCTCCACCTCGGCCAGGAACGCGGCCGGGCTGTGGTTGACGCGCCTCCAGAGGTCGGCGTCGATCTCCCGGAAGAGCGGATCGAACTCCCCGCTCCATGTCCAGCGGAGGTTGCCGGCCAGCTCGGCGAGGAGCCGCCGGGCCTCCGTCACGCACGCTCCTGGGGGACGGTCCTCATGCGGCCATTATAGGCACCGCCCGCGGAGGACCACAACGTCACTGAGCGGCGCGGGACTCCGGGCGCCACGCGCCGGCCCGCGTCCGCTATCGCTCGAGCGACGGACGACGGTCGGGCCCGATCCTCGCTCCTTGCCCCTTCGACCCGGAGGTGGTCGGCCGCTCGGTGGAGCGCGACCGGGGCGCCCGGAGGATCAACCGCTCCGCCTCCAGCCAATCCTCCAGGTGGTGGCCGTGCACGCGGCCTCGTCCGACGTACAGGTCGTAGGCCTTCTCGAGAATGCGCTGCCGGAGCGCCTCCCCCTGGTCCAGGTCGCCGGCGGTCCCCGTCCTGCCTCGATCACCCTTCTCTTTGTCGGTCATGCCCATCACGTCCTCCTCATGCCGGGGACTCAGTGTCCCGGGCCCGCAACCATCGCGTCCAGGAGCGCCTCGCACTGCCGCACGATCTCGGGCAGCAGGCCGTCGGGCCCGCAGAGGCGCTCGAGCAGCTCCTCGGGGACGAAGGTGTCGGCCAGGCGCGGGAGCGTCGGCGTGGCCTCCCCGACCAGCTCCGTCTCGTCGAGGAGCCGGACCAGACCGCCGAGGCGCGCGATCGTCTCTCGCGACACGCCGGACCGCGGCACGTCCGCCAAGGCGCGGATCCGATCCAGGGCATTTCGGATCTGAGCCAGGATGAACTCGATGAAGGGGATCGACACGGTACCCTCGCCGCGCCGGATGGACCAGAGCGGGACGGTGTCGAGCTCCGGCAGGTCGATGCCGAGCGCGATCCGCTCGGCGCGCAGCGACCGGAACAGGGGATCGGGCCTGAGCGCGTGACCGTAACCGGCGCCCAGGAGGTCGACGAAGTAATGCAGGCGCCGGATCTCGAGGGCGACCGGAGGGAGGACGCCGTCCTTGCGCTCGCCGAGGAGCGCGGCGGCCGGAGTGTCGCTCTGACCGCGCTCCTGGAGATGGGGTCGAAGGGTCCCGGGCGGAATGGGGTTCATCGTGATGCACCTCCCGTCGATGGTCCGACTGGGCGGCCGGGACCGGCCCCCCCGATCCTCGAGGCGCGGCCGTCCGGCGGACCGGGACTGCGGGCTGTAGCGAGGAGTCCACCGTAGCCCCATTCGATCCCGGTGTCAAGGCGAGAGATCTCGCGCACCGCGCGGCTTCTAGAAGAAAATCGGCCTGCCGAGGAGGCCGGAGAAATTCGGCCGGAACCGCTCGACGTCGTAATGGGTGGCGACGTCGACGGTGCGCGCTCCGTGCGCGGGGTCCGGGAGATCGGTGTGGGCGTAAAGGCCGTTCTGCATGCAGACCATCCTTCCGGTCCCGCCCTGGACGATGAGTTCGACGGCGAGGGTCCCGAAGGTGTTGGCGACGATCTTGTCGATGGCGTCGGGGCTGCCGCTGCGAAGATCGTAGGTCAGGTCCTGCGGGCGGGTCGGGAGCCCGGTCACGCGTGTGATCGCCTCGGCGATCGCCTCGCCGACGTTCGTCTTCCTGCGGTGGCCGTAAGCGTCGGGCGGGCCGACCTCCTCGAGCGTTCCGCCCTTCCAGATCGCCCCCTCCGAGCAGAGGACCAGGGCGTAATGGTTCGGGTTCCGATCGTAATCCTGCGCCGCCAGGCGGCACAGCGCGTCGAGATCGAAGCGGTGCTCCGGGATGGCGCAGCGGATGTCCGAGATCGCCATCGCCGTGCCGAGGGCGGTGAACCCGGCGTTGCGCCCGAAGATCCGGAACACCCCGACCGTCTCGTGCGAGCCGAGGTGGGTGCGCTGCCGGTTGATGAACTGATCGGCGCGCGTCATCGCGGTCTTGAAGCCGATGGCGTACTCCGTGCCGCGCACGTCGTTGTCCATCGTCTTGGGAATTCCGACCACGGGGAAGCCCTGGGCGTTCAGGGCATGGGCGTATCCCAGGGTGTCGTCGCCGCCGATGGCGACGAGGCACTCGATGCCGGCCCGCCGGAGATTCCGGATCACCCGCTCGGTGAGGTCGAAGATCTCCTCCCGCGCGCCGACCCTTCGCAGATCCGCGCGGCGGCGCCGCAGGGGCTCGGGGAGCTCCTCGAGGCGGATCCGATCGGGGCGCGTGCGGGAGGTATGGAGGAAGGTGCCGCCGAAGCGATCGACCGTGCGGACGATCTCGTCGGTGAGGAGGAGGGTGGCGGGGCGCGCCGTCGCCGCGTCGTCCCCCATCTCCACGGCGCCCTTCCAGCCGCGCAGGATTCCGGTCACGTCCGCGTCCGTGCCGCCCGCGCGGAGCCAGCCCCGGTCCTTGGCGGCCTGGTAGACCGACTTGATGGCGGCGTTGAGGCCCGGCACGTCGCCTCCGCCGGTCAGGATTCCGAGGCGCATGTCGGACGACCTCCGGAGGCGGGCTCCTAGGCGATCATCTCGGCCAGCCGGGCTGCCAGATCGACCACGCGGTTGGAGTAGCCCCACTCGTTGTCGTACCAGGCCAGCACGCGGATCGCGCGCGGGCCGATCCGCCGCGTCGACAGGGCGTCGAAGATCGAGCTGTGGGAGTTGCCGATGATGTCCGAGGAGACGATCGGCTCCTCGCAGTACTCGAGGATCCGCTTCAGGGACCCGTCCGCCGCGCTCTTCATCGCGCGGTTGATCTCCTCGGCCGTCGCCTCGCGCTTGAGCTCGACGACCAGGTCCACGACCGAGCCGTCCGGAACCGGGACGCGGACCGCCAGCCCGTCCAGCCTCCCCTGGAGCCGCGGCAGCACCTTGCCCACCGTCCGGGCGGCCCCGGTGGTCGTCGGGATCATGTTGCGCGCGGCGGCCCGCGAGCGGCGGAGGTCCTTGTGCGCCACGTCGGCGAGACGCTGGTCGTTGGTGTAGGCGTGGACCGTGGTCATGAACCCGCGCTCGATGCCGAAGATCTCCTCGAGCACCCTGGCCACCGGCGCCAGGCAGTTGGTCGTGCACGAGGCGTTCGAGACGATGCGGTGCGCCGGGGTGAGCACGTTGTCGTTCACGCCGAGCACGATGATGGCGTCCACCTCGTCCTTGGGAGGAACGGTCAGGATGACTTTCTTCGCCCCCGCCTTGAGGTGGGGCTCGAGCTTCGCCCGCTCCCTGAGGACACCGGTGGCCTCGATGACGACGTCGGCCCCGGCGCCGGCCCACGGGACTCGCCCCGGATCGCGCTCGCGGCTGACCGGGATCCGGCGGCCCGCGACCCGGAGGGCCCCCTCCTCCCAGCCGATCTCCTGCTCGAAGATCCCCATGACCGTGTCGTATTTCAGCAGATACGCCAGGTCCCCGGGCGCGTAGAGGTCGTTGATCGCCACGACCTCCATGTCGCGCCGCTCGCTGACGATCCGGAAGATCGACCGGCCGATGCGGCCGAAGCCGTTGATGCCGATCCGCACGGTCACGGCCGCGCCTCCCGGGGCGCGCCGTCCATCTCCCCGAACCGCCGCAGCAGGTCGACCACGCGGTGGGAGTACGCCCAGCCGTTGTTGAACCAGGCGATCACCTTCGCCAGACGCCCGCCGAGGACCATGGTGGCGAGCGAGTCGAAGACGGAGGAGTACGGGCTGGCCTCGACGTCGCTCGAGACGATCGGGTCCTCGCTGAACTCCAGGATCGCGCGGTAGGGACTCGCCGCGGCGGTCCGCACCACCTCGTTGATCCCGTCGCGGCTCACCGCGCGCCCCGTCCACAGCGTCATGTCGACGAGCGACCCGTTGGGCAGCGGGACGCGCAGCGCCGCGGCGTGGATCCGGCCGGCCATCTGCGGCAGCACCTCATCGAGAACCGCGGCGGCGTTGGTCGCGGAGGGAACGATGTTCTCCGCCGCGGCCCGCGACAGCCTCGGGTCCCCCGCCGGGACGTCCGCCAGGCGCTGAACGCTGCTGTAGGCGTGCACCGCGGTGAGGTGGACCCGCTCGATCCCGAAGGCGTCGTCGAGCGTCGCGAGGAGCGGCGCCGCGCAGTGGGCGGTGCACGAGGCGTTGCTCACGATCCGGTGCTCCGGCCGGAGCCGATCGTGGTTCACCCCGTAGACGACCGAGATGTCGGGCCGCTCGCGCGGCGGGATGCAGAGGATCACGCGCCGCGCGCCCGCCTCCAGGTGCCGGTCGATCTCCGCCCGCGAGCGATCGCGGCCCGTCGCCTCCACGACGTAATCGACCCCCAGGTCGGCCCAGCGCACGTCGCCGGGGTCCTTCCCGGACAGCAGCGGGATCTCCCTCCCCCGGGTGTAGAGGTGGCCGCTCTTGTAGGTCACCAGATCGGGGAAGCGTCCGAGGATGGTGTCGTAACGCAGGAGGTAGGCCAGGGCCTCCGGGTCGGCGATGTCGCTGATCGCGCCGATCCGGAATCCGTCGTCGCGGTACAGCAGGCGGAAGAGGTTCCTCCCGATGCGCCCGAACCCCATCAGCCCGACGGTCACCGGCATGGGCCACCCCGATTGCTGCGGCGAGGTTCCCACGATACCGCAGCGCACGATGACTTGCAAACTGCGGGTCAGCGGGTCCGGCGGCGCCGGACGAGGACGATCAGCGCGTAGATCACCGGGCCGCTCAGGAGAGCCGGACCGCCGTACAGGATGTACTCGCGGCCGCTGCCGAACATCGCCACGACGATCAGGAGGATCGGCGGCAGGATGATCCACCAGATGCCCCGCCTTCCGGCCGGGATGATGAAGCGGTAGGCGCCGTCCTGCCCGCCGCGGTCGAGATCCGGCCGGCAGCGGACGCGCCAGAGGGCGAGGTAGATCATGATGTAGAGGGCGGAGAACATCCACATCTCGATCACCAGCAGGTCGGTCACGTCGAAGCGCGTGAGGACGGCGTAGATGAAGGCTCCCGTGAGGAGCGCGGCCCACGGCGTGCCGTGCTTCGGGTGGGTCCGCGCCAGGACCCGGGGCAGGAAGCCGTCCTGCGCCATGGTGAAGGGGATGCGCGAGTAGGCGAGCGTGTAGCCGTTGAAGAGCGCCAGCATGCTGATGACGCCGGCCGCCGCGAGCCAGGCCTGCAGCCCCGGGCCGCCGATCGCCCGCCCGATCTCGCTGAACGAGCCGGCCTCGAACCCCGCCCAGTCGTCGGAATTCGCCAGGCCGATCGCCACGGGGAGGAGGTAGGTCGGGATCGTGACCGCGATCGCGACCAGGATGGCCCGCAGGTAGTTGCGGCGCGGATCCTCCAGCTCCTCCGCCGCGGTCGACAGAGACTCGTAGCCGGAGTAGCTCCACATGCCGATGAGCGAGCCGACCCCGAGCGCCTCGAGCCATCCCTTGTCCGGGGGCCTGGCGGGAACGAGCGGGCTGTGGTGCCAGTGCAGGAGGCCGAGACCGCAGAAGAGGGCGAAGGGGCTGACGATGAACAGCGCGAAGACCAGGGACGAATAGCCGACGAGCTGGATGCCGCGCAGGTTGCCCCAGGTGCACGCGACGATCACCAGCAGGCAGATCGCCTGGTGGGCCGCCGGCCCCCAGACGGCGGGGAGCAGCCGGGCCACCGCCGGGGCGGCGTAGTCCGCCACGAGGAGGGCGTAGGCCGCGCCGTCGAACAGCCCCCCGAGCCACGACCACCAGCCGGCCTGGAACCCCCAGAAGTCCCCGAACACGTGCCGAATCCAGCGGTAATAGCCCCCCTCCACGGGGAAGCGGCTGCCCATCTCGCCGGCCGCGAGACCGAGGGGGAGCCCGTAGAAGATCGGCAGCAGCAGGATCAGGAGGATCGACAGGCCCGGGCCCGAGGCGGGGATGATCTCCTCGATGCCGAACGGACCGCTGGCCGAGACGCAGTAGACGACGGCGATGAGCGGCAGGAGGCGAAGGCCCCGGCGCGCGGGCACGAGCTCAGGCCGCCGATTCGGCGCAGGCCTTGTCGGCGGCCTTCAGGATCCGCCGCAGCTCGCGGTCGACCTCGGGCGGCAGCGGGTCGGGGTCGGGCAGCGCCAGGAGGCGCTCCACCTCGGCCCGTGCCTGGGCGATCTCGTCGTGGCCTTCCTCGAAGAACTTGTCGTACGTGCTGCGGTAGCTGAAGCGGGGGAAGAAGACCTCCCCGGTCTTGAGTCCGTTCAGCGTCTCCTTGAAGCCGAGGAAGTGCTGGCCCGGGCCGGCCTTCTCGATCAGGTGCGTCATGAGGCTCTCGTCGGTGACCACGACCCCTTCGCGGATCCGCTTCACCATCCGGCCGATCTCCGATTCGATCACCATCTGGGTGAGCGACATCGTGTTGTTGTCGTCGAGCACCCCGATCCCGACCAGGAGATCGGCCCCCGAGAGGGCCGCCGCCAGCCCCGTCTGCATCGACTCGTAGGCCGCCTGGATGCCCGGGATCTTGGCGTCGGAGTTGAGCCCCACGCCGAGCGCCGGGACGTCGTAGTGCTTGGCCATCTGCCCCAGCACGAGGTTGAAGAGCGGGATCTCGGGGCCGGCGCAGACCGCCATGCCCGACTTCATGTCGAGCACCTCCGGTCCCAGGGGATAGATGAGCGGGCAGCCGGGCGCGGCGACCTGGAAGAGGACCACGCCGGACAGGAACTCGACCAGGCTCATGAGGCAGGTGCCGGGCACCGTCACCGGGGCGGTGGCGCCGGTCAGCGGCATCGGCCAGATCACGATCGGAACGCCCGCCCGCGCGAGATCGATGCAGAGCTCGGCCATCTTCGGCTCGTGCTGCAAGGGCGAGACCGTGCAGGCGACGACCGAGTACAGCGGGCGGCGGCGCAGCTCCTCCTTGCTGCCCGCGAGCACCTCGAGCATCTCGAGGGCGAACGGCACGTGCTCCGGGAGCTGGATCTCGTGCTGGACGTGCTTGCTGGTCATCGCGAAGGCATGGTACATCTCGTGCAGCACGCGGCTCTCCCCCGGCACGTCGAACGGCACCACCATGGGCCAGACGTAGTCAACCACGTCGAGGTGGTGGCCGACCTTGGTCGAGTCGCGCAGGTCCTTGACGCACCCCTGCCGGCGCTCCCCGGTCCGGTGATCCTGCGTGAAGGTCCCCTGGCCGTTCGTCGTGATCCGCAGGCGCGTGCCGTCGAGCACCATGTCGTGCGCGGGATTGCGCCCCGCGAGCGTGATGACGCGGGGTGTCGAGCGGATGCAGCGCTCCACCAGGTCGGGCTCGAGCCAGGCGATGCCGCTGTCGTAGTCGACCCTCTGGCCCTCGGCCTCGAGAAGCTCCAGGCAACGCCGGCTCTCGTACCTGATGCCGACCTTCCGCAGCACGTCGAGGGCGCGCGTGTGCATCAGGCGAACCTCGTCGTCGCTCAGGATCCGGATCGTCGGGATCATCCCTGCCTCCTGCCGGCTTTGATGCTTGAGTCGCATCGAGGATTATCCTCGCTCGAGCCGCCCCGGCGCAAGCCCCCTCGACGGCGGGAGCGCCGTCTATGCCGTAACAGCACTGCGCTTGCGCGGATCGTCCCGATCCTGACGCCGTAACAGCATCGCGCCTCGTTCCGTGGATCCCGCGTCTCGCGCTCTATGCTACATTGGCGCATCAGCATCGACATCGGAGGAGGTGACTATGATGCCGACCACCCGCTACGACGCCATCATCGTGGGCGGAGGCCACAACGGCCTCGTCGCCGCGGGGTACCTCGCGAAGGAACGCCTGAAGGTCCTGGTGCTCGAGCGTCGGCCGATCGTGGGCGGCGCCTGCGTCACCGAGGAATTGATCCCGGGCCACCGCGTCACCCGCACCTCTTACGTGTGCAGCCTCCTGCTGCCCGAAATCATCCGTGACTTCCGCCTGAAGGAGTACGGCTTCGAGGTCCTGGTCCCCGAGCCTCACTCGTTCTACCCGCACCCCTCCGGCAGGTCCATGCTCTGGTCGGCCGACGAGGAGAAGACCAAGCGCGAGATCGCCAAGTACTCCGAGCGCGACGCGGCCGCCTTCTCGAAGTTCCAGGCCGACCTCGCGGAGCTGCAGCCGTTCGTCGACGAGATCCTCCGGACGACCCCGCCGATGTTCCCGCCGCGCGGGCTCAGGGAGCTCTTCGAGTTCGGCAAGCTCGGGCGGAAGATGCTGAAGCTCGGCGACGCGCGCCTGAAGCATTTTCTGGAGCTGATGACCGCCTCCTGCTACGACTACCTCTCGAAACGCTTCGAGTCGGACGAGGTGATGGCGGCCCTCGCGATCAACGGCCTCATCGGCACCTGCGTCGGCCCGATGACCCCCGGCTCGGCCGCGGTGATGCTGCACCACTCGATCGGCGGCACGATCGAGGGGCAGACCGGCGCCTGGGGGTACGTGCGCGGCGGCATGGGGGGCCTCGCCAACGCCTTCCTGAGGTCGGTGCAGGACCTCGGCGTCGCGGTGCGCACGAACGCCGAGGTGAAGCGGTTCCTGATCAAGGACGGCGTCTGCCGCGGCGTCGTCCTGGCGGACGGCGACGAGATCCACGGCCGGCTCGTCGCGAGCAACCTCGATCCGCGGCGCACCTTCCTGAGCCTGGTCGAGAAGGGCGTGCTCGACGCCGAGTTCGTGCAGGCGATCCGGAACTTCCGCGTGCAGGGGTCCTCGATCAAGGTCAACTGCGCCCTCTCGGAGCTGCCGGACTGGAAGGCGATCCCGGGCCAGGATCCGCGGGCGCCGCACCAGCAGGCGATGTTCGAGCTGGCGCCGAGCATCGAGTACCTCGAGCGCGCGTACGACGATCTCAAGTATGGCCGCCCCTCCAAACGTCCGATGATCGATGGCAACATCGCCTCGACCATGGACGATTCCCTCTGCCCGAAGGGGCACCACGTGATGTCGCTGTTCGTGCAGTACGGTCCCTACAAGCTGAAGGAGGGGACCTGGGATCAGATCCGCGAGAAGGTGGGCGACGACATCATCGACACGCTGGCGGAGTACGCCCCGAACATCAAGAAGGCGATCATCGCCCGCGAGGTGCTGAGCCCGTACGACCTCGAGACGATCTTCGGGCTGACGGAGGGGAACATCTTCCACGGCGAGATGACGCCGGACCAGCTCTTCTTCCTGCGCCCCGTCCCGCGGTGGGCGAACTACCGGACGCCCGTCCGCGGCCTCTACCTCTGCGGCTCGGGCGCCCACCCGGGCGGCGGCGTCATGGGCGCCCCGGGGCGCAATTGCAGCCGCGAGATCCTGAAGGATCTGCGGCGCTGACGCTTTGCGGGCGAGACTCTCAGGCCCGCCCGATGTCGCGCAGGATCGCGTGGCCGGCGTTCCAGCCGACGGCTCCCCAGACGCCCCCTCCGGGGTGCGCGCCCGAGCCGCATAAATAGAGGTTGCGGACGGGGGTCCGGTAGTCGGCGAACCCGGCGGCCGGACGGAAGGCGAAGAGCTGGTCCGGGATCATCGCGCCGTGATAGATGTTCCCGCCGGTCATCCCGAAGACGGTCTCGAGATCCTCCGGGGTGTAGACGTGCCGGCCGACGATCGCCCGCGGGAGGTTGGGGGCGTAGCGGGCGATCTCCGCGACCACCCGGTCGGCGACCGTCTCCTTGAGCCCCTGCCAGGTGCCGTGCTTGAGGTGCCGCGGCCCGTACTGCACGAAACAGGACATGATCTGCCTGCCGGGAGGCGCGCAGGAGGGATCGAGCACGGAGTGGATGCAGGCCTCGATCGTGGGACGCTGCGAGAGCTCGCCCCGCCTGCAGTCGTCCCAGGCGTTCTCGATGAAGTCGACGGTGGGGCAGAAGTTGATCAGGCCGCGATGCTGCGGTCCCGGCGACCGGCCCGGCATGGCGGTGAAGTCGGGCAGCTCCGAGAGCGCCAGGTGGACCTTGAGCGACGCGCCGAGGTCGGTGAAGCCGCGCATCGTGTCGACGAACGGCCCCGGCAGCGCGCCCGCAGGGAGCATCTCGAGGAAGGTCCGGCGCGGCGTGGCGTTGCTGACCACCACCTCCGCGCGGATCACCTCGCCGCTCTCGAGCCGCACGCCGTCGACCGTCCCGCGCCCGTCGAGCTCGACCCCCTTCACCCTGGCGTCGACGCGGATCGTCACGCCGCGCTCCCGGGCCGCCGCGGCGAGCGTGCGGGTGATCGTCCCCATGCCGCCGACGACCACCCCCCAGGCGCCCGCCTGGCCGTCGACGCCCCCCAGGACGTCGTGCAGCAGGAGGAAGGCGGTCCCCGGCTGATGCACGCCGCCGTAGGCCCCGATGACGGCCTGCGAGCAGAGAAAACCCTTCAGCTCCTCCGACTCGAACCAGTGGTCGAGCACGTCGGCCACGCCGCGCGTGGCCAGCTCGACGAGCGACTGGAGGTCGAACGCGTTCAGCCGGCGCGCCGCCAGCCCGACCCGGAGGAGCCCCCAGAGATCGCGCGGCCCCTTCGCGTCGAGGCGCGGTGGCGGCCTGAGCAGGGTCGGCTTGAGGAAGGCCCCCACCCGCTCGAGCATGGCGTGGAACCTCGGGTAGGTCCCGGCGTCCTTCCCGGAGAATTTCGCGATCTCGGCGACGTCCCGGTCGTCGCCATAGAGGGTGAGCGTGCGGCCGTCGGGGTACGGCACGAAGAAGGCCGGTTCCTGCTTCACCACCCTGTAGCCGTGCCGGGCCAGGTCGAAGCGCTCGACGACCTGCGGGAGAAGCAGCGTGCTGACGTAGGAGGCCGAGGAGACCTGGAACCCGGGGAAGAGCTCCTCGGAGACGCAGGCGCCGCCGACGATGCCGCGCGCCTCGAGGACGGTGACACGATGCCCCGCCTCGCCCAGCAGGTTCGCGGCGACCAGGCCGTTGTGCCCGGCCCCGATGACGACGATCGACCTTGCCCCGGCCCTCATCCTCTCCTCGAGTGTCCCTTCATGGGCGCGCCCGGCATCCTGCCGGGTCGTGGCGCACGAGCCAGTCCTTGCGCCCTCAGCCGACCGCCAGGAAGTGCCGCCACTCCCCGGCCGGATCCTCCGCGGGGTACCCGAGGAGGTGCAGCCCCCTCGCGGTGCACCAGCGCTCCGCCTCCTCGACGGCGCGGACGACCGCCGCGGGATCGAGAAGCGCCGCCGCGGCGATCTCGGCGTCGGACCGGGTGTGATCGGTCCCCAGGAGGAGGCGGGCCCCTTCCGCGAAGCACGCGCGGATGACGCGCGCCCACCCCTCCCCCGAAGCCGCGGCGCGCTCCAGGTCGTCCTGCTCGCGTTCCGAAAGGAAGTCGATCACGAGCCGCCATCTTAGAAGCGGCCCCCGGGCGAAATCAAGCGCCGCGCGGGCCGCGGACCCGTCCCTGTCCGCCCGTTGCAGAGGCGTTGCGGCGCGTGGGACCCCAGGCCGTAACAGCATCCCCCCGGGGGGCGTGATGTGTTAACGGCATTATTTTATTCACCTTGATGCGAAAAAAGGATTGACCCAAAAGCCGCGTGGTGAAAAGATTGTGCCACACCCTGCGGGGCATCCTCGAGGAGACTCACGATGAAGGTCCGGCCCAAGGTCTCGATGCTGACCGAGAAGGAGGTCAGGCTGATCCACGACGCCTCCCTCGAGATCCTCGAGAACATCGGCGTGCTCTACGAGAACAAGGCGGCCCTCGACGTGATGGAGGCGAACGGGCTGAAGGTCGATCGCTCGCGGGGCGTCGCCTGGCTCACGCCGGAGATCGTCGAGCGGTGCATCAAGACGGCGCCGCGCAGGTTCGTCCTGGCGTCGCGCGACGGCAAGAACGACGCCGTCATCGATGGCGAGAAGATGCACCACATGACCGACGGGCAGGCGTCGTTCACGATCGACGAGACGACCGGCGAGCGGCGCACCTCGACCCTGCACGACCTGTCGCTCAGCACGCTCCTGGCGGACGCGCTGCGGCCGATCAAGGTCCTCTGGTCCACGGTCTTCCCGACCGACGCCTCGACCGACTACCGCGCCCTGTTCGAGACCGCCGTGGCCTTCATGTGGTCCACCAAGCACTTCCAGATGGTGGGCGGAGTGCAGGATCCGGAGGACGTGCCGTACATCCTCGCCATGCTCGACGCCGTCTACGGCGACCGCCGCAAGCAGCGCGACCGCCCGTACTTCTCGATGGTCACCTGCCCCGTCTCGCCCCTCAAGCACGACGACGCCATGACCGAGGCCTGCATCATGCTCGCGAAGGAGTGGGTGCCGATCGTCTTCTGGCCGATGCCGCTGCAGGGCGCCACGGCGCCGATCACCATGGCGGGCACGCTCCTGCAGACCAACGTCGAGTTCCTGTCGGGCCTCGTTCTCTACCAGCTCGTGCAGCCCGGCCTGCCGATGATCTACCCCGCCGGCCCCGAGACCCTCGACATGAAGACCGGCCTCGCGAGCACCGCCTCTCCGGAGGGGATCCTGCTGAACCTGCCGTTCGCCCAGATGACCGAGTTCTACGACGTCCCCTTCATGGGGGGCGGCATCTGCTCCGACGCCAAGATCCCCGGCATCCAGGCGGGCTACGAGAACATGGCGACGGGAATGACCGCCGCGCTTTCCGGCTGCGACCTGCTGGTCGGCATCGGCATCCTGGAGGACGGCAACACCCTGTCGTTCCCCCAGATGGTGATCGACGAGGAGATGTGCAACATCCTCAGCTTCGTGCGGGACGGGATGGAGGTGTCACGGGAGACCCTGAGGGTCGAGTCGATCCTCAAGGTCGGCCACTCGCCCAACCATCATCTCGGGGAGCCGTACACGCGCGAATTCCTCAAGTCGGGGCAGGGATACTGGCCGTACATCAGCTTCCGGGGGACCTACGGCGACTGGAAGCGCCGCGGGAAGGACGAGGTGCAGCTCGCCCGCGATCGGATGAAGTCCCTGCTCGACGCCCACCAGGTGGACGCCCCCCCCGCTGAGGTGCAGCGCGAGCTGCGGCGCCTCCTGGTCAAACGAACCGGCTTCGCCGAGAACGACCCCCGCGTCGAGGCCGTCTTCCGGCATCCCTGGAAGCCTTAGCCCGGCGGCCCTCCGCTGAAAAAAAGGGGCCCTCACCGGAGGGCCCCTCGTTCCATCGTCAAATCCCGGAAGACGCGCGCGATCCCCCTCCCTACGGGCAGCTCAGCGTTGAGACGGTGATCGCGCCGCCCGTGGCGCGGCCGAGCGCGTCCCTGCTCCCCGCGGTCGGGTTGCTGTGCCCGACCAGGAAGTAAAGGGCCTGGCCCGGGGTCGTCGGCGACGTGGTGGTGCTGGTGAAGGCGAACAGGCCGCAGACGCCGCCCGTCGGGCAGTTCGAGTCCAACGTGCACGTGGTGGCCAGGGCGTTGCTGCAGACCTTGATCGTGGGCTGCGCGATATCGCACGTCACCCTCGCCAGCGTGGTCAGGAACGTCGCCCCCTGTCCGACCGCCGTCAGCGTGCCCAGGAAGGCGTCGTACCCGGACATCGGGCTGGGCTGCGGACGCGCCGGCCAGGCGAGGGTCGTGGTGTTCGTGGTGCCGCTCCTGACGTTCGTGACCGCCAGCTGGATGTCGTCGCCGTCTCCGGCGTAGACCGGCAGGATCTTGGTGGCGCCGGTCGTGGTGGTGCACACCGTCGCGCTGCTGCAGCGCGCCTGCAGCGTGTAGACGGTGTCGGCGTTCGGGAAATCCTTGAAGGTCGGGTTGGGCGAAAAGTCCTGCACGACGACGCCGTTCTTGGAGAACTGGTACTCGACGACGCCGTTGGCGCACCCTCCGGGGTTGGTCGACCCGCTGGCGTCGATCGTCGCCTGCTCGCCGTTCTCGACGATGCCGTTGTTGTTGCCGAGCTGGTCATCGGTCGTCAGGCTCAGGACGAAGCCGTGATCGCCCTGGGTCGAATCGCAGTTCTGGCCGCCGACCTGGCAGATGCTGGTGGGCGGCGCCTTGGTGTCGAACGTCGGCGCCGTCTGAGTGACGATGGCGCCGGTCACGGAGATGTCGTCCACCCACCATCCGTCGTCGTGATGGCTGTTCGACCAGCCGGCACCGTACGTCTGGTAGTCCTGCGCCGGGGTATCGAAGAAGAACTCCCAGCCCTGGGAGATCCAGCGGATCTGGACGCGCGAGCCCAGGAAGTTCTTCAGGGAGAAGCGTGTCTTGACCCAGATCACGCCGCTCGCCGGAGTGGTTCCGGAACCACCCGGGACCGCGATGACGCCCGGCGACCCGGGCGGGGGGCAGCCCCACGACGTGTCGACGCCCCACGGGTTGCCGCAGTGCGACCAGACGCCCAGCGGGAAGCACATCGTCTCGTGAAATCCGCGCGGGGCGAAGGGGGCGCTGCCGGTGTCCGTCGGGGTCAGGTCGCAGTAGTTGAGGTTCGAGCCGTAGACGCTGCTCCAGAGATACGGGATGTGGTCGTAGACGTTCTCGAACGGCACCAGCTTGTCCCAGAGGCCCCAGGCGTCGTTCGTGGGGTTGGGGTCCTTATCCTCGCGGATCTGGACGTCATTGTAGTCCTGCGCCTGGCCCGGGAGGTATCCGCTGCAGCCTCCCTGCCGGCCGCAGCTGCTGTCCATCGTGTCGGCGATGTGGTAGAAGCTCAACTCAAGGTTCTGGCTCGTATCCGGGCTCAGGTTGAGGGTCACCACGAAGGCGGCCAGCTGCCTGAACGAGGTGGTGTCCCCGATCCGCTTCGACTGGTCGGTGTGCTTCCCCCAGTGCAGGGAGTTGGAGCCGGATTTGGCCAGCGCGCCGTCGAGAGGCGTCGACCAGGCGGTGGGCGTCTGCCCGATCGGGAAGAGGTTCCCCACGTTGACATGCGGCGCCGGGCAGGACCCTTGCGGGCAGTGGATGTGCCAGTCCATCTCCTTGTCCGGATCGAGGCGGCACCCCGGCTCCTGGGGCGGGACCTGGAAGCCGCCGCAGCCGATCCCGGCGATGGCGTCGCCGACCGAGGCGGCTGCGGAGCCGACCGTATTGCCGGAGTAGTAGATGTGGATGTTCTGGCAGGTCCCTCCCGACTGGCAGTCGGCATCGACCCGGCAGGCCCGGTTCGTGTTGTTGCTGCACGTCCCGCCCAGCAGCACCAGGTCGGTGTTGGGGAAATTCCCGTTGATGTCGGGAACCAGGCCGCTGGCGTCGCTCAACTGTTCCTGGGGGACCCCGTTCCTTTCGGTCTCGAAGTTCTCAAAGATCAGGCCGTCATCCGCCGTCCCGATCAGGTTGTCGGGGCCGGGGACCAGCGCTCCGCCGCTCGGCGGCGGGTCGAGGTCGAGTCGGGTCGAGAAGCCGACCTTGTTCTTCGTCCCCAGCGCCTCGCGCGAGGTGAGGCTGACCACCCAGTCCGCGCTCGGCTGGCTCGTGATGGAGGACTGGATCGTCGACGAGGCGACGTACTCGAAGGGCTTCCGCACGCCGCCGAGGTTGACCATGTCGATCGTCTGGCCGGCGGCCCAGCTGCCGACCGTCACGGAGGGCTTCTTCACGCACTGGATCGTCGGGCTGGTGGTGGTCAGGGTCAGCGTGACGTCGGTCAGGTCGAGCGGGCCGCCGTTCGTGAGCTGCAGCGTCATCTCGCAGTCTTCGCCCGTGTCGCAGAAGGAGTCGTGATCCCCGTTGAGATCCGTGACCGTGATCGTGCGCAGCGTGATGGCCGGCAGCGGGAGCTTCCCGCAGTTGACCGCCAGCCCGAAGCTCAGGATGTCGTCCGGAATGCCGTTGTTGTCGCCGTCGACCATGAAGACGGAGTCGCAGGCGTCCCCGACGCCGTCGTTGTCGACGTCGGCCTGCCGGTTCGTCCCGGGGATGATCGGCGGGTTGTAGACGGTCGGGCAGTCGTCGGCGCCGTCGGGGACCGTGTCGTGGTCCTCGTCGTCGTTGATCAGCGAGCAGCTCCCGTCGTTCTTCACCCCCTGGATCATGCAGGTCTGCGGAGTGATGTTCTGGCAGGTGCAGCTGCCGCCGCTGGTGGTACAGGGGGTGACGGTCCCCGCGCAGACGCCTGCGTCCGGACAGGCGAGGGTGGTCGAGCACGCGATGCTATTGATGCGGTCGCAGACACCGGATGCCAGCGGCGCCTTGCGCGCCCCCTGGCAGTCGCCGTCGCAGGCGTCGCCGATACCGTCACCATCGCTGTCGCGCTGAACGTCACAGATCCCGCCCGACCCACAGTTGGCGTCGGTCGTGCACGCGGCTCCTGGGGTCGGTCCGCCGAGACAGTTCGAATTGTTCTTGGTTAAGACACAGTTGTCCCTGGAGTCGGGGACCCCATCGCCGTCGAGGTCGCTATTGGCCTTGCTGCAGGCGGTGCCCGGGACGGTGCCCGAGCCGGGCGCCTGGTCATGGTTGTAGACGGTCGGACAGTTGTCGAGCGCGTTCGTGATCCCGTCGTAGTCGACGTCCTCGAAGTCGCACTCGTCGCCGACCTTGTCGCCGTCGAGGTCGAGCTGGTCCGGATTGTAGTTGTTCGGGCAGTTGTCGCAGATGTCCCCGAGGCCGTCACCGTCGCTGTCGCACTGCCCCGTCAGCGGGTTCGTCCTGGTGCAGCCGGGCGGGGTCCCCGCCGGGTTGTAGTCGAAGGGACAGTTGTCGAAGAGCGTGCAGGTGCCGCCGATCGGGCAGGCGCCGTCGTTCGCGCAGACGGTGGTCGGGGCGTTGCTGCAGTGGCCGAAGTCGACCCCGTCACCGTCCAGGTTATTGAAATCGGTCTGGTCGACGAGCCTGTTGCCGTTCGCATCACACTGCGGATCCCGGTAGTAGATGGTGATCGTCTGATCGCGCGTGGTCACGAACAGGTGGGTCGGAGTGTTCGCCGTCCCGCTGATCAGCACCTTGCCCACGAAGAGCCCCGGCGACACCGCCGGCAGGGTGAAGCTCTTGAGCGGGTGCTCCACCGAGATGACGCCGGTGCTGAACGACCGCGAGTCGGACTCGGAGGCGGCCTGGATCTGCACCGACGCGTCCGCGGCGCGCTTCGGGTCGTTCACGGTCACCGTCAGCGACTCTTCGCACTCGTACACGGCCGTGCGGTCGACCGACAGCGTGGCACACTGCCCCTCCGGCTTGCCGGTGAGGTCGGTGGTCGGGATCCGCTGGCAGGCCGGCGTGTGGGCCGAGACCGCGCAGGCTCCCACGGCGGCTCCGAGGCCGCAGTCGGCGTCGATCTGGCAGGAGGCTCCCCGGGCCGCACCGGAGCCGCAGATCCTGGCCTGCGACTCGTCCACCGGGTGCCGCTCGTCCCACTCGAAGACCGCGTCGTCCACGCCGAAGCCGTAGTCGGCGAGGTTCGACACGCTCTCGCGGTTCCAGAAGCCGATGCCGACCTGCCAGCGCACGCCCGGGTTCACGTCGTACGGCGTCACTCCGACGGTCTCCTCGGCCTTCCCCTGCATCAGGAAGACGAAACCGGAGGCGTAGGTGACGAGCGTCGTATCGATGTTTCGAACCGGCCCTTCGACGTTGTTGGTCCAGGAGCAGGCGCACTTGCCGCCCGTCCCGCAGTCGGTGTCGGTCGTGCAAAACTTCCCCGGCGTTGGACCGCCTAGACAGGCGGTCGGGTTCGTGACGGGGGGGCAGCCGGTGGCCGCGGTGAAGGGTGGGAAGGGCGAAACGATGACCGGCGCGTTGACCAGCGGCGGCGGCAGGATCGTTGGCGCCGACGCAAGAGGATACGGCAGGAAGTCGGGAGGCGCAGTCGGGATCGGCGATGAACTGTGCGTGTTCGTATTCTGCGTGAAGCCGGTCCAGCCGGTCTCGTCTCCGTCCGCCGACTTGGAGCCGGTCGCCGTGGAGTTATCCGGGTCGCTCAGCGGGCCGAAAGTGCGCTGCTTGACGCCGTAGCCGTTGGGATAGGTCCCGACCCCCGGGCCGTTCTTGAACTCGATGATCTGATAGTCGAAACCTCCGTACGAGAAGGCGAACTCTTGGCAGAGGAGGCAGTTTCCGCTGTCGTCGTCGACGTTGTTGTCGATATTGACCGCGCCCCCCGTGCTGTCGTTCTGGGTCTGCATCTCGAGGTTGTAGCCGAACCGCTGGAACTCGGCGCTGAACGTGAACCCGCGGCTGTCCGGGGTCTGATGCACCTTGGCGATGATCGGCGATTCGAGGACGTCCTCGACGAACTCCACCTGATCCGGCGTGGCCGGGTCGCCCACGGTGATGTGGTTGTCGCAGATGTTGGTGTTGCTTGCCGGCGTGGCCGGATTCCCGTCGCCCGTGTGCCAGATCCCGGCGCCGTGGTTCTGGAAGCCGGGGCTGGTGTCGGTCTCATTGATCGCCGTCTGGAATCCGCACTGCCCGAAGTTCTGGTACTCCCAGGACTGCCCGGGGTTCGTGGCACCGACGCGGCTGTACGGAAGCCGGAACGCGAGGAAGCCGCCGTTGTTCCGATCGAAGTGGAAGGGGGCCTTGTCCAGCGTGATGGTCGGCCCGGTGGGGCTTGCCAGGATTCCCCTCTGGAGCAGGCCATCCCCGTTGAAGTCCTCGCCGGGGTCCGGGACGGTGCCGCCGCTGTTGTTCAGGTCTTCTCCCAGCGTGTTCGTGACCAGCCCCGTCGTGGTCCCGGGCACGAACATCGAGCTGAAGGTGACGTCCTCGTCCGGCAGGACGATCCCGATGAACGGGTCGGCCTGGTCCGGCGTGTCGATCTGCAGGTTCCTGTTGAAGTCGCGTATCTCGCGGCCACCGCCCGGGTAGTCGGTCGAGTAGTGGAGCGCCTCGATGTCCGCGTTGATGGCATGGTGGAAGGTGAACGTCTGCCGCGGGAGCTGGGTGTTCCCGTTCACCGAGTCGAGCGTCAGCGTCAGGTCGATCACCCGGTTCGGTATCGTAATCGCGTTCAGGGCCGTGGCGTCGACGCGCACGGCGAAGGTCGCGGAGTTGAGCGCCCCTCCGGGGAGCCTGCCCAGGTTCTGGGGCGAGTTCAGGATCCGGATGGCGTTCGCGCCGGGGCCCGACACGGAGAGCGCCGCCGTCACCTCGCTGAAGCTCTGATCCCGGTTGGAGTTGACGAACGCCACCGAATAGGTCACCGTCTCCCCGGAGTCCATGAACTGATCGTTGTCGCACCCGCCGAAGACCGCGCTCTGCTGCGTGCCATCCTGATTTTCCAGCAGGAAACGCGACGGGAGGAGGGTCGGCGAGCAGTAGATGCGCGCATTCCCCTGCGCTTCCCGGCCGGCCGGGTCGGTGTAACGCACGCGGACGACGTACGGCTCGTCGGAGCGCACGCCGCCGGTCTCGAGGATCCCGTTGAAGCTGACCGCCGTCGGCTTCCCCTCCCTGAGCGGGACCGCCGGGGCCGCGAAGCTGCTGGCCCCGGTGGAGCTGAAGACGATCCCCTTCTCTGTGTCGACGACCACCCCCAGCCGGTTGACCACTTCGTACGTCACGGCCGAGGTCACGGACGCCGCCGTCGCGCCCGGAGCGAGGACCGTCGCCTTCACGGTGTCCGCGCACCCATACAGGCTCTTGTCCAGTCGCGCGGTGCTCGTGGGGAAGGTGTGCGCCGTCGCCGTGAAGTTGTAGTTCTGGGTGCCGATCCCGAGGACCGGCCCCGCCACCACCAGGCCGTACGGCTGTCCGCCCGCGTCGAGAAGACCGTTGAAGGGAGAGAGATCCTCACCCGGGTCGAGGCGGCCGTTGTGGTTCGCGTCCTCGGCCGGTCCCGTGATCTGGGTGATCTGACCGGCCGTCGCTCCGCCGCTGCCGCGCTTCACGCGCACCCTCCAGGTCCCGGTGTAGAGCTGCGAGTCGCTCGGGTCGCCGTCGCCGTTCGGATCGGCCGACAGGTGCACCGCCTCGACCGGATTTCTGACGTCCCCGACGTCGGTCCCGCCGGTCAAGCGTCCCAGGCTCCACTGGCCTTGCTTCGCCGTCCCGATTGTATAGTTGTTGCCGTCATAGACCTTGTCGTCGGGCGTGCCGAGGATGTTGTCGGGACCAGGCGACACCACCTCGAGGTCCAGATCGTTGATGATCGTCCCGCCCGTGCCCGCTCCGCTCGGCGGGTCGATCCAGGCCATCGCGACCCTGAGCTGGCCGCGATCGACGATCTTCGTCGTGCCGGGCGTAAGGACGCGCGTGCTCTCTCCGTCGACCGTGAAGGTGTGCTCGATCACGCTGCAGTTGCCACCCGCGGTGCAGCTGGCCGGCGCGGTGTTGTTGATCGACGGCTCGCCGGTCGCCAGCTCGTCGTAGACGATGAGGCCCGCGGACGGGTACTCCACGGTATCGGGCGAGCCGATCCCCTTGTCCGTCGGCCAGTTCGCCAGGGGCAGCACCGAGGTCAGCACCGGCCGGCCGTATCCCTGTTCGCTGTTTCCCAGGATCCCGATGGGAGTCCCCAGGTTGACGGCGCGCGCGTGGGCGACCACGCGGTCTTGGCCACCCGCGGGGTAGTCGTCGCCGGTCTCCTCCAGGAAGTTCGCCGACGCGACGAGCATCGCCTTGACCAGCGCGCCCGACTCAGTCGAGATCCTGTCGCTCCCGTTGCGCATCCCGGTCGGGTAGAACCCCTGGTTGAAATAGTCCCGGATGAGGGCCGCGACCCCCGCGATCTCTCCCGCCGCGTAGGAGGTCCCGAAGTTGATGTCGTCCAGCACCGCGTCGACGTTCCCCGAGTTGTCGTTGTCCTTGCTCCTCCAGACGGCCACCGAGACCGTGTTCGGGGAGCCGAAGAAGCCGGTGATGTCGGCGCCGACCCCGAGGAGGATCGGGGCGGTGCGCTTCGACAGGTCCGTCGCCGGCCCCTTCGAGGAGAAGTTGGCGGGGTTCTCCTCCTCGTTCCCGTTGACCTGCGTCTGGGCGTCCTGGAAGTGGGCGCCGACGGAGACCAGGTTCTTCGCGGTCGAAGGCGGCGCCACCTGGATATGACTCGGCTTGTTGGAGTCGTTGTCGGCGGCGGTTCCGTCGAACAGGTCGGGATACTGGTTCAGGGTCTCGCCACCTCCAGGCTGGAAGACCTCCTGAACGGCCGTGCCCTCGTTGCCGACCGGGGCGAAGACCATGAAGTCGCGGTTGTTCACCATGAAGGTATCGACGTCGGCCGAGTCCTGCGTGTAGGTGCCGTCGATCAGATTCGTCAGGAACGGATCGAAGTTCGGGACCCCGAAGGGGAAAACCTGGAGGTGGACCTGCTCGCCGCCGCCGGTGATGTTGAGGCACGCTCCCGTCCCGTTCTGGATCGGGCAGATGGCGAGCGTCAGGCGGGTCAGGAGGGATCCGGGATTGACGTTGCCGCCGCGCTCGACGATGTCGTTCAGGGTGCAGACGGTCACGGGGGCGTTGTCCTGCATGAGGATGCGGGCGCCCCGCGCCACGCCGTCCATCTGCAGCCCGTCGATCCGCGGCCTGATGTTCTCGGTGTGCTTCGAGACGAAGAAGCCGATCGAGCTCGCGTCGCCCGCGATCACGCCGGCCACCACGTTCCCGTGGGTGCCGCTCCCCTGCAGCGGTCCATCGCAGGTGGACTGCGAGGGATCTCCATCGGGCGCGGGGTTCTGGTCGGCGTGCACCTTCCGATGGCTCGGGCCGATCGTTCCAGGCACCGTCGCCGACTGGGCGAACTGGACCGAGTCGTACGAGATCCCGTTGTCGGTCACCGCCACGATCTGCGGCGGGATCGAGTCGGTCCCGTCGTTGAGCCTCTGGCCGTCGACGTTCGTGTCGATGCCGCCGCCGTCGACGCCGACGTCGTGGTACGGCTTCTGGAACGGCAGGTTCTCCTTGACGTTCCCGACCATCGCCGTCGTCGGAGTCTCGACGTTGGAGAGCAGGTACTCCTGCGCGGCGTAGATGTAGCGGACGCGGTCGATCTTGGCGAGCGCCGGGAGCTTGCTGAAGTGGACCGTCGTCTTGAACGACAACCCGTCGAGGCCGAACTCCTCGACCGCCCCTCCCGCCACCCTCTCGATCTGCTGCCTCGCCGCCTGCCGGTCGCCGCCGCGGAACAGGGTGACGATGATCTGCTGGTCCTCGGAGAAGGCCCTCTGCTTGTTGAGGAACGGCGTCTTGCCCAGCGCCGGATCGAGGCGGTACGTCGGCCCCCACGGCATCGCCGCCTCGACGAAGTCGGCCGCGCTCAGGCGTCCGACGGAATTCGCCGGCACCTCCACCAGCAGCCCGCGGCTCTGCATCGCGCCGTGGATCTCGACACCCATCGCCTTGAGCTCCTTCTCGATGGCGTCGATCCCCCGGTCGCGCAGGACCGTCTCGTCGAGCTGCAGCGCGTTGAAGCCGGCGGCCAGCTCACCGCGGCGGCCGCGCCCGAGCGCCTTGCCCTGGGCTTCGGCCAGGGCGGGAAACTGCGCCCTGAGTCGACCGATCTCCGCAGGATCCCTCAGTCCTAGCGGGGTCTCGAGCAGGGAGTGCATGCGCTCCGGGGAGGCTTCCCACACCGGCGTGATCCCCTCCAACGGCGCCCGCCCCTTCGGCGGCATGAATCCGGGCGGCTTCAGCTGGTTGACCCGCTGCGCGACCCAGCTCTCGGCCGCCGCGATCGGATCCCGTGCCCCCTTTCCCGGCTGCCCTCTCTGGGCCCAGCCGCTCATGGTGAGGAGCGCGAGCGCGCCCACCGCCACCACGAGTGCGCAGAAAACGCTCGCCATGGACCGGCGCGTCAGGCTTGCCTTCATGAAACCCTCCCTGAAGACAACAGGCTTATGATCCTGCTGATGAGGACCGGATTCGTTCGTGTTGCCACGACTGGCTCTCGGCTCGATCTCTGGTGGTCCGGAAATACGCTCCCCCGTGGTGACGAGACACCCACGACGGGTCCTGTTGGCTCCATGTACGGCGAAAGGTTCCGGCTGTCAACCAGGATGATGCCGCCGCCGCGCCGCCGCGTCCGCGCACGATCGACGACCGGGACGGCGACCGCGGGAGGCTCCGCGGCCGGCCGAGACGGGCGGCTCCGGGGCCCGCGGGCTCGATGCTGGAAAGACATATCCCCCAATGACTTGCGCCGAGGAGGTCCCATCCGGCGCGCGCCATCCGCCCGCGGGGCGGGAAGCCCCGATCCGGCGTGCTAGAATCGGACCCGGTCGTCGCTGGTCCCGGCCGGCCGCCATCGAACGAGGCGCGGCCACCCCCGCTGCCGGGGCCGCCCGCAGGAGGTTTCACGCCATGGATTTCGAGCTGACACCGGTCCTGAAGTCGCTCCAGGCCCGGGCCCGCCGCTTCGTCGAGGAGGAGCTGATCCCGCGCGAGCTGCAGGTCGAGGAGCACGGAGCCCTTCCCTCCGAGATGCAGCGCCGCATCCAGAAGCGGGCGATCGAGGAGCGGCTCTGGCCGATGAACGTCCCGAAGGAGATGGGGGGCCTCGGCTCGACCGTCCTGGAGCAGGTGATCGCCCAGGAGCAGGCGGGGCGGGCCACCAACGATCTCTGGGGATACGTCGGCGGTCCCTACAACGCGCTGCTGCGCTGCGACGCCGACCAGCGCCGCAGGTACCTCGACCCGGCGGTGCGCGGCGAGGCGCCGTCGGCCGCGGCCTACGCGATCAGCGAGCCTCTGGCCGGCAGCGACACCTCGAACCTCAAGACGACCGCCCGGAAGAAAGGCGACCGCTGGGTGATCGACGGCGAGAAGTGGTTCGTCACCAGCGGCGACCGGGCGCCCGTCGTCATCGTCCACGCGGTCACCGGGCCGCAGGAGGAGACGCTCTTCCTGGTCGACCACGGCGCTCCCGGGATGCGCATCAAGCGGATCCCGAAGTTCATGACCCGCACCGAGGACGAGCACCCCGAGATCGTGTTCGAGGCGTGCGAGGTCGGGGAGGGGCAGATCCTCGGGAAGCGCGGGGAGGCGCGCGAGATCACCCGGGCCTGGTTCCGCGAGGAGAGGCTGCACATCGGCGCCCGCTGCCTGGGCGCCGCGCAGCGCCTCCTGGAGGAGGCCAAGGCCTGGGCCGCCTCGCGCGAGGCGTTCGGACGGAAGCTCCACGAGCACCAGGCGATCGGCTGGATGCTCGCCGACTCGGCCACCGAGCTGTACGCCGCCCGGCTCCTGACCTACAAGACCGCCTGGGAGGAGGACAGCGGGCGGTACGACGCCAAGGAGCTGCACGCCAAGGCGTCGATGGTGAAGCTGTACGCCTCGGAGATGGCCAACCGGGTCGCCGACCGGGCCGTGCAGATCTTCGGTGGGCGGGGCTACTGCAAAGACTACGCGGCCGAGCGCTTCTACCGCCACCTGCGCGTCGATCGGATCTGGGAGGGGACGTCCGAGATCATGCGCGCGATCATCCTCAACGGCGTCATGAAGCGCGACCTGGATCGGCTCCTGAGCTAGGTCTGGTCTGTCTGATCACCTGGACGTAAATTGCCGGAGATTGCCATAATGTCTGGGCCAGTTTTCAGGGAGCAGATCAGGTACTCATGCGGTTCTCCTCGGGTGGATGGGTCCGTCGCTGACCTCATCCTACCATCGCGCCCGCGCGGCACCTTTTGTGCGTTGCGGCGGAAGTGTCCGGAGATCTCTAACTGAGTTCAGTCAAATACATCGCGCTACCGTGCTTGTACATTCTTAAGTCCAGGTAATGACTTAGCCACTTCACTTCCAAACCACGTGGTATCGACGCCCCTTCTCGCCCCGAACATGAGAACAACCTTCTCCTTGGGAAAGTCGACTCGTATCCATTCCACGCCGTTGTCACTACCGAACAGCTCGAGTCCCGCGTGTCCGTCCACAACGACCGGTACACCCTTGTAGTAGTCCACCTTATCGATAGTTAGGCGAGTGCCAGACGGCATCGTACCCTTCTTGTCGACGATCTCTTCTACGGTAGGACTTCGTTCGAGATATGTTTTTGCGACCAGAACGATCCCTTGTGACCCATGCCCTAGAAGGCCACGGGGCACCAACGCGTGGAAAGCATATAGACCATTTTGAAATTTCATCGGAATCCATCGACCGCGGAGCGCAAACGACGTGTCATGTAGAGTTATGGTGATCGGCTCCAGATCCCATGCGAGCGCAGGCCCCCATATACGGCGCGTAGCCAGCACCCCTGCCAACGCTAAGACCACAACAATCGGCCCGAGCCAGAACAAAACACGGGTTGCGCTCCGGTTTGACCTCGCTGGTCTCGTCTCAGTGTGCTCCGCGCACTCCCTCATTCCTCGCTCCGAGTCTCCTCCGCGGCCAGCAGAAACTTCCGCTAAATGGCCGTCAGGCGATTTGCGTTATCCGCCGCCCATGCCAAGGCACCGCACCACAAGAGGGCTTCCTCCGCCACCTACCAATATGAATATCACCAGTGCGGGTAACTTTGATCCGCAACCTACATTTCTCACACTTTCTCGGCCATTTCGAGGGGGACTAAGTTTCTCGCAATTCCGTCTTCTCGAGAACAACTGACACACGGGAAGCGGCTAATCCACAGCGATTGTGCCCCTCATGCTCCCAGGCGATCGTCCGCCTCACGCGTTTCGGCGCGCTCCGCGCCACTTGACCGGGCGCGCGCGGCGCTGCTAGCATCGCGCGCACGCTCGCGGTCGTGGTCCTCCCCCGGGACAAGACGGGAGTCGTCATGGACGTCGAACGACAGCCTGCGTTCGAGAGGCCGCGCGTCCGGCCGGCGCCGGGCGGCGAGGATCGCTACGCCGGCGAGCTGCGCCGGTTCAAGGCTCGCACCCCCGGCTCGCTGGAGGAGCTGGAGCGCGCTCGCCGCTTCCTGCCGGCCGGCGTCTGCAGCAATTTCCGCCTGATGGATCCGCATTCGATCTTCCTGCGGGAGGGTCGCGGAGCGCGGGTGGTCGACGTCGACGGGAACGCGTACGTCGACTGGGGGCTCGCCCAGTCGACCCTCCTCACCGGCCATGCCCACCCCGCCGTTCTCGACGCGGTGCGCCGGCAGATAGAGCGCGGCACGATGTTCTGCTACCCCAACCCGCGCACGGCCGACCTGGCGCGGATCGTCTGCGAGCGCTTCCGTCTGGAGAGCGTGCGCTTCGTCAACACCGGGGCCGAGGCGACCCAGTTCGCCGTGCGCGTGGCGCGCGCGGCGACGGGGCGCGACGCCATCCTGAAGTTCGACATCGGCTACCACGGCAGCGCGCCCGAGTTCTGGATCGGCAAGGCCGACGTCGAGGCCCCTCCGGGGGATCCCGAGTGGATGTCCCAGGAGGTGCACAGCGCCGGCATCCCGCGCGACTTCTTCAGGAACACCGTCGTGGCGCTCTACAACGATCTCGACGACGTGCGCGCCTGCTTCCGCGACCACCCGGGGCGGATCGGCACCGTCATCGTCGAGCCGATCCCGTTCAACCTGGGGATCTGCCTGCCGCGGGACGGCTTCATGCAGGGGCTGCGGGAGATCTGCGACCGCGAGGGGGCGGTGCTGATCTACGACGAGGTGAAGATGGGATGCAAGCTCGGGCCGCTTGGCGCGGGCGAGCACCTCGGCGTCCCGGCCGATCTCGTCTGCATGGCGAAGTCGATCGGCGGCGGCTTCCCGATCGGCCTGTTCGGAGGCCGCCGGGATCTGATGCGGATGATCGAGACGGGGGGCGTGAAGCACGTCGGGACCTACGCCGCCAACCTCGTCGGCCTCGCCGCGGCGTACGCCACGCTGACGCAGGTCCTGACGCCCGAGAACTACAAGCGGCTGTTCGCCGTCAACCAGGCCCTGGCCGGAGGCTACCGCGCGATCATCGAGCACTCCGGGATCGAGGCCCACGTCGTGACGGCCGGGGCCGCCGGCTGCATCTTCTTCGGCCGCTACCCGGTGCGCGACCGGTACGACTTCGCTCGCACCCGTCTCGATCTCTGGCTCAAGTTCTGGGTCGCCATGTGCAACCGCGGCGTCCTGCCGCAGTCGTACGGGCCGGAGGACGTCTGGACGGTCTCGGTTCAGCACACGGACGAGGACGTCGAGGCCACGCTGCGCGCCTTCCGCGACGTGGCCCCCATGCTCGCCTGATGGACCGGCCGGCGCCCCATCCGCTGGCGCGCCTCTTCGATCCCCGCGGCGTCGCGATCATCGGCGCCTCCGAGGCGCCCGGCAAGTACGGCACCATCCTCCTCCGCGGCCTGATCGAGCACGGCTTCAAAGGCGCCATCCATCCGGTCAACCCGAAGGGCGGGGCCCTGCTCGGGCGTCCGTTCCTGAGATCCCTGGACGAGGCGGAGGGGCCGATCGACGTCGCCCTGATCGTCCGCCCCGCCCCCGAAGTCCTCGCGGCCGTGCGGGGGGTCGCGCGGCGCCGCATCCCGTTCGCGATCGTCTATGCCGCCGGCTTCTCCGAGCGCGGCGAGGAGGGGCGCGCCCTCGAGGCCGCCCTGGTCGCGGCCGCTCACCGCGGCGGCACGCGCCTCGTCGGCCCGAACTGCATGAACATCTTCAGTGCTCCGGCCCGCCTCAACCTGAGCTCGATCCCGTTCCCGCCCGGGGCGCTCGGCTTCCTGTCGGCGAGCGGCAACCTCGGGTTCGCCCTGGCCCACGAGGCGGCCGGCGCGCACGGGGTCGGCTTCTCGCGCTTCGTCAGCGCCGGCAACCAGGCCGACCTCGCCCTGCACGACTACCTCGACTTCCTGCGCGCCGACCCCGGCACGCGGGTCGTCCTGGTCTTCGCCGAGGGCTTCGTGCCGGGCGGCGCCCGCCCGTTCCTCGAGACCCTCACCCGGACCGCGGCGGAGAAGCCGGTCCTGGTGCTGCGCGGCGGCCGGACGCCGGAGGGACAGAGGACCGCCGCCTCCCACACCGGCGCCCTGGCGGCGGAGTCGGAGGTGGCGCGCCAGGCGCTCGAGCAGGCGGGTGCGGTGGTGCTCGATCGCGCCGACGAGGCCGTGGCGGCGAGCCGGGCGCTCCTCGCCTCCCCCCTCCCCGGCGGGCCGGGCGTGGCCCTCATCGGCGAGGGAGGCGGCCACGCCACCCTGGTCGCCGACGCCGCCGCGGAGGCCGGCCTGCGCGTCGATCCCTTTCCCGCCGATCTGACGGAGAGGCTGCGCACGCACCTGCCGCCGTTCGCGGCGATCCTGAAGAACCCGGTCGAGCTGGGCGGCCGTTCGGAATACGACCTTCGAACCTACGACAGGATCCTGGACGAGGTGATCGGCTGGCCCGGCGCCGATCAGGTGATCCTGTTCGGCGGGTACGCGCTGTACGACGAGACGCTGGCCGATCGCCTCGCCCGCCTGCGGCGGGAGACCGGCAAGCCGATCCTGATCCACGATCTGTACGCCGACGAGGAGCGGCCGGCCCTCGATCTCCTGCACGCGCGCGATCTGCCGCTCTTCTCGTCGGTCGAGGTCGCCGCGCGCGCCGCCTCCGCCCTGGCGTCGGGCGGAAAGGCGCGCCGCCGCGCGCGCCGCGCCCTGGCGTGGTTCGAGGCGGACGGGCGGGGCGCCGCCGGGGCCGAGCGGAGCGCCACCGGGTCGGGGCGCGATGTCGCAGGGCCCGGGACGGCCTCCCCGCTCCCCGAAGATCTGGCCGCGGCGCTGGCGCGCGCGGCGCTCCGGCCCGAGAAGGTTCTCCTGGAAGACGAGGCGGCGCGGTTCCTGGCTCACTTCGGCCTGCCGGTCCTGCCGGCGGCGCTGGCGCGCGATGAGGAGGAGGCGGTCCGGGCCGCGGAACGCCTCGGATTTCCGGTGGTCCTGAAGGTGCACACCTCCCGGTTCGTCCACAAGAGCGACGCGGGAGGAGTCCACCTCGATCTGCGCTCCACCGACGAGGTGCGACGGGCCTTCGGATCGCTGCGCCGACTGGTTCCCCGCGGCGAGGTGGAGGTCCGCCTGACGCCGTTCGTGCGCGGCGGGGTCGAGGCGATCGCCGGAGCGCGGCGCGACCCCCGCTTCGGCCCTCTGCTGATCTTCGGGGCGGGGGGGATTCTGGCCGAGGTGGCGCGCGACGTCGCCCTCCGGACGATCCCCTGCCCCGACGCCGAGCTCGAGGAGATGGTCGCCGAGACCCGCCTGGCCCGACTGCTGGACGCGCCCCGTAGCGGAGGACCCGCCGATCGGCAGGCGATCCTGGCCGCGCTCCGCTCGCTCGAGCGGCTTTTACTGTCGGTCCCGGGGATCACCGACGCCGAGGCGAACCCGCTCCGCTGCGCCGAGGACGGGGTGATGGCCCTCGACGCCCGCGTGCTCGTCGGGAACGGGTAGCCGCGTGGCCGCGGCCCGGGAGCCTGGAGGAGGGGCACGCTTCCGGTCGCGGGCCGGGCTCCTCCCGGTCCTCGGTTTACTTTACGCCTCCGCCTGCGGCGGCCCGTACGGTGTCGAGAACTTCGTCGCCGAGACGGGACCGGGGATCTTCGTCCTGCTCCTCTTCGTCACACCGTGGCTGTGGGGGGTGCCGATGGCGTTCGCCACGGCCGAGCTCTCGTCCCTGAGGCCGGTCGAAGGAGGTTTCTACCGGTGGGTGCGCGAGATCCTCGGAGAGTTCTGGGGGTTCCAGGCGGGGACCTTCACCCTGATCGCCTCGTTCCTCGACAACGCGCTCTACCCGGTCCTGTTCGCGGCATCGCTCCAGCACTGGATGCCGGACCTGTCACCCTTCCACCGCTGGCTGGCGGCGGTCGCCTGCATCTGGATCCTGACCTACCTCAACTATCTCGGCATCCGGATCGCCGGCGGCGTCGCCGTGGTGCTCAACCTCTTCCTGATCTCTCCGCTGATCTGGATCGGGGTGGCCGGCCTCGCGCGGGCCCGGTTCAATCCGCTCGTCCCGTTCGCGCTCCCGGGCACCGACCCCTGGGCAGGGTTCGGCGCCGGGCTGACGCTCGCGATGTGGTTCTACTCCGGGTATGCTGAGATGAGCACCGCGGCGGAGGAGATGGAGAACCCGAGGCGGAACATCCCCCGAGCGCTCCTGATCGTCACGCCCCTGGTCGTCCTGAGCTACGCCACGCCGATCCTGGCGAGCCTCGCCTCGGTAGGCGGCTGGGAGGGCTGGCGCTCGGGGCAGTTCATGGCGATCGGCGAGGCGCTGGGGGGGAGGGCGCTCGGGACCTGGGTCTTCCTGGGGAGCGTCGCCAGCCAGAGCGTCATCTTCATGACCTACCTTCTCTGGTACTCACGCCTGGCCTGGGCGCTGGCGGCCGATCGATCGCTGCCGGCCTTCCTGACCCGCCTCCATCCTCGGCGGGGAACTCCGCACCGGGTGCTCGTCCTCTATGCCGTCATCTACTCGATCCTCGCGGCGCGCCCGTTCAAGGATCTGCTCGTGGCCGATATCTGGGTCTCGGGAGCCTTCCACCTCCTGATCCTCGCCTCCCTCGTGCGCGCGCGATCGACCCTCACCGATCGGCCTCCCGGGTTCCAGGTCCCCGGAGGAAGGATGGGGGTCTGGATCAACTTCCTCGTGCCGTGCGCGACCTGGGTGGTCGTCCTCGGCACCACGGCGCGGGATCATCTCCGACTGGGCGGCGCGGCGCTCCTCGCTCCTCCCGCGCTCTACGCCCTCTTGCGACTGCTCCGCGGGCGGCTCAACGGCTGACCCGACGGATCGCCTCCTCGAGGATGTCGAGGCCCTGCTCGAAGAGCGCCCGCTCGATGTTGAGGGGAGGCTGGATGCGCGCGAACCAGGCGATGCTGTCGTGGATGTAGTAGAGGCCGTTCTCCAGGCAGTGCCTGTTGACCGCCGCGGCGGCCTCGTAGTTCTTCGCCCGGCTCTCCCGATCCTTCACGAACTCGGCGGCGAGCCACAGTCCCTTGCCACGCACCTCGCCGATGATCGGGTACTTCTCCTTCATCTCCTGGAGGCGATGCAGGCCGTAGGCCCCGAGCTCCGTCGCGTACTCGAGCAGCCGGTCGCGATAGAGGATCTCGATCGCCTTCATCCCGGCGGCGCAAGAGGCCGGGTGGCCGGCGTACGTCCCCGCGAGGTAGGCCTCGGCCTTGTCCATCAGGTCGCCCCGTCCGGCCACCGCGGCGATCGGCATCGATCCGCCCGACAGCCCCTTGCCGATCACCAGGAGGTCCGGCTCGACGTTCCAGTGCTCGAGCGCCCACATCTTTCCGCACCGCCCGAAGCCGCTCTGGACCTCGTCGATGCAGAGGCACCAGCCGTGGCGGTCGCACATCTCCCGCAGGCCCGGCAGGAAATCGTCAGGCGGGATCCAGACGCCGGCCTCCCCCACCACCGGCTCGACCAGGACGCCGGCGATCTTCGAGGCGGGAACCTCGTACGCGAGGAGGATCTCCTCGATGTACTCCAGCGTCGCCTTCCCCGGTCCCCCCCCCGTCCGCGATCGGAGCGGCGTGCGGTAGGCGTACGGGTACGGGGCGTAGAGGAAGCCGTTGACCAGCGGCGCCACGTCCTCGCGCATCTCCGCCTGCAGCGGGCCGGCGGCCATGGCGCCGTAGGACAGCCCGTGGTACTGCCCGAAGAACGAGAGGACGAACGGCCGGCCCGAGGCGCGGCGCATGAAGCGAAGCGCCGCCTCGACCGCCTCCGTCCCGGTGGTCAGGAAGACCACCTTGTCGGTCCGTTTCGGGCAGACCGCCAGGAGCTTCTCCGCGAGCTGCAGGCGCTGCACGCTGTTGCCGGCGCTGGTCCAGCAGACGACCCCCGCCTGCCGCATCATGGCGCTCACCGCCTCGACCACCTCGGGGTTGCAGTTGCCGATGTTGTTGGTCCCCCACCCCGATCCGAAGTCGATGAAGCGGTTGCCGTCCACGTCCTCGATCAGGGACCCCTGCAGCTTCGAGGCGATGAAGTAGCGGTCCTCCGCCGAGCCGTAGAAGCCGTGCGGGAAGATCTCCGTCTCGCGCGCCCTGAGGCGTCGCGTCTCCGGTCCGGGGGGCTTCGTTTTGATGAGTGAAACGCGCGGCGTGGAGGCCATGGCCGATTATATGTCGTTCAGGGTTTCCTGCGCGCCGGCCGCTTCAGCCAGTCCTGGACGGCGCCCTCCAGCTCCCGGAGTTTCGCCGGATCCTCCCTCGCGAGGTCGCGGGTCTCTCCCGGGTCGCCGGCGACGTGGAAGAGGGCATGTCGCCCGTCCGATCCCCAGATGATCTTGTAGCCGCCCCGCCTCAGGGCCACGAGGGTGCGATCGAACCGCGACAGGTCGGCCCCCGGGAAGAGATCGGCCATCACCTTCAGGAAGTCGACCGGCGGGCCGGCGAACTCTCCGATGATCGGACCGTCGTCCGGCCTGTGGGGGCCGCCGATCCCGGCGCCGGGGAGGGGCAGCGCCTCGATCGTCACCCCCCGGGGCGGGGCGACCCCCGCGAGCGCCAGCAGGGTCGGATAGAGGTCGTGGAGCTGGACCGGAGAGGCGATCGTCTGTCCGGGGGCGACGCGGCGGGGGTAGCGCAGGACCAGCGGCACGTGCAGGAGGGTATCGTGCACGCTCATCTTGTGGTCCATCAATCCGTGATCGCCGATGTTCTCGCCGTGGTCGCCGGCGACGGCGACGATCGTGTCGTCCAGGATCCCGATCTCCCCGAGGAGGGCGACGACCTCGCCCAGACGGCGGTCGGCGTAGGCGATCTCCCCGTCGTACAGGTCGCTCAGGATCCCGAGGTCGTCCGGAGTCAGGTCGGAGCGCCCCAGGATGAAGCGCATCTCGTCGGGGTGGCCCAGGTGGCTCAGGCGCTCCACCCTGGCGGCGCTCGCTCCGGGACGCAGCAGCCGCGAGCGCTCCGGCTCGGGAGGGTGGTATGGGAGGTGCGGCTCGAAGTAGTTGATGAAGAGGAAGAAGGGCTGGCGCCGCGCCTCGTCGTTCTCCTGGCGCCAGCGCAGGAAGCGCAGCGCCTGCTCGTTGGTCAGAGCCGCGCCGGTGTCCTCGCTGTCGGGGGCCACCTTCCTCCAGGTCTCGCCGAAGGTGTCGAATCCCTGCTGGAAGTTGTAGGTCGTGCTGACCCAGGGGTTGGCGGTGTAGCCGACGGTCCTGTAGCCGGCGTCGCGCAGCGTCTCCGCCAGCGTCACCGCCTCGTCGGGCAGCCGGAGCGCCCCGCAGTCGGTGCGGTGCAGCGACGGGTATTGCCCGGTGAAGAGGCTGGCGTGCGCCGGCACGGTCCAGGGGGCGGGCGAGAAGGCCTGCGTGAAGACCGCCCCCTCGCGCGCCAGCGCCGCGAGCCGCGGGGCGGTCGGCCGATCGTAGCCGTCGAAGGGGAACCGGTCGGCCCGCGCCGTGTCGATCACCACGAGCAGGATGTTGGGACGGGCCGGGGCGCCGCAGGCCACGAGCCCGCCCGCGGCGAGGAGGCCGACGGCGAGCAGGCCGGCCGCGAGGGCCGGCAGGAGAGGGGTTCGTCGCAAGGCGTGGCGCATCGTATACCGCGGCCGGCGACCCGTCAAACGGACGTTGCGCCTGCGATATCCCCACCCCGCGAGAGCGACGCCACCCGCGCCTCGGGCTTAGGCTCGCTCGCGCGGGATCCGGATCGACCTTCCGATCCGCATGGCGCGGCTCGATGCGCCCGCGGCGCGGGTGGCGCCGCTCTCTCCACGGGGGGGATCTCTCAGGACGTCCCGTCGGACACCTCGGGATCCGGTGTAGCGAGGTGCGGGTGCGATCCTTGACAGTGCGGCGGGGCTCGTCGAGAATGGCCGCTTCATCCCTGAGGAAAGAGAGGCAGAGTCATGGCCCGCTCGCCGTTTCCGCCCGAGTTCCCCGGTGAGTATCCGAAGATCGGCACCCCCCTCCCCGGCCCGAAGGCCAGGGAGTGCATCGCCCGCGACGCGCGCACCGTCTCCCAGAACCTCCGCAAGGACGTCCCGCTGGTCGTGGGGAGGGCGCAGGGCGTCGTGGTCGAGGACGTCGACGGCAACCGCTTCCTCGACTTCGCGGCCGGCATCTCGACCGTCTCCACCGGCCACTGCCACCCGGAGGTGGTGGCGGCGATCAAGACGCAGGCCGAGACGCTGATCCACATCTGCTACACCGACTTCTACTACCCGATCTACGTCGACCTCTGCGAGCAGCTCGCCCGCATCGCGCCGATGAGCGGCGACAGGCGGGTCTTCCTGACCAACTCCGGAGCGGAGGCGGTCGAGACGGCGATGAAGCTTGCCCGGGTGCGGACTGGCCGCCAGAAGATCGTCGGCTTCTTCGGCGCGTTCCACGGCCGGACCTACGGGGCGATGTCGCTGACCGCCAGCAAGCCGGTGCAGCGCAAGGGGTACGCCCCGTTCCTCCCGGAGGTCTTGCACACGCACTATGCCTACTGCTACCGCTGCCCCGTGAACCGGAAGCCGGAGAGCTGCTCGGTCGAGTGCCTGGATCTCCTGACCGAGACCTACTTCCACACGTCGGTCGATCCGCAGGAGGTCGCGGCGGTGATCGTCGAGCCGGTGCAGGGAGAGGGTGGGTTCATCCCGCCGCACAAGGCCTTCCTGCCGAGGCTTCAGGAGATCTGCCGCCGGCATGGCATCTTGTTGGTCGCCGACGAGGTCCAGAGCGGCATGGGACGGACCGGCAGGATGTTCGCCCTGGAGCACTACGGGATCGACCCCGACATGATCATCCTGGCGAAGGGGATCGCCTCGGGGATGCCGATCGCCGCGGTCATCGCCCGCGCGGACGTCATGAAGTGGAACGACGGCGGCCACGGCAGCACCTTCGGCGGCAACCCGGTCTCCTGCGCCTCGGCGCTTGCCACGCTCCGCCTGCTTCAGGGCGGCCTGGTGGAGAACGCCGGTCGCGTCGGCGCCTACCTGATGGAGAGGCTGCGCGCGCTGCAGAAGAAGCACCGCCGCATCGGGGACGTGCGCGGGCTCGGCCTCATGGTCGGGGTGGAGGTGGTGCGGGATCCGGCCACGCGCGAGCCGGCTCCCGACCTGCGCAACGAGGTGATCGAGAGGGCGTTCGAGCGGGGGCTCCTGACCCTCCCCTGCGGGGCCTCGACGATCCGCCTCTCCCCCCCGCTCGTCGTCCGCGAGGCTGACGTCGACAAGGCGGTGCCGATCCTCGACGCCGCCTTCGCCGCGCTCGCCTGAGCGCGCCCGGATCCCCGTCCGGCCGCGGCACCCTCCCGGGCGCCGGGGCTACGGAACGGCGAGGTGCTGGTCGATCTGCTGCAGGGAGTCCCGGAGCTTCGGCTCGAGGTCGCGCAGGCGGTCGAGAAGCGTCTTCCTGAAGAAGATGTACCGCTTCTCGGAGGCCTCGGAGGGCTTCGCCAGCCTTTCGAAGTACGCCTCCAGGAGGCTCTGATACAGGTCGTTGGCGGCCCAGATCCGGTTGTAGGAGGAGAGGATCGGGTGCACCAGCTCGACGTCCATGTTGTCGAACAGGGAGGAGTTGATCGACACCTTCCAGGCGGAGACCTCGAAGAGGGGATACGGCATGTTCCCCCGCGGCAGCTCCTCGAGCGCCGTGGTCAGCGCGCTCGTGTTCCGCTTGAGCTCGCGCTCGATGAACTCCAGGAACTTGTGCCGCTGCTCCTTGGCCTTCCGCCTCTCCGCGTAACGCCCGACGACGCCCGTCAGGACCAACCCGAAGACCAGGGTCAGCAGCACCCCCGAGATCATGTTCGAGGTGAAGTTCACCCAGAAATCGTAGTCCGCCAGGATGGCGCTGAAGAGGGCACCCATGCCGGATCAAACAATAATCCCGGGCCGGGAGAATGCAAGAGGGGCGAGCGGAGGATCGCCGGGAGGAGGCGGTTGGAGGCGGCGATCGGAATCGAACCGATGTATCGAGGTTTTGCAGACCTCTGCCTTACCGCTTGGCTACGCCGCCCGGACCTGTCGCTTGGTCAGCCGATGATACAGGCGGCCGATGAAACCTGTCAATGCGCTCGCCCGCCGTGCCCCGGGCGCCGCAAGGAGGGGCCGCCCCCCGGCCTGGGAGGCGGCGGCGTGCCGGGGCCCCTGTATAAAGAGGAAGGCCGGCTCGACGAGCCGGCCATGAGGGCTGGAGCGGGAAACGGGAGTCGAACCCGCGACTTCAACCTTGGCAAGGTTGCACTCTACCACTGAGTTATTCCCGCCCTGCCGCCCCGCGGGTGGGAGCGGTGACGAAACTATAGCGGGCGCCTCGCGACACTGTCAAGGCATCGGACTCAGTCGAAGGCGTCGCGGATCAAGGCGTAGCGGAGCCGTCCTCCGGACGATCGCAGGACCTCCAGGACGTCGAACCGGCAGTGGCGATCCCGGGCGCCGTGCTCCATCAGATAGATCTCGGCGGTCCTGCGGAGACGGGCCTGCTTCCGGGCGTCGACCGCCTCGGCCGGGCTGCCGAAGCCGAGGGCCGATCGGCTCTTGACCTCGACGAAGACGAGCGTGTCCCCGTCTTCGGCGACGAGGTCGATCTCGCCCGCGCGCGTCCTGAAGCGGCGCTCCAGGATCCGGAAGCCGAGCGACTCCAGGTGGCGCGCCCCCTCCGTCTCACCCCGGGCACCGAGCCCCGCCGAGGACCGGGTCACTGGCCGTCCCCCGGCCCCGCCCTCCCTTGAAGCCGCGTCTGCATCCCACGTCCCCGAGTGTCTAGAGCGCCCGCGGAAGGTCCGGTTCAGCGCGATCGCGCGCGGGGTGGAGCCGTTCGGACGGATCAGGACCCCTTGCGCTTGAAGCGCACCCCCTGGGGCGTGTCCTCCAGGAGGATCCCACGCGCGCCGAGCGCCTCGCGGATCCGGTCCGCCTCGGCGAAGTCCCGGCGTCCGCGCGCCTCGGCGCGCTTCCTGATGAGGGCCTCGATCTCCTCGTCGAGCATCTCCTGCTCTCCCGTCCTCAGGCCCGTGATCCGCTCGAACATGGCGAGCGTCTCCCGCACCTGCGCCGCGTCCTCGGCCCCGGCCCGGCCCGCGTCCAGGGCGGCGTTCGTCTCGCGCACCAGATCGAAGAGACGCCCGAGCGCCCCGGCCGTGTTGAGATCCGCGTCGAGGTCCTCCACCATCCCGGCGCGGGCCGCCGTGATGGCATCCGCGAGGGCGGCGTCGCTCCCCGGCGGGAGCGGCTGCCGCGCGATCCGGAACTCCAGGTCGTCGAGGCGCGTGAGCGCCGTCCGGCTCTGGGCCAGCGCCTCGAAGGTGAAGTTCAGCGGCTTGCGGTAATGCACGGAGAGGAGGAGGAACCGGATCGTCCGCGGCTCGAACCCCCGCGCCCGGAGGTCACGCAGGGTGTAGAAATTCCCGCGCGACTTCGACATCTTCTCGCCCTCCACGACCAGGTGGGCGGCGTGCATCCAGCAGCGCACGAACGGCTTGCCGGTCGCCGCCTCGCTCTGGGCGATCTCGTTCTCATGGTGCGGGAAGATGTTGTCCACCCCGCCGGTGTGGATGTCGAACGTCTCCCCCAGGTACTTCATCGACATCGCCGAGCACTCGAGATGCCACCCCGGGCGCCCCGGGCCCAGATCGGTCTCCCAGAACGGCTCGTCCTCCTTGGGCGCCTTCCAGACCGCGAAGTCCCTCGGGTTGTCCTTCTCGTACTCGTCCGAGTCGATGCGCGCGTGATCGGCGCAGGAGGAGGCGTCGATGTTGGCGAGCCGCCCGTAGCGCGGGAAGGTGTCGATCTTGAAGTAGAGCGATCCCCGGCTTTCATAGAGGTGCCCGCGCTCGCGCAGCCGCCGCACGAGGTCGACCATCTCCGGGATGTGCGCGGTGGCGCGGGGGTAGTGCTCCGCCCGCTCGATCCCGAGGGCGTCCACGTCCTCGAAGAAGGCGTCGATGTACCGTCGGGTATACGCCTCCAGGGTCTCGCCGGCGGCGCGCGCGTTGGCGATCGTCTTGTCGTCGACGTCGGTCAGGTTCATGACCTGCGTGACCCGGAACCCCCGGAAACGCAGGTAGCGGCGGAGGAGGTCTTCCCACAGGTAGGTCCGGAAGTTGCCGATGTGGGCGAAGTCGTACACCGTCGGGCCGCAGGTGTAGAGCCGCACCTCGCCCTCGTTCAGAGGCACGAAGTCCTCGACCTGACGGGTCAGGGTGTTGTAGAAGCGAAGTCCCATGGGCCTCGGGCGGCCGGCTCGGCGCGCAGTCTAGCCCGGCGCGTCCCCGCTGTCAACGCGGCGCGGGGCCACGCGACGCGGCGCCACCGAGCCCGAGGCGCGGCTGGCGCCGCTCCCCGAGATCCGGACGGGCTCCTAGAATTCGAACTGGAAGCCGATCTCGAAACGGCGGCCGAACCGGCGCTCGGAGTCGAGCTGCAGGTCGCCGCTGCGGTCGGGGTTGTCCGGCAGGTACTCGAAGATCGTCAGGGTGTCGGAGTTGAGCAGGTTCTCGACCGTGATGAACAGCTTCGAGTTGAAGTGTCCCAGCACGAACGACTTGTGGGCCGCCACGTCGATGTTGTACGCGGCGGGGTTGCGCTTCGAGTTGCGGCGCACCGGTGAAAAGAAGGTGCCGGCCGCGTTGTTGGCCACGCGGCCGAAGAGGGTGCGCGTCTGCGGATAGCCGAAGTTGTCCAGCGAGAACGATCGGTCGATCACCGAGTACGGGAGGCCCGAGGTCCAGGAGAGCGCGGCGCCGAGCTGCCAGTCGCCCGGGAGGTAGGTCACGGCGTTGAACTTCACCGCGTGCCTCTGGTCGTAGCTCAGGTACCCGAACTGCAGCGGCACCGAGGAGGCGTCGTCGCCCAGGTTCGACTGGAAGTCCTCGGCGTTCCCGACCGCCCTCGAGTAGGTGTAGGAGCTCTCGAGCTGCCACTTGCGGCTGAGGCGCTTGGTCACCTCGACCTCGATCCCCTTGTAGCGCGCGTGGTTGAAGTTGCCGATCCGGAAGATCTGATTGAAGAAGAAGTTCTCGATGTACAGGTCGGGGCGCCCGTCCGGCTCCTGCTCCCCGGCGCCGCCCTTGGACGCGGCCTCGTCGGGGAGATGGCCGAACTGGTCCAGAGGCTGGCCGCTGGCGTTGCAGCAGCGGGTGACGTGGTTGATGTCCTTGTCCTGCAGCTGCTGCCGGAACTTCCGGTTGATATAGGTGATCTTGAGGGAGACCTCGGGGGCCAGCTCCCGCTCGAACCCGAACGTCATCTCGTCGACGAACGGGGTCTGCAGGCCTCGATCAACCTGGCTCGCCTCGGGAGGGGCCTTGGTGACCACCGAGCCGACGCCGTTGTCCGGGACCCCTCCCGCGTTCACGCCGTCCTGATCCTGGGTGTAGTAGCGCGTGATTGTGTCGGGTCCCTCCTCCGGGACCACGGTGCTCAGGAAGAGCTTGTCGAAGAAGCGGCTCCAGTTCAGGAAGACCTTCGTCTTCGAGTCGCCCCAGGGGTCCCACGAGATCGACAGCCGCGGTGCCAGGTTGTTGTTGGTCAGCCGGAACGGCTCCTTCTGCTCGAAGGTGGCTCCCTGCGTGCGCAGGAAGTCCCGCCGGACCGTCCTCTCCCCGGTGACCGGGTCGATCTGGAAGGCATCGTCGGGGAAGAGGGCGGTGAGACCCTCCGCGGTCAGGTCGGTGAAGATGTGGTGCTGCGTCAGGCGCGACCGGGCGATGGTTCCGAGGGCTGCGATCTGGGACACGATCTCGGCGTTGGAGTTGGTCTTGCACAGGCCCTGGAAGAGCGGGTCGGAGCAGAACCCCTGCTGGTGGATGCCGTCGTTGTTGCCGAACTTCTGATCGTCGGCCGGCTCGCCGTTGAGGTCGCCGAGGCCCCTCAGACGGTTGTAGAGGTTTCTCTCCGAGACCGGATCGAACGGCGAGTAGCCGAACGAGTCGGTCGCCTCCCGGTCGAAGCGCACGCCGAGCCCGATCGTCAGGTTCGGGAGCGGCTTGTAGGTGTCCTGGAGATACATGCCGAACGTCGTGTTGGTGGCCGTGTTCGACACGAGGTTCTCGGCCGGCAGGATGACTCCAAGGAACGACACGCGGGCGTTGAGGCCGGCGGGCCGGGAGTGGGGCAGGAGCAACGGCCGCAGGCTGGAGGTCTGCGAGAAGTTCTCCCGCTCCACCACGCCGCCGAACTTCATCTCGTGCTGCCCGTGCCAGCTCGGGACGAAGACCGTCAGGTCCTGCCGGAGGGTCACGCGGCCGTTCTGCCTGTCGTAGTTGGCGAAGTAGGGTCCGTTCGCGCGCAGCGTCGCCTGGTCCTGGGTAGCGTCGCGGTCCCCCAGGAGCGGCACGAAGCGCGGGTAAGGATAGACGTCGGAGGTGGGCGCGGCCGGCCTGCAGGGGAAAAAGTACGCCTGCCCTGTTGGGTCCGACGGGTCCTTCTGGCAGTCCAGGGGGATGGCGTCGCCCGGCCGCGGGAAGGGACGGTCATCGAGGAGGCCGTTGTGGTTGCGGTCCTCGGTGGTGCCGCCCGGATCGAGAAAGCCGTCGCCGTCGCGATCCTCGCCCGGGTCGAGTCTGTGGTTGCCGTTGTCGTCCTCGTTGATGGTGTCGAGATGCCCGTCGCAGTCCTTGTCCTCCGCGCCCAGGCCGACGACGTTCGGGCCATACTGGCTGCCGGTCTTCGGATCGATCGGGATCCCTTCGCACCCGCCCGTGCTGCTCGTGGTCGTGTCGATCGACGCCCTGCCGGCCGGCGTCGTGCGCCCGTCGTGGTCCCGGTCCAGATTCGCGGTCTCGAACACGTCCCAGGCGCCGTCCTTGTCGAAGTCCTCTCCCGGATCGCGCTCGTTGGCCTCCAGGAAGCCGTTGTGGTTCCGGTCGAAGAACAGGACCCCGTTGTGGTTCGTGTCGGCGTTCAGGGTCGGGATCCGGGCCGGCTTGGAGTCGAAGTGCTGGACCGTCGTCTCCAGGAACACGTTCGGGGTGAAGATCGACGTCTCCTTGAGGACCAGGTTGGTCCCTCCCTCGCGGTCCGTGTAGCCGGCCTCGATCGCCGTGAACGAGTCGAGCCCCAGATTGGTGAACTCCTGCGGGTCGACCGTGGCGGTGAACACCAGCTTGTGGTTGGTCGAGACGTCCCAGCTCAGCTTGCCGAAGATCCGCCTCTCCTTGGTGCCGCGCACGAACGCCTGGGTCAGCGCGTTGACCGGCGTCTGCAGCTGGATGTACTCGGCGGTGAAGTAGTACCAGGCCTTGTCCTTCCGGATCGGCCCGCTCAACGACAGGAACGGCAGGTAGTCGTCGAACTTGAGGTCGCGCAGCCCGGCCTCCCCGACGCCGCCGTGCAGCCTCGGACTGTCGATGCCGGCGCCGTCGCCGTCGAGGATGTGGCTCCGCCAGTAGAAGCTGGCGCGCCCCTCGAACTCGTTGCCGCCCGACTTGGTGACGATGTTCACGAAGCCGCCCTGGCCCCGGCTGAACTCGGCCGTCGCGCCGGAGGTCTTGACCTCGATCTCCTGGATCGAGTCGATGTTCAGCTGCTGGCCGACCTTCCCGGTGTACGGGTCCGTCGTCGACACGCCGTCCACGAGCGTGATGACGTCGGTGTCGCGCGCGCCATGGATGTTCGGGTTGCCGTCCCCGTCGGTGTCGGAGACGCCCGGCGCCAGGGACAGGACGTCCTGGTAGTTGCGCCCCAGGATCGGTAGCGCGTCGATGAACTCGGCCGAGAAGTTGGTCTGCGTGGTCGTCTGCTCGGGGTTGACCACCTCCGACGTGCCGACGACCTTCACGTGCTCCCGCATCTCGGTGTCGGGCCGCAGCGTCACCGGGAGGCTCGTCATCCGCCCGGCCGTCACCTCGACGTCGGGAATGGAGACGGTGGCCAGGCCCGGGAACTCCACCTTGATGACGTAGCCGCGCCCCGGCGGAAGCGGAACGACGCGGAACTCTCCCTTGGCGTCGGTGATCGCCCCCTGCGACACGCCCGTCGCCGCGTTGACGATGCTGACCCTGGCGCTCACGACGGGGGAGCCGTCCTTGTCGAGGACGACTCCTCTCAGGCCGGCGGCGTTCTGCGCCGTGGCCGGCGTCGGGACAGCGAGCAGGAGACATCCGGTCAGGAGAAGGAGGGATCGCTTGAGGACCATGAAGAGTACCTCCGGGCGGGGATCGGGCTACACCCGGTCCCTCACATGCACCGGCCGACGATCACCACCGCTCGTGTCTACGGTCGCGCGGAGTCTAGGGAAACCGGTTGATCGTGTCAAGGCGCCCTGCTCCAAGCACCGCGCTGTGAAGGGCTTCGAGGCTCTCTTGCATTGCCTGCCGCGGCCCTAATTCTACGCCCAAGTGCAGTCCTGTCAAGCGGATCATTGGGGGAGGCCTGCGGGCTTTATACAGCAGGGGTGGTCCGGGACCGCGGCAGGGGGGGGGAACGCCCCGGGGATCAGGGGTACTGGATCTTGAGACGCTTGATCTTCTCGTTCAGTGTCGTCGCCTTGAGGCCGAGGAGGACGGCCGCGCGCCGCTGCACGCCGTTCACCCTCCGCAGGCTCTCGAGGATGATCTCCCTTTCGAACTTCTCGAGGGTCTCGTAGAAGGAGAAGCGCCCTTCGAGCAGGGCGCTCGCGGGGACCATCCGGAGCCCCTGTCGCTGCAGGACCTCCGGGAGCAGCTCGACCCCGATCTCGGGGGAGGAGGCGAGGACGACCGCCCTCTCGATCACGTTCTCGAGCTCGCGCACGTTCCCGGGCCACGGATAATCGAGCAGCAGCGCCAGCGTCTCGGGCGTCATCCCGCGGACCTCCTTGCCGTTCTCGGCCCGGTACTTGGCGACGAAGTGATCGACCAGGTGCGGGATGTCCTCCTTCCTGTCGCGCAGCGGTGGCAGCTTGATGGTGATGACGTTCAGACGGTAATAGAGGTCCTCCCGGAAGTCTCCCCGTTGGACGAGCTCCAGCAGGTCGATGTTCGTGGCGGCGATGATCCGCACGTCCACGTGCACGCTCTGGACGGACCCCACCGGCAGGAACTCCTTCTCCTGGATCACCCGCAGGAGCTTCGCCTGGACCTCCGGCTTGATGGTGCTGATCTCGTCGAAGAAGATCGACCCCGCGTTGGCGACCTCGAACAGCCCCTTCTTCGACTGGATGGCGCCCGTGAACGCTCCCTTCACGTGCCCGAACAGGTTGCTCTCGAGCAGGTCGGCGGGGATGCTGCCCGAGTTGACGACGACGAAGGCCTCGGCCGGCCGGCCCGACTTGAGGTGGATCGCCTGGGCCACCAGCTCCTTGCCGGTGCCGCTCTCGCCCTGGATCAGGACGGTCGATCGGCTGGGGGCGACCTGCTCGATCAGACGGTAGAGCTCCTGCATGGCGCGGCTCTTGCCGATGAGCTCGCCGAAGTGGGCGCGCCCTTGGAGCGCCCGGCGCAAGGTGCGGTTCTCGCTCAGGAGGCGGCGGTGGCGCAGACCGTGCCTCAGGGTCCTGAGGACGTCCTCGTTCTTGAACGGCTTCGTCAAGTAGTCGTGGGCCCCCATGCGCATCGCCTGGACGGCGGTCTCGACGGAGCCGTAGGCCGTGACCATCACCACCACCTGATCGGGATCGATCCCGCGGATCTCCTTCAGCGTCTCGAGGCCGCCCATCCCCGGCAGCATGAGGTCCAGGATGACCAGGTCGTACTCCCCTTCCGCCAGCGCCCTGAGGCCCGACTCGGCGTCCGGCGTGACGGTCAGCGTGTGTCCCTCCCGGGTCAGGATCTCCTGCAGGACCTCCCGGATGATCGGCTCGTCGTCGATCACCAGGATGCGGCCGATCTCGCCGCTCCGCTCGCGCGCCGGGAGCCTGTCGATCGCCTCCAGCCGCGTGGCGCTCACGCGAACGCCCTCTTCACCGCCTCGTCCGAGACCGGCAGGCTGACGATGAAGCGGGACCCTTCACCGGGACTGCTCTCGGCGGTCAGGGTGCCGGCGTGCTCCTTGACGATCCCGTAGGAGACCGACAGGCCGAGCCCGGTCCCCTGCCCGCGCGGCTTGGTCGTGAAGAACGGGTCGTAGATCTTCTCCAGGAGCTCGGACGGGATCCCGACGCCGGTGTCCGACACTTCGATCCGTATCCGGCCCGAGGCGGCACGCGCCTGGACCGTCATGGCGCCTCCCTGGGGCATCGCGTCCACGGCGTTCAGCAGGAGGTTCATCAGCACCTGCTGCAACCTCCCGCGGTTTCCGTTGATCGGCGGCAGGGGGCCCTCGATCCGGCGCACGAGGTCGATGCGGCGCCCGCGCAGGTGCGGCTCGAACAGCTCCAGCGTCTCGCCCAGCATGTCGGTGACGTCGAGCTGCTTGTAGTCGCCGTCGCGCTGCCGGGAGAAGTTCAGCAGGCTCGACGCGATGCCGGCGGCGCGGAACGCCTGCTGCTCGATTTTCTTGAGGATCGAGACCTCGGGATCATTCGGAGAGCGCTCCTTGAGCAGCATCTGCGTGTAGGAGGCGATGCCGGTGAGGGGCGTGTTCACTTCGTGCGCGATCCCCGACGCCAGGAGCCCGATGGAGGCCAGATGCTCGCGGCGCTGCAGCTCCTCCTCACGGCGCACCTGCTCGGTCATGTCGTCGACCGTGATCACCCGTCCGCGCGGATGACCGTCGGGCCCCCGCAGCGCCGACTGCGTCAGGTTGACCAGCAGACGGCGGCCGTCCCGCGTGCGCAGCGACGAGCGGTAGACCCGGATCCCCTCCTCCGGGAGCGCCTCGCCGCCCGGCGGCCGCCCCCCCTCCGTCGCCAGCGTGAACATGCCCGCCGGCATCACCTGGGAGAGGGAGGCGCCCAGGATCTCGCAGCGGGCCGCCCCGTACAGGGTCTCGAAGGCGCCGTTCACCCCGACGACCCTCCCCTCGGGGTCGGCCACCAGGATGCCGACGCGGCTGCTCTCGAGGATGCTCTCGTTGAACTCCTTGAGCGCCTCCACCTCCTGCACCTTCTCGGCGACCGCGCTGTACAGCCTCGCCCCCTCGAACGCGACGGCGGCGTGGCGGCAGAGGGAGACGAGGAGCTGCAGGTCTTCGGTGGTGAGCGGCTCTCCGCCGTGCGGCGTCCCGACCCCCAGGACCGCGACGATCTCCCCCTCGACCGTCAGGGGCAGGAGATATTCGAGGCCGAGCGAGTCGATGAGGAACGAGCCGGTCCCGGTCTCCGGCACCCCGGGGTGATCCCGCAGCGACAGGTAATCGACGGTCTGCAGCATGCGGATCACCGGATCGTCCCGATCGAGCCCGCGCCCGGGAAGATCGGCCCGCAGCTCCCGCCCCTCGCGATCGCGCACGAAGACGTAGGCCGCCTCGAGCCCGAAGGTGCGCTCGACCCGGCCCGTGAACTTGCGGCGCAGCGTCGGCAGGCTCAGCTCGCGGTTGAGCGCCTCGCCGAACTCGATCAGCGTGCGGCGGTAGTCGTAGCGCTCGCGATAGAAAAATTGATCGACGGTGGTCTTCAGGCTCAGGTGGAGACGCGGGTAGAAAATCGCCGTCAGGAACGTGGCCAGGATCAGCGCCAGGTTGAGGCCCGACGGGGTGATCCCACCGGCGGCGCGGTCCATGACCACGTAGCTGGCCGCATAGGTCGCGGCCGTGCACAGGAGGAGGGCGATCGCGGTGATCCCCCGCTTCAGGAAGATGTCGAGATCGAGGAGCCTGTAGCGGACGATCGCCGCGGCGAACGAGAGCGGGATGACCGCGATCGGCAGGACCGACAGCTCGCTCCAGGATCCGACCCGGATGTTCAGCGCCATCGGCACGAGGTACAGGAGCGCGGCCGGCAGGAAGCCGGCGAGGCTCCCCCAGGCCATCCACTTGAGCTGCCATCGCGTGTGCAGCCTCTCGGCCGAGAGGTACGAGCGCACCGCCTTGATGATTCCGATGATCAGGAAGACGCCGATGTAGAGCTGCTCCAGCCGGTTCTTGAAGCGGATGGCGGCCTCGGGATCCGAGAAGCGGTAGACCTGCTTGAACGGGATCAGGTAGAGGCTCTGGAGCAGGAGCAGGAAGGGCGGCAGGTAGAAGAGCGCCCGGCGCAGCCGCCAGCGACCCGCCCCGCGATCCTCCTCCGCCAGGGCCCAGTTGACGTGGAGGAAGAGCGCCGGGACCAGGAGCCTCGCCGCCAGGTCTCCCCAGTAGGCCGACCAGTCCAGCCCGGTCCCCTGTCCGGTCGGGCTGAGGACGAGGAGCAGGAACATCGCCTGGCACAGGAGGGCGAAGGGGACGGCGGCCCGGGCGCGCGCGGCGCGCAGCCAGACGATCATCCCGACCGCCAGGAACGTCAGACCGACGATCGAGAGGTAGTAGTAGACCGGCGCCCCTCCTCCGACCCAGACCGGCCGGACGCCGAACTCGGCCGGCTCCCCGTCCCGCTCGACGCGGTACGCGAGGGAGCCTCCCGCCGGCACCCTCCAGGGAGCGTCCTCCGCGGCCAGGGCCGAGGACACCGATTCGCCGTCGATGGCGCGCAGCCGGTCGCCGGGGCGCAGCCCGCCCCTCCAGGCCGGCGTGCGGGGAATGACCGCCTCCGCCACGACGCCGCGCGACGAGTCGACCCACTCGATGCCGGTCAGCGGGGCGACCTGCGTGACCTGGGAGACGAAGGAGTAGGAGCCCCAGGCGAGGAGCAGGATCGTCACCGCGACGACAAGCGTCCTTCTCATCTCTCCGCCTCGATCCTCAGAACCGGATGTCGACGCCGCCCGTCCAGCGCGACGTGGCTCCGGGCAGCGCGCGCGCCCCTTCGTAGGACGAGCCGTACACCAGCCCCTGATACGCCATCAGCACCTTGAACCGGGCGTTCATGGCGCCGCTGATCCTCGGGAGATCCTGGGCGACCGTCAGGTCGATGCGCCGGTAGGCGACCGATCCCTCCGGATCGAACGACTCGGGGACGCCGCCCTCCGCCTGCACGCTCCGGTAGTCGACCTGCACCTCGGTCTCGGTCGGGCCGTAGAGCGCCCGCAGGCGCGTCAGGTAGTAGCGCACCTCGCCTAGCGACAGCACCTGCACCGGCGCCTCCTCGACCGCCGGCGTCAGCCGCCCCTCCACCCGTCCGACGGTCCCGGACAGGCTGCCGCGCACTTCACCGAAGGCCCGGCCGATCTCGACCCCCAGCTCGTGGCGCCCGGCCGCGCCGTCGGTCAGGAAAAGGAGCGCGTCGCCCCACGCGCCGGGCGCCACGACGCCCCCGTCCTCCCCGCCCACGCCCTCCTCGAACGGCTTGTAGGAAAGGGTGGCGGCGAACCCCAGCCGATCGTCGGGGCGCCGCTCGACGCCGAGGAGGTAGCCGAACCGGGCGACGTCGCGCCGCTCGACCTCTCGCCTCTCCTCGGCCGTGGAGTACAGCGACGAGAGGCCCGGGTCGTCGAGCCGGAACAGGAGCTGCGAGCGGAACCGCGTCCCTCCGGCCTCGGCCGGCTCGAACGTGAGGCCGAGGCGCGGCACCAGGTAGGCGTTCCCGGCCGAGAGATTGCTGTGGTAGCGCAGCCCGTAGTTGAGCGTCGAGCGTCCGCCCAGGCGCCAGTCGTCGCTCCCGAAGAGGCTCATCGCCTGGCCCCCCTCCCCGGGCTCGGTCAGGGTCGGGGCGTCGTACAGGGTGTACAGGAGGACACCGCGGTCGCGCAGATCGTAGCGGTAGCTCTTCGTGCGAATCCCGAAATCGAGCCGGTGCCGGCCGGCGTCGACGGCGAGCCCGGCGGCGGCCAGGGTCGAGCGGTCCGTCACGCGGCTCGCCGTGCCCTCCTGGCCGGTGAGAGACACGAGGGGCGATCCGCCCGCGTCCGGAACACGCACGCCCGTCTCGACGTACGAGCCCTCCACGTACAGCAGTCCCGCCTCTCCCAGCTTGCGATTCCAGCGTGATCGCAGGCCGACGTTCGTCTCATCCTGGTCGGTGGCGTTGACCGTCTCGCCGTTCGGATCGACGACGTAGCGGCTGGTGCCGTAACGGAGATCGGCCTCCAGCGTGTCGTCGGGCCCGAGGCGGTAGTCGAATCCGAACTGCATCCGGTCGGCGCGGCGCCCCTGTCGCGGGCCGGCTGCACCCTCGGCCGGTCCGGTGGACAGCCTTCCCGTCAGCCCGTCGAAGCGCCAGCTCCCCTGGTCGCCGATCGCTCCGCGGAGCGCCAGGCTCGTCGAGCGCCCCGAGGTGTCGCTGGGTCCCGCCGCCTCCTGCCCGAGCAGGGCCGCACCGCTGAAGTGCTGCACGAGCTCTCCGTCGATCGGCTGCAGGATCGCCTGCAGCCAGCCCGCCCTGGACGGCGGTGCCGCCCGCACGGTCGTCGTCCCCGCGAGCGGCAGGCTCGCCTCGGTCTCCCGGAGCACGTCGTTCGACGGGCTCCTCAGGATCCAGCTCAGGCCGGGGTTCTCTCCCGGCGGGGCGTCCGGCAGATCACCCAGGACGATCCGCGCCGATTCCCTGAGCCTGACCTCGAGGACGCCCCGGATGAGAGTGCTCACCTCGGTCAGCGCCACTTCATACCCCGGCTTGGAGGCGGCGACGACGTAGCGCCCCGCAGGGAGGATGGTGACGAAGCTGCCGTCGGACGAGCTCTCGAGGAACTTCGTCGCCGCGCCTCCAGGGCCGGGTGGGGAGACCCGGCCGACCGCCGCCAGGAAGAGCATCACCCCGCCGATCTCGGCGCCCTCGGTGTTCGTCACACGACCCGTCAGGACGCTGTCGCCGGCGATCCCGGGAGCGATCGAGCCTGCGAGCGCGACGAGGAGCAGGGCGAAGCACCGCCACGAGTTCCCTGCATCTTTCCTCATCGGCCTTCCCTCCCATCCAATTTTCGGGACGAAGGAGCCAGGGAGCGAACGGAAAGAGCGCGAAAGGGGCGCTTACTCTAGCCGATTCATCGGGTTGAAGTCAACCGGGCCCCGTGCCGTCAGAAGCGAGTGACGAGATCGAACCGATAGCGTACACGGGTCCAACCCTCCTCGGGGCCTCCTGCGAGGACCTCGATATCGATTGCGTGCGGCTCGCCCGGAGACAGGACGAGGGTCTCCGTACGTTCGACCGGGTGGGTGACGGGCGCAGCGGTCGCCGACATGGTCGCCAGGCTGCCGCGCACCTCCAGCCGGATCTGCGCCTGCCCCCCGGAGATCAGCACGGGCGTCAGGGCCACGTTCAGCTCCTCCTGACGGTAGCGCCTGGCCCCTCCCTCCCCCTCCGGGAGCGGGACGTTGTACGAGGAGAGGTCGCTCGCCCCTCTGCCGAGCGCGGCGCGCAGGTGGTTGCTCTTCAGCGGCTCGAGATCCTTGTCGCCGTCGGCGCGGGACATCGACACGGAGAAGTCGATGAACCGGAGGTCGGAGCTGCCGGGAGCATCCGGTGCCGCGCACCGCACCTTGAGGGCGAGCCGCACGTCCGTGATCGGCGAGACGTAGACCTCGACCAGCCGTTCCTCGTCGTCCTTCAGGACGACCGAGGCCGACGTCCGATCCGGCCTGCCGGGACGGGAGGGGGCCTTGGCGCCGGCCACAACCCTCCTCGTCTCGGAGTCGATGCGCAGGGCGCAGGCCGCACCCTCCTTCCGGGTCGGGGTGATCCGCGCGCTCAGCTGCACCATCTCCCGGGGAGCATTCACTTCCTGACGGCCGATGAGGGCGGCCGATTTCTCGAGAACCCCGGAGCTCCCGGGGAAGATGTCGGCGATGTCGGTGCCGACGCTCCAGGTCCCGCGGCGATCGATGGCGATCGTCTCGAGAGTGACCCGGATCGCCGCGGCCTCGGGCTTCGTCACCGACCCACTGGCGGGCGCCGGCGGCACGAGAGCACCCGCCAGCGCGGCGGACACGCCGAGGACGACCGAGACGGACAGGAACGCGGGGAGACGCGTCGAGCGGCCGGAGGACCGGGTCGGAACCATGCGAGGGCAGCCTATCAGAAAATGCCCGACGAGCGTGCGGATGAGGGTGCGCCTGCGGATGGAAGCCCCTGAGGGCCGTTCGCAAGTATAATTGCGGGCGCTCGAAGGGGGCGCGATGCTCGCCCCCCGGCAATGCAGTCGACGCCGGCTCCGCCGGTGGGACTGATTGCCGGATCTTCAAGGGGGGCCGCGTGGCGATCACGCGCGACGAGGTCCGGCACATCGCGAAGCTCGCGAACCTCGACTTCACCGACGAAGAGTACGACCGCTTCACCCAGCAGCTGAACGCCATCCTCCAATACGTCGCGCAGCTCGACCGCCTCGACACCTCCGCCATCGAGGCGACCTCGCACATGGAAATCGGCGCGCACCCCCTGCGCGAGGACAGGGTCCAGGGGACGATCTCGAGGGAGGAGGCGCTCGCGAACGCGCCCGAGGCGGAGCGCGGCCTGTTCAAGGTTCCGAAGGTGATCGGATGAGCGGCCCGGTCGGACGGACGGTGGCGGAGATCCTCGCGCTCTTCGACTCCGGGCGCGCCAGCGCGGTCGAGATCTGCCGGGCGCACCTGGATCGCGCCCGCGCGATCGAGCCGAGGGTGAAGGCCTACCGCACCCTGCTCGAGGCGGAGGCGCTGGCGGAGGCGGAGCGCCTGGATCGCGACCGGCGCCAGGGGCGCTCGTCCGGCCCGCTGGCCGGTGTGCCGATCGCCGTCAAGGATGTGCTCTGCATGCGCGGGGCGCCGACGACCTGCGGCTCGCGCATCCTCGAGCGGTTCGTGCCGGCCTACGACGCCACCTGCGTCGCCCGGCTGCGCCGGGCCGGCGCGGTCCTCGTCGGCAAGACCAACATGGACGAGTTTGCCATGGGCTCCTCCACCGAGAACTCGGCCTACGAGACGACCCGCAACCCCTGGGCGCTCGACCGCGTCCCCGGAGGATCGAGCGGCGGGTCGGCGGCCGCCGTGGCGTCCGAGGAGGTGCCGGCCGCGCTCGGGACCGACACGGGGGGATCGATCCGCCAGCCGGCGGCGCTCTGCGGCATCCCGGGGCTGAAGCCGACCTACGGCCGCGTGTCGCGCTACGGCCTGGTCGCCTTCGCCTCCTCGCTGGACCAGGTCGGCCCCTTCGGCGCTACCGTGGAGGACGTGGCCCGCATCCTGCAGGTGATCGCCGGTCACGATCCGCTCGACTCGACCTCCGCGCTCCAGCCGGTCCCGGAGTATCTGGCGAGCCTGCGGCGAGGCGCGGCGGGCGTGCGGATCGGCGTGCCCAGGGAGTACTTCCCCCGCGGCCTCGATCCCGAGGTCGAGGGAGCGGTGCGCGCGGCGCTCCGCATCGCGGAGGGGAACGGCGCGGCGGTCCGCGAGATCTCCCTCCCGCACACCGAATACGCCATCCCGACCTATTACATCATCGCCACGGCGGAGGCGAGCAGCAACCTGGCGCGGTACGACGGGGTGCGGTACGGCCTGCGCGCCGCCGCCGCCGAGGATCTGGCGGCGCTCTACGTGCGGACCCGGCGCGACGGGTTCGGGGCCGAGGTCAAGCGCCGCATCATGCTCGGCACCTACGTCCTCTCGGCGGGCTACTACGACGCCTATTACCTCAAGGCTCAGAAGGTCCGCACGCTCATCCGCGCCGACTTCGACCAGGCGTTCCGCGACGTCGACGCCATCGTCACGCCGACCACTCCGACCGCCGCCTTCCGGCGGGGGGAGAAGGTCGACGATCCGCTGTCGATGTACCTCTCGGACATCTTCACCGTCACCATCAACCTGGCGGGGCTCCCGGGGATCTCGATCCCGTGCGGCCTGACCCGCGAGCGGCTTCCCGTCGGCCTGCAGATCGTCGGGCGACGCTTCGACGAGGAGACGATCCTGCGCCTGGCCGCGGCGCTCGAGGGGGAGCTGAAGTTCCGCGCGGGCCGCCCGCCTCTTCCCGCGGCCCCCGGGGCGGACGGGCCTTGAGAGCATCCACGCTCGCCCTTTCGTCCGGAACGGCCTTCTGCCTTCTTGTCTCGTGGCTCGCGGCCTCCCCCGCCGTGGGGAGGGAGGCCGCCGCCGGATCGGGCCGCGACCCCGAGGATCCCAAGCCGGCCCGCAGGCTCGACCGCCCCGCTCCGTCCGATGCGGAGACGGCCGGCGCCCTCGGGCCGACGGAGAAGGCGATGCTTCGCGAGGGAGGGGATCTCGTCCTGGAGGTCCGGATCGGGCCGCGCGACTCCTACGCCAGTCTCGGCCAGCGCTACCTGGTCGACCTCCGCGAGCTCCAGGCGGTGCGCGCCCTGAACGGGGACGCCCTGCCGGCGACCGGCGGGACGATGCGGATCCCGTACGCCTCACTGAGCGACGACATGAAGATGCGCGTCATCCGCGATCTCTTCCCCGCGGACGCGACGCGCGGAGGCGACTGGGTCCACAGGGTCGGCGCGGGCCGCCTCACCGCGTCGGAGGAGAGTCTGTGGCACCTGGCGCTCTGGCTGACGGGCCGAGGCGAGAATTTCGAGGCGCTGGCGGACGCCAACAACCTTCCCGGCCTGATCCCGCATCACGGCCAGGAGATCGTCGTGCCCGGCGGCCTCCTCCTGCCTCCCTTCGCGCGCCTCGCCGGCGCCACGAAGGCCGCGGCGGGGGCGGAGGAGATCCAGGGCGAGGACGAGTTCACCGAGGCGCCGGCCTCTCCCGAAGGGGAGGAGGAGGGGGCGACGCCCGGGGCGCTCCCCGCGGTTCCCCCGGCCGAGGGCGCGGATCGGCTCTCGTACGGGGTCGACGCCCGGGGGCCGTACGCCGCCTACCGTCTGAGGCGGGGCGAGGCCCTCTATTCGGCGGTGGTGGTGCGCTACACCGGCCGGGTCGATGCGTCGGACGTGAACGACCTCGCCCGGACGATCGCGGCGCGCAGCGGCATCCGCGACGTCACCGACATCCCGATCGGCTTCGGGGTCCGGATCCCCCTCGACCTGCTGCTGCCGGAATACCTGCCGCGCGACGACCCTCGCCGCCAGGCCTGGGAGCGGAGCCGGGCGGAGGTGGCCCGCTACACCAACGAGGCGCGCAGCCGCAATCTCCAGGGGGTGGCCGTGATCCTCGACGCCGGCCACGGCGGGCGCGACGAGGGGGCGGCCCACAACGGCCTCTGGGAGCACGACTATGTCTACGACATCCTCTGCCGGATCAAGGCGCGTCTCGAGAAGGAGACCGGGGCGCGGGTCCTCCCCACGATCAAGGATCGCAAGGAAGGGTACGAGGTCCACGACACGACGAGGCTCCACAGGAGCCAGGCCGAGGTCCTCCTGACCGATCCTCCCTTCCCGCTGGTCGCGAGGGCGCCCGGCGTGAATCTGCGCTGGTACCTCGCCAACTCGTACTACCACCGCCTTCTGGCCGGCGGACAGGACCCGCGCAAGGTGGTCTTCACCAGCCTGCACGCCGACGCGAGGCATCCCGCGCTCGGCGGCGCGATGATCTACGTCCCCGGCGAGGAATTCCGCCGCGGCCGGTACGGGCACGACGGCGCCGTCTACGCCCGCTACCGCGAGGTCCGGGAGCGTCCGTACGTGTCGTTCTCACGGGCGGAGCGGGAGCGATCCGAGGGTCTGTCGCGGCAGTTCGCGGCGACCGTAGTCGCCTCCTTCCAGCGCAGCGGCGTGGCGGTCCACCCCTATGGGCCCGTGCGCGAGCGGATCATACGGCGCGGCCGCTCCTGGGTGCCCGCCGTCCTGCGCTGCAACGAGGTGCCGGTGGAGCTCCTGATCGAGGTGAGCAACCTCAGCAACCCGGCCGACAGCCGGCTGCTCGCCGACCCCGCCTACCGCCAGAAGACAGCGGAGGCGTACGTCGACGCTCTGCAGGCGTTCTACGGTGGCTCGCGGCCGGCCCCTGCGCGAGGCGTCTCCTCCCGAGGTCATTGAAGCCGGCGGCGGACGCTCCTATATTTGACTTCCGGACCCGGGATGGTGCATAGTCACCGACCTTTTACACTGCGGAAAGGCGCGCCACTGCGGGAGTTTCCGGGCACCGGGCGCGACGACGAGGGACCTCATCATCATGTCGTACACCGCCAGCGAACCCCAGCGGACGACCCTGGGGGGCGCCGTGGCCGGCCAGCGGGACTTCGCCCTGGGGATCGCGGGCTTCTCCTTCTCCGACCTGCACGACGCCCGCCGTCTCGCCGACCTGCAGCGTGAGTTCGAGAGGAGCCTCGCGGCCGCCGATCCCGCGCTCCACGCCTCCTACGAGTCGCTCCGGAGGGCGCCCGAAGCGCTGGGACCGATCGAGCGCTCGCACCTGCTGATCGACCTCGCCCGGCACGTCAGCCGCTTCGTCGGCCGGCTGTTCGCCATCGAGGAGCCGCTGCGGCTGGCCGCCGAGGCGGTCAAGGCGCAGGACCCGATCTTCGTCTTCAAGCGCGACTTCCTGCAGAGGCGCGCGTTCAAGAGATACGGGACGGGGCAGGCCCCCCCCGAGAGCTACGCCGTCCTGGACCGGAAGGTGCGCGAGCTGCGCCGCGCCCTGGCCCACGCCCCCGGCGTCTCGCCGGACCCCGAGCTGTCGACGGCCCGCATGGTGGTCGAACTGCTGGGTCTCGAGGCGGATCTGACCGCGGTGGTGCGCCAGGGGCGCGCGACCCGGGTCGGCGAGGCGGCGGCCGCGCGGCTGGCGGAGATCCACGCCGCTCTCGTCGAGCGCCCGGGGCTGATCCCCGCTCCGCCCGAAGGGTGGAGCGACGGCGCCGCCGGTGATCTGGCGCGCGTCGAGAGGACGCTCGCCTTGCTCGAGGACTGGTCGGTGGCGCGCGCCCTCGACCCGTCCGGCCAGGCGGAGGTGCGCTCCTGGGTCTCGTACCGCTTCCCGGAGGACCTCGAGTACGGCCACCTGGTGAAGGCCGATCACCCGAACCCCGAGATCCCGGAGATGATCCGCGGCCCCCTGGAGCGGATGCGCCGGCGCGACGGGTTCAAGCTGACCGATCGCCGGATGGGCCCGCGCGAGATCCTGGATCAGGCCCACTACTGCGTCCTCTGCCACGACCGGGACAAGGACTCCTGCTCCAAGGGGCTGCGCGCCAAGGAGGGAGGCTACCGGAGGAACCCGCTGGGGATCGGCCTCGCCGGCTGTCCGCTGGACGAGAAGATCTCGGAGGCGCACTTCCTCAAGCGGCAGGGGGACGCCTTGGCGGCGCTGGCGGCGGTCTGCCTCGACAACCCGATGTGCCCGGGCACGGGGCACCGCATCTGCAACGACTGCATGAAGGCATGCATCTACCAGAAGCAGGAGCCGGTGAACATCCCCCAGATCGAGACCGGCGTCCTGACCGACGTGCTGGGCCTCCCCTACGGCTTCGAGATCTGGAGCCTCCTGACGCGCTGGAACCCGCTCAACGTCAGGCGTCCCTATCCTCTCCCCTACAACGGCCGCAACGTGCTCGTGGTCGGCCTCGGCCCGGCCGGCTACACCCTGGCCCATTACCTCGTGAACGAGGGGTTCGGCGTGGTCGGGATCGACGGGCTGAAGATCGAGCCGCTCCCGGCCGACCTGACCGGCGCCGACGGCCTTCCACCGCGGCCGGTCCGCGACGTTCAGGAGCTCGTGCGCGAGCTGGACGAGCGGCCGCTGGCCGGCTTCGGCGGCGTCTCCGAGTACGGCATCACGGTGCGGTGGGACAAGAATTTCCTGACCATGATCCACCTCTGCCTGTCGCGCCGGAAGAAGATGCGCTTCTTCGGCGGCGTGCGCTTCGGCGGGACGCTGACGATCGAGCAGGCCTGGGAGCTCGGCTTCGATCACATCGCCATCGCCGCGGGGGCCGGCCGGCCGACGATCATCGACATGAAGAACAACGTCATCAACGGGGTGCGCAAGGCCTCCGACTTCCTCATGGCGCTGCAGCTCACCGGCGCCTTCAGGCACGACGCGGTCGCCAACCTGGACGCCCGCCTGCCGGCGATCGTGGTCGGCGGCGGCCTGACGGCGATCGACTCCGCCACCGAGCTGATGGCCTACTATCCGGTGCAGGTGGAGAAGATCCTGGAGCGCTTCGAGACGCTGGCCCGTGCGATGGGCGAGGACCGCGTGTGGGCGCAGTACACCGCCGAGGAGCGGGACCGGCTGCACACCTACCTGAGACACGGCCGCGCCGTGCGTGAGGAGCGAGAGCGCGCGAAGCGCGCCGGCGACGCCCCGAACTTCGCGCCGCTCGTCGATTCCTGGGGCGGCGTGTCGATCGTCTACCGCAAGGATCTGGTCGACTCCCCTGCCTACCGGCTCAACCACGAGGAGGTGGTGAAGGCGCTGGAGGAGGGAATCCGGTTCGTCGGCTGCATGGACCCGGAGGAGGCGGTGCCCGACGGCCAGGGGAGCCTGCGGGAAGTCGTCTTCAAGAGGATGCGCCAGGTGGAGGGAGGGCGCTGGATCGACACCGGGGAGCGGATCCGGCTTCAGGCCCGCACCCTGCTGGTGGCCGCCGGCACGAGCCCGAACGTCACCTACGAGAAGGAGCATCCCGGGTCGTTCGCCCTGGACGATCGGCGGCAGTTCTTCCGCGCGCACCGCGCCGAGCGCTCCCCCGACGGCGCGCTCCGCCCGGTCCCGGTCGAGCGCGGCGCGCCGGGCGGCTTCTTCACGTCGTACGCCGGCGACGGCCACCTCATCTCGTACTTCGGGGACAACCATCCCCAATACGCCGGCAACGTGGTCAAGGCCATGGCCTCGGCGCGCGACGGATTCCTCCACATCACCGCGCTCTACGCCGACGAGATCGCGAGGCTCGACCCGCGCGAGCAGCCGGCGCGCGACGCCGGGCTTCGCGCCTTCTTCCGCCGGATGGAGGACCTCCTGGTGGCGCGCGTCGTGGAGGTGCGCCGCCTGACCCCCACCATCATCGAGGTGATCGTTCGCGCTCCGCAGGCGGCGCGCAACTTCCAGCCGGGGCAGTTCTTCCGCCTGCAGAACTTCGAGGCGACCGCGCCGCGTCCGCTCGGCCACCCGCTCCTCATGGAGCCGCTGGCGCTCACGGGCGCCTGGGTGGACCGCGAGCGGGGACTGCTGAGCCTGATCGCCCTCGAGCTGGGGGTCTCGTCGCGCCTGTGCGCGCACCTCAGGGAAGGAGAGCAGGTCGTCGTGATGGGGCCGACCGGCGCCCCGACCGAGATCCCCCCGGGGTCGACGATCCTCCTGGCCGGCGGCGGGCTCGGCAACGCGGTGCAATTCTCGATCGCCAAGGCGGCGAAGGAGCGCGGCTGCCGGGTGATCTACTTCGCCGGCTACAAGAAGGGGGAGGACCTCTTCAAGCGCGAGGAGATCGAGGAGGCGACCGACATCGTGGTCTGGAGCGTCGACCGCGGCACCCCGATCGGCGCGCGGCGCCCCCAGGATCGCTCCTTCGTCGGCAACATCGTGCAGGCGATGATCGCCTATGCCTCGGGCGCCCTCGGCCCCGCGCCGATCCGGCTGCAGGAGGTCGACCGCGTCATCGCCATCGGCTCCGACCGGATGATGGCGGCCGTGGCCAAGGCCCGGCACGACGTCCTCAAGCCGTTCCTGCGGGAGGACCACGTCGGCATCGGATCGATCAACTCGCCGATGCAGTGCATGATGAAGGAGGTCTGCGCGCAGTGCCTGCAGAAGCATGTCGACCCGGTCACCGGCAAGGAGGCGAGGATCGTCTTCTCGTGCTTCAATCAGGATCAGCCGCTCGACTGCGTCGACTGGAGGCACCTGCACCAGCGGCTCCAGCAGAACACGGTGCAGGAGAAGCTCAGCGCCCTCTGGCTCGACTACCTCCTGGCCCAGGCCCCCGCCCAGGTCCACTGAGCATCCCGTGCGCGCGCGCGTACTCCTGCGCGTAGCGGATCCTGTTCCCCAGGCTGGGATGGCTGTAGAGGATCGCCTCGATCCACGGGTTCACGCGGTATTCGTCGAGGTCGTAGCGGCCGAACTTGATGAACGACGACGCGGCCGCGGCGGGGTCCCGGGTGACCTCGAGACCGAAGCGATCGGCCTGATGCTCCTGGGCCCGGGAGTAGGTGTTGATCGCCGGGAGCGCCAGGACGACGAAGAGGTTCAGGATCAGCAGCATCAGCGGGAGCGACGCCGGATCGGCCAGGTCGCGGATGCCGAGGCCCGGCCGGCGCGACAGGATCCGTCGCGACAGGCGGTCGACCAGGAGCAGCCCGGCGACGACCCCGAGCGCCAGGACGCCGACGGTCTTCCAGACGTGGTGCAGGACGTAGTGCCCCATCTCGTGCCCCATCACGAACCGGATCTCACGCGGAGCGAAGCGCTTCAGGATCGTGTCGTACAGGACGATCCGCTGCGTGCCGAGCAGGCCGGCGACGTAGGCGTTGGTGTGCTCCGACTGCTTGCTGGCGTCGACCTGGTAGACCTCTTCGGCTCGGATCCCCTGCGCGCGCGCCATCGCCAGGATCTCGTCGCGCAGGGCGGCGTCCTTGAGCGGCGTGAAGGTGTTGAACAGCGGGGCGATGAAGACCGGAGCCACCGCCACCACCAGGATCAGGAACAGGATCCCGATGGCCGACCCGGCGACCCACCATCGCCGTCCCAGGCGGCGGATCGCCGCGTAGAGCGCGGTGAAGAGGATCGCCTGGAGGATCGCCGCCACCAGGAGCGCCTTCCCCTGGTCGCCGAGCCATGCGGCGAAGGTCTGATTCGCGAAGCCGTAGCGCTTCTCGCGCAGGAACCGGCCGTAGAGCGTCAGCGGGAACGACCCCAGGGCGATCACCAGGGTGTAGAGCACGGCGTAGATCGCCACCTTGAGGTTGGGCGATCCGGTCACCCGCTCCACCAGGCGCTGCATGAAGGCGCCGAGGCCGCTGGCGACGATCGCGAAGAGCAGCGCCATCGACCCGAGGGAGTCGGCGAAGAACAGGACGTACCCGCCGTGCGAGTAGGCTTCGATGCGCGGATCGTCCTGGGGGACGCCGCCCAGCGGATCCTCCACCAGGACCGGAGGCGCCGCCACGGCGTCACCCCCCGGAGCACCTGTCGCGGTCCGCGTGCCGCCCCCCTCCGCCAGGGTGGCCGCCGGCGCGGCGCCGCGGATCGCGAGGCCGGACGTCGCCAGCGCCGCGCCGACCAGCGCGGCGACGACCAGGAGCCGGCGCGGTCGAGCCTCGCGGATCGTCGGGCGCATGGAGAGCCCCCTCAGGATGGGAGGCCGGCGAGCAGGCGCTCGCGGATGAGGGCGATCGGGATCGAGCCGAAGGAGAGCAGGCGGTCGTGGAACTCGCACAGCCGGAACGCGGCGCCGCGCAGGCGGCGGTAGTCCTCGCGGAGCCTCAGGATCTCATGCTTGCCGGCGGCGTACGACATCGGCTGCGTCGGCGTCCGGGTGTAGCGCAGCACCTCGCCTCGCGCGGTCGTGACCTCGAGGCGGGCGACATCGTGCAGCATCGCGACCGCCTGGTCGATCGTCATGCCCTCGGTGTGGAGGCCGACGTCGATCAGCACACGGCACGATCGCCACAGCGCGTCCTTGAGCTGCAGCACCCGGCTGCGGGGATCCTCGTAGTACCCCTCCTCCGCCATCAGCTGCTCGCAATAGAAGGCCCAGCCCTCGACGAGCACCGGTGTCCCGACGCTCCTCCGCACCCTGGAGTCGATCCGGTTCGCGAGGCTGAGCTGGAGGTGGTGCCCCGGGTAGGCCTCGTGCACCGTGGTTCCCGGGATGCCGGGCCGCAGGTGATCCTGGAGGTGCTTCGCCTGCACCGGCGCGGGCTGGCCGTCCTCCGGAGGAGTGACCCAGAAGTAGCCGTCCTGCTCCGCCTCGAACGGCCCGGGCGCGAGGTAGGCGGCGAAGGGGCAGATGCTCCTCTGGAAGGAAGGGGTCTCCACGACGTGCAGGCGCTCCCCCGGGGGAAACGTGACGAGCCGCTTCTGGAGCACGAAGTCGCGGGCCCGATCCACTTCCCTCCGGTAGTCGGCCGCGAACTCCTCGCGCGTCGGGTGATCGGCCTTCCAGGCCGCGACCAGCCCCTGCCAGCTCGCGCCCGGATCGAAAGCACCGGCCGCCGCGACCAGCCGCTCCTGGGTGCGCGCCACCTGCTCGGCTCCGAAGGCCCGCAGCGCTCCGGCGTCGAGCTCCAGCCCGTGCTGCGTGCGCAGCAGGAAATCGAATAGATCGCGGCCGATCGCGAAATCGCCGCGCGCCTCCGTCAGGAGCCGGCCGCGCAGGTGCTCGACGAACCGGTCGATCGCGTGGATCGCGCCGGCGAGCGCCGCGCGGAGATCCTTCTCCGCGGCGCCGGCGCGCGGGGCCAGGTCGCGATCGAGATCGCGGAAGAACCCCAGGCTCCCCTCGGCCTGCCGCAGCGCCGCCTCGATCCAGGCGCGTGGGATCGCGCGGGGGTCGGAGAGGTTGGCCTCCCCCTGACGCAGCAGGCGCGCAGCCTCCCGGAGCCGCGCCGCCACGCGGGAGGCCCGCTCGGGGAGCGGCGCGAAGTCGCGCTGAACGAGGTAGTAGACACCGTAGAGGATCTCCTCGAGGTAGGCTCCGGGGTCCCGGAACGGCGCCCGCACCTCCTCGAGAACGCGCCGTTCCGACTCGAGGAGGTCGCCCAGGAGGCGCGCGTCGAGCGCTTCGGCGGCCGTCGACGGCCCATCGGACACGACCCGGCGGGCCAGGTCCCGGCGGTACGCCGCGAGCGCCTGCAGTCGCGCCGCCAGCGCCGCCGGATCCCAGTCGACCAGCCTGTGATCGTGGTCGTGCACCCCGAGAGAGGTCGCCATCGTCGGCGACGCGCTCCAGAGGAAGCCGAGGACCTCGTCGAAAAAGGCCGCCAGGGGACGGCTCATGGCTCCTTCCCGAGTCGACAACCCGGCCGCCCGCGACTCTGGCGGCCTCGGGCGGGCCGGGGCGGCGCCGGCCGGCTCTTCTTGACGGGGCGAAAAGCCGTGTGGAATAATCGCACGGTTTTCGCCGCGGCGCCAGGGGCGGCGACGTACGGACGCGCCGCGGGGATGCGACCCGGGCCGCCGTGAACTCCCGCACATCTCCTCGTGGGGCCCATGAAGGTCCTCGTCGTCGGTAGCGGTGCCCGCGAACACGCCCTCGTCTGGAAGATCCGCCGCAGTCCCCTGGTGAAGGAGCTCTACTGCGCCCCGGGGAACGTCGGCATGGCGAAGGAGGCCGACCGGGTTCCGATCGACCCCTCCGCCATCGTCGAGCTGGCCGACTTCGCGGCCTCGATCAAGATCGATCTCACCGTGGTCGGTCCCGAGCTCCCCCTGAGCCTCGGCATCGCCGACGAGTTCCAGAAGCGGGACCTGCCGGTCTTCGGCGCCAGCAAGGCCGCCGCAGAGATCGAGAGCAGCAAGGTCTTCGCCAAGGAGTTCATGACCAAGCACGACATCCCGACCGCTCGCTTCGAGGTCGCCGCGACCGCCGAGCAGGCGCGTGCCGCCGTGAAGAAGGGGAAGAAGGCGTTCCCCCTGGTCCTCAAGGCCGACGGGCTGGCCGGGGGCAAGGGGGTCGTCGTGGCGCGCAACAAGAAGGAGGCCGACGAGGCGATCGAGACGATGCTGATCGAGAGGCGTTTCGGGTCGGCCGGCGACCGGGTCGTGATCGAGGAGTGCCTCGAGGGCGTGGAGGCGTCGTTCTTCGCCCTGTCGGACGGGCAGAGGGTCCTGCCGCTCGTGACCTGCCAGGACTACAAGCGTCTGAACGACGGCGACGCCGGGCCGAACACCGGGGGCATGGGAGGCTACTCCCCTTCCGTCCACATCGACGCCGAGATCTTCCGCGTCGTCATGGATCGCATCCTGGTCCCGACCGTGGCCGGCCTGGCGGCGGAGGGACGGCCGTACCGCGGCGTCCTGTACGCCGGCCTGATGCTGACCGAGGACGGGCCCAAGGTCCTGGAGTTCAACGCCCGCTTCGGCGATCCCGAGGCCGAGCTGATCGCGGTCCGCATGAAGAGCGATCTCGTGCCGCTTCTCCAGGCGACCCTCGCGGAGAGGCTCGACGAGGCGAACGTCGAGTGGCTCAAGGCCCGCTCGGTCTCCGTGGTCCTCGCGTCCAAGGGCTACCCGGGCGATTTCGAGACCGGCGCGCCGATCTCCGGGATCGAGACCGCCCTGGCGATGGAGGGCGTCGAGGTCTTCCACGCGGGCACCGCGGCCAAGGACGGGCGGTTCGTGACGTCCGGGGGGCGCGTGGTGACGGTCACCGCGGTCGGGTCCTCGTTCGCCGAGGCGGCGGGGCGCTGCTACGCCGGCGCCGAAGCGATCCAGTTCGACGGACGGCATGTCCGCAAGGACATCGCCAGGGACGCCATCGAGGCGCTTTCCCACAAGGGGTAGACCGCGCCACGGCGCGCGGCCCCGCGCGGTGCCCTCCCCGCGCCCGAGCCCCTCCCATCCTTGAGGACCCTCCGATCGCGTGGTACAGTCCACGTCGAACGGAGGGGACCACGTCATGGCCCACACCGGCGCGGGCCGGCGCCGCATCTTCGAGCTGCTTCGGCTCTACCACCAGTCGCGCGAGAACGTGCGGCTGCTGGTGGAGATGAGCGGCATGGCCGACTTCGAGAAGCTCGGCTTCATCGACGCCTGGCAGGAGGAGATGGCCGAGTATTTCGAGCGCAACGGTTACTGCTTCGCGTGCAATCGACCGATCGCCCGGTGCCGCTGCGAGGAGCCGATCCGTCCGCGCGTCTCCCGGGCCCGGGCCTGACCGTCTCGATCGCCCCCGACCCCCGTCTCTCTGCTACAATCACGCCTTCCGCGGCGCTCCCGTGGTCCTCGCAGGAAGGAGTCGCGTGGCCCGACGTCCTGGCGGCAGGATCCTCCGTCCCGGTTCCCGGCGGTCCCTGAAGGTCTGGGTCGCCGTCGGAAGCGACAGCGATCTTCCGATGATGGAGGAGACGCTGCGGGCGCTCGAGGAGTTCGGGATCCCCTACGAAGTCGACATCTCCTCGGCGCACCGGACGCCCGGGATGACCGCCGAGAAGGCCCGCGGCGCCGAGCGCCGGGGGTTCGGCGCGATCATCGTCGGCGCCGGTCACGCCGCCCACCTGGGCGGAGCGGTGGCGGCCCATACCACCCTGCCGGTCATCGGCGTGCCGCTCCCTTCGTCCTCGCTGCAGGGGCTCGACGCGCTCCTCTCGACGGTGCAGATGCCGGGCGGCGTGCCGGTCGCCACGATGGCGATCGGCAAGTCCGGCGCCCTGAATGCCGCCATCTTCGCCGCCCAGATCCTCGCGACCCGCGATCCGGATCTGCGGCGGCGGCTGCAGCGGCACAAGGCGCGCCTCGCCGCCAAGGTGATCGACAAGAACCGCACCCTCCGGAACGCGGGCGCCGGCCCGAAGGCCCGAGGCGACCGCGCGGAGATTGAGGAGGGGTGAAGCTCCGGGAGCCCCCGGGGAGGGTGCGCCTCCCTGCGGATCGATCGCCATGCCCACCTACCGCATCGTCACCCTCGGCTGCAAGCTGAACCAGGCCGACGCGGCGGCCCTCGAGGCCCGCCTGCGACGGCTGGGCCTGGAGCGCGCGGACGACGCGGACGCCGGCTCCCCGGAGCATGACCCCGGGACCGACCTGGTCGTCCTGAACACCTGCACCGTCACCGCCGCGGCCGACCGTGAGGCGCGGCAGATCGCCCGCCGGCTGCGCCGGCGCAACCCGCGCGCCACCCTGATCGCCACCGGCTGCTACGCCGAGCGCGACGCCTCGGCATTGCGGGCGATTGCCGGGATCGACCACGTCGTGGGACTGCGCGATCAGGCCGCCTGCGTGGCCTCCCTGGCTGCCGCCGCGCTCGGGCTGACGATCGATCGGGAAGCGCGGGAGCTCGGGCCCTTCGGAGCGACGGAGGGGTGCGACCCGCTCCCCGACCCGACCGAGCGGACGCGCGCCCTCCTCAAGATCCAGGACGGGTGCGATCTGCGCTGCTCCTACTGCGTGATCCCGAGCGTGCGCGGCGGGAGCCGCAGCCTGCCGCCCGATCTCGTCCTGCGGCGGATCGAGCGCCTGGCCGAGGCCGGGTACCGCGAGATCGTTCTCACGGGAGTGAACACCGGCGACTACGGCAGGGACCTCGATCCGCCGCTGGGGCTCCATCACCTCCTGGAGCGCGTTCTGCGCCTGCCGGGCGTCGGGAGGGTGCGCCTCAACTCCCTGGAGCCGAGGACGGTGACCGCGGAGGTCATCGACTGCCTCGCCCGCGGGTCCGGGCGGATCGCCCGCCACCTCCAGATCCCTTTGCAGAGCGGCAGCGACGGTGTCCTCGCGCGGATGCGGCGCCCCTACCGGTCGGCCGACTACGCCCGCGTCGTGACCTCGCTTCGCGAGGCCATCCCGGCGATCGGCCTCGGGGCGGACCTCATCGTCGGCTTCCCCGGGGAGACCGAGGAGGAATTCGAGACCACCGTGCGCTTCGTCGCCTCGTCCCCCCTCAATTACCTGCACGTCTTCTCGTACTCGTCCCGCCCGGGCACCTGGGCCGCCTCTCTCCCCGCGCCCGTTCCGCCACCGGTCGTCAAGGAGCGCAGCGCCCGTCTGCGCGCGCTCGGTCGGGCGCTCTCCCTGCGCTTCCGCCGCTCCTTTCTCGATCGCGAGCTCCCCGCCGTGACGCTGCGCGAGGTCCGGCCCGACGGTCGCCTGCGGGCCCTCACCGACAACTTCATCGACGTGGGGCTGGACCCGGACGGCCGCCCCGCGGGCCCACTGATGAACCGCCTGGTGACCGCGCGGATCACCGCCGCCACCGACGACGACACCTTCGCCGTCGTCGCCTGATCGCCGGGGGCGGTGCGCGCGGCGCCCCCTCAGGCGCGCGGCCGCGTGTCGATCAGGTGCTGCCGGAGCGCGTCCACGAGATCCCCTTCGTTGCGGGCCCGGAGCGTGGCGAGGTAGACGAGGTCGGGACGCGCGCTCGATCCGAGGGAGGCGCAGGCGCGGCGGGAGGCCCGCCGGCTGGCGGAGAGGACGATGCGCAGCATGACGCGCGTCCCGAGCCAGGAGGTCACCCGCCCGTAGACGGCGCCGGCCCGCCCGAAGAGGGCGGCGAGGGGCGTCCCCGGGACGGCGCCGAGGCGGACGAGATGACGCTCGATGCGCTGGCGCCGGTCCTCCTCGGCGCGCAGATAGCTCTCCAGGATCGCCCGGCCACCTTCGTCCCGCAGTCGCGCGAGGTAGGTGCGGTAGATCGACAGGACCAGAGCCTGCAGGTAGAGCTCCTGCGTCAGGGCGCGGATCTCGCCGCTCGCTCCGGGCATCTCGTGGGATCCGCCGCCGCGACGATCCTGCGCGGGGCCGAAGGGACCTGGTCCGGGGGCGGGCCCGGCCGGGTCACTTCTTGATGAGGTCCTTGAGGGCCTTGGCCACCGTGAACTTCACCACGGTCTTCGCGGGGATCTGGATCGCCTCCCCCGTGGCGGGGTTGCGTCCGATGCGGGCCTTGCGCTTCACCACCTTGAACTTCCCGAGCCCGGCCAGCGGGACCTCCCCTTCCCTCTTCATCTCGTTCTCGACGATCCGGGTGAAGCCCTCCAGGAAGGCCTTGGCCTGCTTCTTGTCGGCCTCCGCCTCCTGGGCGATCGCATCGATCAACTCGGTGCGCGTCATGCGGGATCTCCCTTGTTGAAGTGCGTGCCGGCTCTCCCGGGCCGCGCCCGGCCCGCGGGTCGGGTTCTTGTACCATGTTCTCCGCGGAGGGATCAAGGGAGGTAGCACCTGAAGTATCCCCAGTTTGAAGCGCCGACCCTGCAGCCGCCGGGCACGGGTCCGGGTCGCTGCGCGACCCTCCCCTCGGCTCGCCTCGCTCCCCCCCACCGCGCTGGGAACCGCGCGGTGGGGCCCCGGTCGCTCGGTCTCGCACGGCCCGGCGACCGCAGGGCGCGGCGCTTCACACCAGGGATCCTGTCTGGCGTCATACGCGGACGTTTCTGTACCGCATCCTGAGGTGGCCGACGGGGCGTCCTGAGAGATCCCTCTTGGAGAGAGCGGCGCTACCCGCGCCGCGGGCGCATCGAGCCGCGCCATGCGGATCGGAAGGTCGATCCGGATCCCGCGCGAGCGAGCCTAAGCCCGAGGCGCGGGTGGCGACGCGCTCTAACCCCGAGGCACGGGTGGCGACGCTCTCTCAACGCGGGGATATCTCAGAGGTGGCACGGCGCCTCTTGAGGGTAGAATCCCACGTCGTTCCACCCGGCCCCGGGGTGTCGGTCCGATCTCGAGAGAGGAGAGTCCATGGTCCGTCGTCGCGTTCAGCCCGCCGTCGCGCTGCTCACCGCCATGCTCGTCGCCGCCGTTCCCGCACGGGCCGCCGAGAAGCCCGGGGAGATCTCCAAGGGTCCGGCCGAGTTCAAGAGCCTGAAGTTCAGGCTGGTCGGTCCGGCGGTCGGGGGACGCGTGTCGCGCGTGGCCGGCGTGCCGGGGAGCCCCCTCGTCTACTACGCCGCCACCGCCTCGGGCGGCGTCTGGACCTCGGACGACGGAGGCGTCACGTGGAGGCCGATCTTCGACGATCAGCCGGACTCGTCCATCGGCTCGATCGCCGTCGCCCCGTCCAATCCCGGCGTCATCTATGTCGGCGCGGGCGAGGCCAACATCCGGGGAAACGTCGCCGCGGGCCACGGGATCTACAAGTCGACCGACGGAGGGAAGACCTGGACGCACGTCTGGACGCAGGAGGGGCAGATCGGAACCGTGATCGTCCATCCCGCGAACCCCGACCTCGCCTTCGCCGCCGTCCTCGGCCACGCCTTCGGGCCCAACCCGGCGCGCGGCGTCTACCGCACGCAGGACGGCGGCCGGACCTGGCGACAGGTCCTCAAGAAGGACGACGCCACGGGCGCCTCCGACGTCTGCTTCGACCCTTCGAACCCCAACATCCTGTTCGCCGGACTCTGGCAGGCGCGCCGTCGGCCGTGGGAGATGACGAGCGGCGGGCCGGGGAGCGGTCTCTACCGGTCGCGCGACGGCGGCGACACCTGGGCGCAGCTCACCGGGCACGGCCTCCCGGAGGGCATCTGGGGGAAGGTCGGCGTGGCGGTGGCGCCCTCCGACGGCCGGCGCGTCTACGCGCTGATCGAGGCGGAGAAGGGGGGACTCTTCCGCTCGGACGACGGTGGCGACACCTGGACCCTGGTCAACGATCACCACGCCCTGCGCCAGCGCCCCTGGTACTATTCGACGCTCACGGTCGACCCGACGAACGCCGACGTCGTCTGGTTCCCGCAGGTGCCGATGCTCCGCACCATCGATGGCGGCCGGACCATCAAGCAGGTGAAGAAGGCCCACCACGGGGACCACCACGACCTCTGGATCGACCCGAAGAACCCGAAGCGGATGATCGGAGCGAACGACGGGGGCGTGGACCTGTCGTGGAACGGCGGGGAGACCTGGCGCGCGCCGCGGCTCCCGCTCGGGCAGTTCTATCACGTGGCCGTGGACGACGCGGTCCCCTATCGCGTCTCGGGGGCGATGCAGGATCTCGGGACCGCCTCGGGGCCGAGCGACAGCCTCGCCTCCGGCGGCATCACGCTGGCCGACTGGTTCGACGTCGGGGGAGGCGAGGCGGGATTCACCGCGCACGATCCGACCGACCCGAACATCGTCTACGCCGGCGAGTATTTCGGCATCATCACCCGCTACGATCACCGCACGGGGATGGAACGCAACGTGTCGATCTACCCCGAGAACTTCTCCGGCCACGGCGCCGAGGACAACCGCTACCGCTTCCAGTGGACGGCGCCCATCGCCCTCTCGCCGCACGATTCCAAGGTTGTTTACCACGGCGCCAACGTGCTGTTCCGCACCGAGGACGGGGGCCAGACCTGGAAGGCGATCAGCCCCGACCTCACGCGCAACGACCGATCGAAGCAGAAATGGTCCGGCGGCCCGATCACCGGCGACAACACCGGGGTCGAGTGGTACGACACGATCTTCGCCGTCGCCGAGTCGCCCAGGGAGAAGGGTCTTCTCTGGGTCGGCACCGACGACGGCCTGGTGCAGATGACGCGCGACGGCGGTGCCCACTGGACGAACGTCACGGCGAACATCAAGGGGATCCCGGAGTTGGGCACCGTGAGCCTCGTCGAGCCCTCCCCCTTCGACGCCGGCACCGCCTACGTCGTCGTGGACGCCCACCGGCTCGACGACGCGCGGCCGTACCTCTGGAAGACGACCGACTACGGCAGAACCTGGAGGAGCCTGGTGGCGAAGCTCCCTCAGGACGTCTACCTGCACGCCGTGCGCGAGGATCCGAAACGGCGGGACCTCCTCTTTCTCGGCACGGAGAGGGGCGTGTCGTTCTCGCGCGACGGCGGGGCCACCTGGCAGGAGCTCGGCCTGAACCTGCCGACCGTCGCCGTGCACGATCTCGTCATCAAGGACGACGACCTGGTGCTCGCCACCCATGGCCGATCGATCTGGATCCTCGACGACCTGACGCCGATTCGCGAGTGGTCGAAGGCCGTCGCCGACGAGCCGTTCCATCTCTTCCCCGCGCGACCCGCGATCCGCTGGGAGCGCCGCTCCTCGTTCCACGACGACGGGCCCGGAGAGAATCCGCCCGCGGGCGCGGTGCTTCACTACTCCCTGCGCACGAAGGCCGAAGGCATGATCACGATGCAGGTCCTCGACGCCGGCGGCGCGGTCGTCCGGACCCTCACGAGCAAGGAGGTGCCGCCCGAGCTGGAGGAGGACGACCCGGACGCGCCCGAGGAGCCGCGCAAGGAGACCGTCCTCTCCACCGAGCCGGGCGTCCAGCGCGTGGCCTGGGATCTCGGGTTCCAGAGCGTCCCGAAGATCAAGGGGGCCAAGTACGAGGGCGATCCCGAGGCCGCGTCGCGCGTGAGCCCGGGAGTCTACACGGTCCGGCTGACGGTCGAGGGGAAGAGCCTGACCACTCCGCTTCAGGTCCGCCCGGATCCCCGAGTCACGATCCCGCCGGCCGATCTCGACGCCCGGGTCGCGTTCTCCCGGCAGGTCCAGGAGGCGGTGGGCCGGATCGGGAGCCTGGTGGGCCAGATCCGCTCCGTGCGCGAGCAGCTCCAGGTGAAGAGCGCGGCCCTCGAGGGAAGCTCGCGTGGCGCCGAGTGGCTCAAGGGGGCCGGAGATCTGATCGCCAAGTGCGAGACCCTCGAGGGCACGCTTCACAACCGGGAGGCCCGGGTCTCCTACGACGTCCTGGCGAAGGGCGCGCGCCTCTACTCGCGGCTGAGCCCGCTCCTGGCGTTCGCCACGACCGGGGACGGCAGTCCCACGCAGGGGATGCGTGAGGTCTTCGCCGGGCAGGTCAAGGAGCTCGACGCTCTCGAGGCGGAATGGAAGGCGCTCGTGGCGGGGGACCTCGCCGCCCTCGGCACCAAGGCCCGCGAGCTCGGCCTGGAGAGCGTCGTGGTCCCGGACGCCGCGGGGAGGCGCTGAGCCGCCCGCGCAGCCCGGCGCCTGCCCGCGAGCCTGCCCGGATCCCGGGAGGCGCCGGGGCGCGCTACTTCCAGTCGACCGGCAGACGGATCGGCCGGCCGTCGCGGTCGCGGTAGAGGACGTGGCCGTTGCGGCGGCCGAAGGAGAAGAGGTCGCGCGTGACCTCGACGTCGCGCCGGCAGTACTGCTCGATCAGATCGACCTTCCCCTCCTTCCACCACTGCAGGGACTGCAGGCCGTCGGCCGACTTGCCGACGCCGAGCGTCGCCTCGGCGAGGTCTGTGAGCTTCAGGCGGAAGCCGAGCTTGCGGTAGATGTCGGCGAGCATGTCGAACGTGCGGATGCGCCCCAGGTCCCACTCGGTATACCCCTTCAGGACCGGCAGGTCGAAGCGATCGATGTTGTACCCCACCACGCGGTCGGCCATCACCAGATCGAGCAGCAGTCGATCGATGTCCTTCTCGTGGTAGGTCCTGAACTGCGACGTGAGGTCGTTGTAGGTCACGGCCAGCGCGACCTTCATGGCGACGACGTTCTGCCAGCCTCCCACCTCCTCGGCGCTCCTCTGCGTCTCGAGATCGAAGAACAGCGTCTGCTCGCGGCCCGGCGTGCCCTCGGACGAGCCGCGCTTCCGGGGCGCCGGCACGGGCTCCGACTCCTCGCCCCGTCCCATGGCCCGGAGGCCGGCCGCCGAGGCGCGCCCGTCCTCGGCGCGGAGGGCGGGGTGCTGTGGAGCGGGTGGAGCCGCCGAGGCGCGCGGCGGCGCTCCGCGCGTCTCCGGCCCGCGGTCGAGGGGCCGGCGGCCGATCAGGGTCTCGAGGATCAGCAGGGCCGCCGCCTTGTCGAGCGGGTTGTTGCCGTTGCCGCACTTGGGGGAGTGGATGCAGGAGGGGCAGCCGTCGGCGCAGGGGCAGGCCGCCAGGAGCGCCGCGGTCCTGCCGATGAGGTCCTCGAGCGAGGCGAACCCCTTCGCGGCCAGGCCGACGCCGCCGGGGTGGCCGTCGTAGATGAAGATCACCGCCCGATCGATCTGAGGATGAGCGGGGTAGGAGATCCCGCCGATGTCGCCGCGGTCGCAGATCGCGAGGAGAGGGAAGAGCGCGATCATGGCGTGCTCCGCCGCGTGGAGGCCACCCATGAAATGCCCCTCCCGCTGCCGCACCATCTCCCGCAGGACGTCGGGGAGCGCGATCCAGAGGCCGACCGTCTCGAAGGAGAGGGGAGGCATCGCCAGGTCGAAGACCCCGAGCCGCTCGCGACCGAAGAGCCGCCGCTTCTCGTAGCCGGTGATCCGCTCGGTGATCTTGAGGCGCCCGAGGCTGGCCTCGAGCGGCCCCGCGCTCCGCTCCTTCAGGAGATCCAGGATCTCGGTCTCCTTCTCGCCGCGCACCTCGGTGTAGTAGTCGACGTCGGCCGGCACGACGCGCACCCGGCGCGCCTCGATCGACAGATCGCGCACCAGGTAGGTCTGGCCGTGGTGCAGGTAGATGGCGCCCGTGTGCGTCTCGTGGAAGGCGCGCACCGCGTCGATCGTGCCGATGACGCGGTCGGCCTCCTCGTCGAGGATGGTGTAGGTGGCTCCGGCCGAGCGCAGGGAGATGTCGCGTTGGGGCCGCCTGCGCAGGCTGAACCAGCGGCGGCCTCCCGCGTCCTGAGCCAGCGCCCCCTCACGCGTCAGCTCGTCGACCAGGCCGAAGACCTCCTCGCCGTAGAGCGCGCGATCGCGCGGATCCTCCAGCGGCAGCTCCGCTCCCGCGCAGACCAGGTGCGCGCGGGCGACCACCGGGTTCGTCCTGTCGAAGACCACCTCCTCGAAGCCGCGCGTGAGGAGCTCGTCCGGGTTCGACATGAAGTACTGGTCGAGGGCGTCGGGCATGGCGATCAGGATCGTCAGGGCGGGACGATCCTCGCGCCCGACCCGCCCGATCCTCTGCCAGGTCGAGACCATGCTTCCGGGATAGCCGACCAGGAGGCAGACATCGAGGCCGCCGATGTCGACGCCCAGCTCGAGGGCGCTCGTCGCGATCACGCCCCGCAGCGCCCCCGAGAAGAGGCGCCGCTCGATCTCGCGCCGCTCCTCCGGGAGGTAGCCGGAGCGGTAGGCGCTCACGAGGGAGCGGTAGCGCGGCGCCGCCTGCAGGAGCCAGGAGTGGAGCAGCTCGGTGATCTTGCGGGCCTTGGTGAAGGCGATGGCGCGGAACCCCTCGTCCAGGGCCCAGGCCATGAGCGTGGTGGCCGCGGTGTAGGGGCTCGATCGCGGGTTCAGGAAGAGAAGGTGCCGGGCGGCCCGCGGCGCGCCGCTCCGATCGACGACGGAGCAGGGCCGGCCGACCAGCGCCTCGCCCAGCCCGCCGGGGTTGGCGACGGTCGCCGAGGAGGCGATGAAGCGCGGCCGTCGGTCGAGGCGCTCCGTGATCCGCGCCAGGCGGCGCAGGATGTGGTGCAGATGCGACCCGAAGATCCCCTTGTAGACGTGCAGCTCGTCGACGACGACGTACGCGAGGCTCTCGAACACGAGGCGCCAGTCGTCGTGGTGCGCCAGGATCCCGAGGTGCAGCATGTCGGGGTTGGTGATCAAGATGTCGGGCGGGTCGGCCTTGATCCGGCGGCGCAGCGCATCGGGGGTGTCGCCATCGTAGATGGCGGCGGTCACCGGCCGGCCTCCGGTGCCCGGCAGGCCTCCCTGCCGCCGCCCCGTCTCCCCTGCCGGGGGGCGGACCAGGCCGCCGTGCCGGGCGACGGCGCGAGAGAGATCGAGGATCCCCTGCAGCTGATCCTGCGCCAGCGCCTTGTACGGAAACAGGTAGAGCGCCCGGCTGCCCGGACGCCTCAGGGCCGCCTCGAAGGTCGGCACCAGATAGACGAGGCTCTTGCCGCTCGCCGTCGGCGTCACGGTGAGGACGTCCTCTCCGGCCCGCACCCGCTCGATCGCCTCCGCCTGGTGGTCGTAGGGACGGTCGATGCCGAGCTCCTCGAGCGCCAGGACGAGCGGCTCCGGGAGGTCCCGGGGAAAGGGGGCGTGGGCGGCCGGCCGCTCCGGCACCGAGGCGAGGTGCACGACGTCGTCGCCGAACTTCTCCGAGCGCACGATCCGCTCGATGAAGGAGGCGACCCCGGGCGCCTGCGCCGGCGCGCCGCGCACGGGCGACGCCCTGTGCCGGACCGCGCGCCCGGCGGCCGCCCCCGCGGGCGGCGCGGGTCGCGCCCCCGGGTCCCGCCCCGGCTCGCCTCTCATCGCGCTCCCTCCGGGCCGTGCTCGTAGAAGCCGCGGCCCGACTTCTTGCCGAGGTGTCCGGCATCGACCATCCGGCGCAACAGAGGGCAGGGGCGGTACTTCGGATCGCCGAACCCCGCGTGCAGGATCTCCAGGATCGACAGGCAGGTGTCGAGGCCGATGAAATCGGCCAGGGCCAGCGGCCCCATCGGGTGACGCATGCCGAGGGTCATCACCGTGTCGATGTCGTCGCGGCTGCCGACCCCCTCGTAGAGCGCGAAGATCGCCTCGTTGATCATGGGCATCAGGATCCGGTTCGAGATGAACCCCGGGAGGTCCTGCGCCAGCACCGGCGTCTTGCCGAGCCTCAGCGCCAGGGCCACCGTATCGTCCGTGGTCGAGCGCGTCGTCGCCTGCCCCGGCACCACCTCGACCAGCTTCATGACCGGCACGGGGTTCATGAAGTGCATGCCGACCACCCGCTCGGGCCGCCGTGTGGCGGAGGCGATGCGCGTGATCGAAAGCGACGAGGTGTTGCTCGCCAGGATCGCCTCCTGCCGGCAGCCGCCGTCGAGCGCCTCGAAAATCTGCACCTTCGTCGCCAGCCTCTCGGTCACCGCCTCGATCACGAAATCACACCCGGCGACCTCCTTGAGGTCGGTCGTCGTCCGGATCCGGCGGGCCGCGGTCCCCTTGTCGGCCTGCGCCAGGCTCCCCTTGGCGACGAGGCGGTCGAGCCCCGCCTCGATCGCCTGCAGCGCCGACCGCACGACCCGCTCCTCCTGGTCGTGCAGGATCACGGCCAGCTCGGCCAGGCAGGCGACCTGCGCGATCCCGCGGCCCATCTGGCCCGCGCCCACCACCCCCAGCGTCCTCACCGTGCCCGGATCCACGTTCCCCCTCAGCGGCCCCCGCGCGGCGGGTGCTCCATCCAGAAACGGTTCGAGGTGACGAAGCGATCCACGAAGCGTTGCCTCATCACCGCGTTCTCGCGCACGGCGACGAAGTAGTTCTCCACGGCCACGACGAAGGCGAGGAAGAAGCGGTCCAGGTCGAGGCGCAGATGCCCGCGCCTATCGCGCAGGAAGGGACGGTGCAGGCTCTCCTCCAGGCTGCCGCGCCGCGGCACCAGGGCATGCGCCAGACCGCTGCGGAAGTCGCTGTAGATCTCCTCCCGGACCGGACTGTAGTCCGGCATGAAGGTATCGACGAACTCCTGGAAGTCGCGTACGCTGCCGCTGCGCACCGCCTTGCGGCCGTGCAGGTGGTGTCCGAGCGCCTCGATGCCGGAGCAGATCAGGGTGACAATCGCCAGGCTCCAGTAGGCCGCCGACGGATCGTCGGAGGCGCTGCGCAGGGCGGCCCGGCCGTAGCGGCGCATCTCCCTGAGCGGGCCGACCAGGACGCGGTGCACGCGCCCCTCCAGCCACTCGATCTTCTCCTCGTCGGTCAGGCCGGAGAGATCGTCGCGCTCGGGGAGGAAGGTCCAGGCCTCGGCCGCCATCGGTTCGCCGAAAGGATCCTCTCCTACAGAGCGCGCACCGCCATCGCCACGCCGTTCCCTCCTCCGAGGCAGAGGGCGGCCACGCCGCTCCTGGCCTTCCGATCCGCCAGGGCATGCAGGAGCGTGGTCAGGACGCGCGCCCCGCTGCAGCCGATCGGGTGGCCCAGGGCGACCGCGCCGCCGTGCACGTTGACCCGCTCCGGACGGAGTCCGATCTCGCGCAGCAGGGCGACCGACTGCACCGCGAACGCCTCGTTCAGCTCGAAGAGGTCGACGTCCCCGGCGCTCCAGCCGGCCTGCGAGAGGACGCGACGCACCGCCTCGACCGGCGCCATCATCACCATCTTCGGTTCGATCCCGCTCGAGGCGTAGGCGACGATCTCGGCGAGGGGCGCGGCACCTCCCTTCGCCGCCCTCTCCTCCGACGTCACCACGAGCGCCGCCGCGCCGTCATTGACGCCCGGCGCGTTGCCGGCGGTCACGGTGCCCCCCTCCTTGAAGGCGGGCCTCAGGCGCGCGAGGGCCTCGATCGATGTGTCACGGCGCGGCCCCTCGTCGGTGTCGAAAAGAAGGGGCGGCCCCTTCTTCTGCGGGATCGGGACCGGTACGATCTCCGCCTTGAACTTGCCCGCGTCGATCGCGGCGATCGCCTTGCGGTGGCTGGCGAGAGCGTACTCGTCCTGCGCCTGGCGCGAGATCCCGTACTTCTCGGCGACCGCCTCGCCGCACGCCCCCATGTGGCAGTCCTCGTAGACGTCCCAGAGGCCGTCGCGGATCATCGAGTCGACCAGCTCGCCGTGTCCGAGCCGCAGCCCCTCGCGCGCCCCGGCTCCCGGCACCAGGTACGGCGCGTTGCTCATCGACTCCATGCCTCCGGCCACTACCACCTCGTGGTCGCCCAGCCGGATCGCCTGCGCCGCCAGCATCACCGCCTTGAGCCCCGATCCGCAGACCTTGTTCACGGTCAGCGCGGGCACGGTGACCGGCAGCCCGCCCTTCAGAGCGGCCTGGCGGGCGGGGTTCTGTCCGAGGCCGGCCGTCAGGACGTTCCCCAGGATCACCTCGTCGACCTCCTCGGCGCGCACGCCGGCGCGGCGCACCGCCTCGCGCACCACGAGGGCGCCGAGATCGGGTGTTGAGATCCCCTTCAAGGATCCGAGGAACCTTCCGATGGGCGTCCTGCAAGCGCTGACGATGACCGCCTTCTTCATCGAACCCTCCGTGTCGCGCGCCGGAGTATACCACGCGCCCCGGCCGGCCCTCCCAAGCGACAGAACACTAAGGACTTAATTACAATCCTCGTGCTTGACTCTCGAACGATCTTTGGGTATATATGACAGCGATTTCCTCGGTCATTCGAAGTTCCTTGAGTGAGGCAGCCCAGAGAGCGGGGAGCGCTCTACCGGGGGAGATGGGCCGGGCGCCGGCGAGGCGCCACGGCGGGAGGGACGCGATGAAGATCCAGGATTGGAACCTCAAGCCGCTGAAGCCCCGGGTCGCCCCCGAGTCCAAGGACGAGCCCCTGGCCGACGACATTTTCGTGAACTCCGTGGTCGCCGTGAAGGACAACAAGCGGATCCTCCTGCACCGCGTCGTCAAGATCAACCCCGACGGCACGGAGGAGGTCTTCATCATCAAGGCCTCGCCGAAGATCATCGAGACGAACCACTGAGATGTGCTAACGTACCGCGCGATGCTGCGATCGCGCGGTCTCGTCCTGGCCCTCGTCGTTTCATCTCTCGCGCCGCCCGTCACGGCGGCATCCCGCTCGACCGCTCCCTTCCGGATCCTGCCCGGTCCCTACGAGCGCAAAGGGCGCGCGCTGGGGCCGCCGGTCGGCCGGCTCACCCTCCAGGGCCTGACGCTCCAGGTCGAGTACCTCGACCGTGAGGCGCGCGCGGCGTTCATCCGCGCGCTCGATTCGCGGGCGGATGACCCGTTCGATTCCCCCGCCGGACGGCCGGAGTTCTACAACGCCTTCCGCGTCGAGTTCGACAACCGCTCCACCGTCGACGTCACCTTCCAGCCGGGCAACGTCGTCCTGATCACCGACCACGAGGACCAGCTTTCGCCGATCGACCTCACGGACCTGTATCGGACCGCCTCCCTTCACGAGGTCTCCGATCCGCAGCAGGTGATCGACCGCGTCGGCCCGCTCATCTTCGATCTCAGTACGACCATTAGGCGGGGGGAGCGCCTGGCGCGCCTGCTCGTGTTCGGCCCCCTGCCGGAAAAGTGGAAGGAGCTGCGACTGCAGTTCTCCTTCCTGCAGATCGGCGCCGACACCCACTCCCTGTCGTTCCCCTTCCACAAGCAGGTCCTCACGGGCTGAGGCGGACGGTGCCGGCGCGCCTTCTCGACGGCAGAGCGGTGGCCCGGACGATCCGGGGCGAGGTGGCCGAGGGCGTCGCGTCCCTGCGGCGGCTCTCGCTCGCCCCCCCGAAGCTGGCGGCGGTCCTGGTCGGGGACGACCCGGCCTCGCGCGTCTACGTGCGTAGCAAGATCGCGGCCTGCGCCGAGGTCGGGATCCGCTCGGAGGAGATCCGGCTCCCCGCCTCGGCCGCCCAGGAGAGGGTCCTCGACGCCGTCCGGCGGCTCGACGCCGACCCCGATCTCGACGGGATCCTGGTGCAGCTGCCTCTGCCCGAGGGGATCGACCGCGTTCAGGTGATCCTGGCGATCGACCCGGAGAAGGACGTCGACGGTCTGCATCCTCTGAACGCCGGCCGCCTGGCGATGAAGCTCGACGCCCCCCTCCCCTGCACCCCCGCCGGCATCGTCGAGCTGCTCGACCGCTCCGGCCTGCCAATCGCCGGCCAGCGGGCGGTGATCATCGGGCGCAGCGAGATCGTCGGCCGGCCGCTGGCGATGCTCCTGATGCACCGCGACGCGACGGTCACCGTCTGCCATTCGAAGACGCGGGACCTTGCCGCCATCAGCCGGCAGGCCGATCTCCTCATCGCCGCCCTCGGGCGGCCGGCCTTCCTGCGGGGCGATCACATCCGGGAGGGGGCGACGGTGATCGATGTCGGGATCAACCGGGTCGATGACCCGGCCCTCGTCGCCTCGCTCTTCGGGAGCGACTCGCCCCGCGCGCGGGAGGTGCGCGAGCGCGGCTACACGCTGGTCGGCGACGCCCATCCCCGCGAGGCCGAAGCGCGGGCCGGGCACCTGACGCCCGTGCCCGGAGGGATCGGGCCGCTCACCATCGCCTGCCTGCTCCGGAACACCCTGCGTGCGGCCCGGGCGCGCCGCCGGCCGCCGGCCGCATGAGCGTGCCGGGTGCTCCCGACCGTCCGGCGTCGGCCGCGCCGCCCGTGGCCCGGCCGTTCGTGCTGCGCGTCGGGCTGACCGGCGGCATCGCCACCGGCAAATCGACCGTGGCGCGGATCTTCACCACCCTCGGCGCCGCCGTGCTCGACGCCGACGAGATCGCGCACCTGCTGGTCGAGAAGGGGGCGACGGCCTACGACCGCGTCGTCGAGACGTTCGGGCGGGAGATCCTGAGGGACGACGGCTCGATCGACCGCAGCGTCCTCGGCCGGATCGTCTTCTCCGACCCGGCTCGCCGCGCGCAGCTCGAGGCGATCCTGCATCCCCTGATCCGCGAGGAGGAGGCGGCCCGCATCGCCCGCCTGGCCGAGACCGGCCAGGGCCGGATCATCGTCACCAACGCCGCCCTCCTGATCGAGACGGGCGCCTACCGCGACTACCACCGCGTGGTCGTCGTGTACTGCGCCCCCGAGGTCCAGGTCGAGCGGATCCGGAGGCGCGACGGTCTCGGCGAAGAGGAGACGCGCGCCCGCATCGCCGCGCAGATGGACGCGCGCGACAAGATCAAGGTCGCCCATTACACCATCGACACCACGCCCGGATTCGCCGCCACCGAGACCCGCGCCCGCGCCGTCTTCCGCCACCTCCAGCTCGACCTCCAGGCGCTGTCCGAGCCGGCCTAGTCGCGAGGGACCGCCCCGAGAACGAGGTTGTCGATGAGCCGCGCCCGGCCGAACCAGGCGGCGGCCGCGAGGAGGACACGGTCCCGGACGACCGTCACCGGCTCGAGCGTCACGTCGTCGACCGCCTCGACGTAGTCGATGCGGGCGAGCGGCTCCGAGGCGAGCGTCTTCCGGACGGCCGCGACGATGCGGGCGGCCTCTTCGACGCCGCCGCGGGCCAGGTCGGCCCCGTCCCGGAGCGCACGGTGCAGGATCGGCGCCGCGCGTCGCTCGTCCGGCGCCAGGTAGGCGTTCCTGGACGACAGCGCCAGGCCATCCTTCTCCCGCACGATCGGGCAGCCGACGATGGCGCAATCGAGATGCAGGTCGCGCGCCATCCGGCGGATGATGCGGAGCTGCTGCGCGTCCTTCTCCCCGAAGCAGGCGACGGCCGGCCCCACGATCTGGAGCAGCTTCGCCACGACCGTCGTGACCCCGCGGAAGTGCCCGGGGCGGCTCCGGCCGCAGAGAACGTCCTGCATCCCCTCCACGGTGACCCAGGTGCGATGGTCCGGGAGATGGATCTCCCCCTCGTCGGGCGCGAAAAGCAGATCGACCCCCGCGCCGCGCGCCAGCGCGGCATCGCGCTCGAGGTCGCGCGGGTAGCGGGCGAAATCCTCCTGGGGGCCGAACTGGAGGGGGTTGACGTAGATCGACAGAACGGTCCGATCGCACACGGCGCGCGCCCGCGCCACGAGCGACAGGTGCCCGTCGTGCAGCGCCCCCATCGTGGGGACGAGGGCGATCCGCCGCCCGGCCGCCGACGCGGCACGCGCCCGCTCCCTCATGCGGGAGGCGCTCGTGACCATCTCCACGCTGCCGATCCTCCGGACCCGGGCTGGCCCCTGGCTACCGCTCCCCGGCGCGGGCCCGCGGAGGGAGCGGCGTGGGGACCGTATACACCTCCGACTCCGAAGGGAAGGCGCCGCCGCGGACGTCCTCGATGAACCGCCTCGCCGCTCGCGTGATCGCCTCGCCGAGATCGGCGTAGCGGCGCGCGAATTTCGGCAGCGGTCCGGGGCTCAGGCCGAACAGGTCGTGGAAGACGAGGACCTGGCCATCGCAGAAGCGCCCGGCCCCGATCCCGATCGTCGGAATGCGGACCGCCTCCGTGACCGCCCGGCCGACCGACTCCGGCATCCCCTCGAGGACCAGGGCGAAGGCTCCCGCCTCCTCCAGGGCCCGCCCGTCCGCCACAAGGTCCTGCGCCTCGTCGACCCTCGTCCCCTGCACACGATACCCGCCCATCAGGTGGACCGACTGAGGAGTGAGGCCGATGTGCGCCATCACCGGGATCTCCGCGTCGATCAGGGCGCGGACGAGGCGCGCGCGACGGCGCCCTCCCTCGATCTTGACCGCCGCCGCCCCGCCTTCCTTCAGGAACCGCCCGGCGTTGCGCAGGGCATCGCGCGTCCCCGTCTGGTACGAAAGGTACGGCATGTCGGCGACCACCAGGGCGCGGCGCACGCCCCGCCGGACCGCCCGCGTATGGTGCAGCATCTCCTCCATCGTGACCGGCAGCGTGCTGTCGTACCCCAGCACGTTGTTGCCGACGCTGTCCCCGACCAGGAGGACGTCGACCCCCGCGGCGTCGAGCAGTCTCGCCGTGGGGTGGTCGTAGGCGGTCAGCATGACGATCCTGCGGCCGCCCGCCTTGGAGGCGCGCAGCTCGGGAACGGTGACGGAGCGGGTGGCCTGGTCCGGGGCCTTCGGATCCTGCGGGACGGGGACGTCCTTCATGACGCGACCTCCTTCTCCCCTCCGGCGGAGCCTCGCGGCCCGGAGCCGGTAGAGGGAACGCGTTCGTTCAGAGTCTTGCAGGAGCGGACGCCTGCTACGACCTGGCCCATCCCGGTCCGCGGGAGGATCCGAGTGGGATGTAGTACTGGACGCCCCTCTGCATCGACTGGATCTGGCGCAGCACCTCTTCGAGATCCTCCTGGCTCTTGACGAAGTCGATGTCCGACGTGTCGATCACCAGGAGCGGGGTTCGATTATAGTGAAAGAAGAAGTAGTTGTAGGCCCGGTTGAGCTCGGCGACGTAGCTCTCCGAGATCTCCCTCTCGTAATCCCTCTCGCGCCTCCGGACCCTCTCCATCAGCACCTCGTCGCGCGCCTGGAGGTAGATGACCAAGTCTGGATGCGGCACCTGCTCCTCCAGGACGCCGTAGAGCCTCTCGTACAGCATGAGCTCGGAATCGCTCAGATTCAAGTAGGCGAAGATCTTGTCCTTCGCGAAGACGTAATCGCAGAGGGTCGTCTGCCGGAACAGGTTCCCCTGCGCCAGCTCCTGGTGCTGCCGAAAGCGGTTGAGGAGGAAGAAGAGCTGGCACTGGAAGGCGGCGCCTGGGCGGTCCTGGTAGAAGTCGTGCAGGAAGGGGTTCTCGACGTTCTCGATCACCTTGCGGGCGTCCAGGCGCGACGCGAGAAGGTCGACGAGGCTCGTCTTGCCGACGCCGATCGGCCCCTCGACGGCGATGAACTTGAAATTCATCCGTCCCTGTCCAAAAGGAAGCGCGCATTATAGCCGCGCGCCGACCGGCGCGCAACGCGACGGCCGCAGAGGCCCCCGACTCAAGCGCCTCGACCGACACCGGCGTGAGGCGGCTCCCGCTCGACCCGGGAGCGGTCGGGACAGCGTTCGAGGAGCTCCGAGGCGGTCATCTTCAGGACCGGGTGGACAGCGCCGGGAGCGATCTCGACCAGCGGCACCAGGACGAACCGCCGCACGTGCATCCGCGGGTGGGGAAGCTCCAGGTCGCTCCCGTGGCGGGTCTCCAACCCCAGGAGCAGGAGGTCGAGATCGATGACCCTCGGCCCCTTGTCCCTGGCCCGGACCCTCCCGAGCGAGCGTTCAACCGCCAGGCAGATCGCCAGGATCCCCTCGGGGGAGAGCGACGTCTCACAACCGATCACCTGGTTCAGGAACTCCTCCTGATCGACCACCTCGATCGGCTCGGTCCGGTACAGGGAGGATCGCATCAGCGGGCGCGACCCGGCTCGTTCCAGGCCGTCGAGTGCCCGGGCCAGATTCGCGGCCCGGTCCCCCAGGTTCGACCCAAGGCCTATGAAGGCCAGTCTTCCCGGCACGCTGATGCCATCCAGGTGGTCTCTAAGCTATTCCAAACAAACACGATGTCCGTCGCCGTGGACATCCGGAGGGAGTCATCCTCCGGAGGGCGATGCCTCCGGACGCCCGCGGCCAGACGCGGAAGGATCGCCACCCTTCCCGCCCGGTGCGTTGACAGGGAAAGATAGCATTTGCTAGCATCGGCCTTTCGCAAATCTTTCTTTTATCGGTGAGATGCGCTGAACCGCCGCGGAGGCTTCGCGGCCCTCCGCCGGAGTTTCACGGGCAGGGACGAGACGACTGATGAAGAGAGCAGCGAAGAAGGTCGGAAAGACGGCTCCCGCGGCGGCCACCACCAGCTCCTGGGAGATCGAGGAGAAGGCCCTCAAGGAGCTGGAGCGCGGGGTGGCTCATCTCCAGAAGCAGAACTATAACGAGGCGCTCGAGCGCTTCCAGGCGATCGTCGACTCCTTCCCGCAGGAGAAGGAGCTCCTCGACCGGGTCCAGGTGTACATCCGGATCTGCAAGGGGATGATCGATCACAAGACACCCCAGCCGAAGAAGCCCGAGGACTTCTTCTACTTCGGCGTGATCAAGGCCAACGAGGCCGACTACGACGAGGCGGTGAAGTTCCTGGCCCGGGCCCTCGAGGTGAACCCCAAGGACGAGAAGGTCCACTACGTGATGGCCTCGACGCTGGCGCTCAAGGGGGAGCGGCAGGATGCCCTGAAGCACCTGCGGGAGGCGGTCGAGCTGAACGCCACCAACCGCATCTACGCGAAGAACGATCCCGACTTCGAGCCGTTGCGGGACGACGAGAACTTCCAGAACCTGATTCATCCCGAGGAAGCGTAAGGCCGCTCGGCCAACAGGCGCCGTGAGTCGCAGGCGAAGCAAGCGAGGCAGCAGGAGGACCCGGCGCCCGGTCGGGCGAGCCGCGATCCGTGCGCGCTCGCGTCCTTCGCGCGCGCGCAGGTCGGCGGCGCGCGGTACCGCCCGTCGCCCGGCGTCCCGGAGGCGCGCGTCGAGGCGTGCCGTGACCCGGTCGCCGGCGGCGCGGCAGCCGGCTCATCCCGCCCGGCCCCCTGCCCTTCCACCCCCAGCCCCACGGCCGGTCGTCTACGGCGCGGGCCGGCCGTTCGCGGTGGGTGGTTCCGCGGGCACGGGCGTCGCCCTCCCGGTGGCGGGGCGGACGCTCACCGGCACACCCGGCACGCTGGGAAACGGCCCGACGACGGCGACGCGCCCGGTGAACGGGTCGGCGGCGCCGACCGGCCCGGCCGGATCTCCCGCTCTCAAGGTCCCCTATCCCCTGCGACCGGTCGGGGCGCTGCCGGCCGCCGAAGGAGAGCGCCGCCCGGCCCTTGCGACCCGCAAGCGTGATGTCCTGGCCCTGGTTCTGGCGGCCGGGCTCGGCAAGAGGATGCACTCGCGCACCTCGAAGCTGGTCCACAACGTCGCGGGCCGCCCGATGGTGCGACACGTCGTCGAGGCGGCGAAGGGGGCCGGCGTGGGACGGACCGTCGTGGTGATCGGCAGCCAGGCCGACGAGGTGCGCAGCGCGGTCGGCGACTCCGACAAGCGGATCGCCTTCGCCTACCAGAAGGACCAGCTCGGCACCGGCCACGCCGTCCTTTCGGCGGAGCGACAGCTCGCGGGGTACCAGGGGGACGTCCTGATCCTGAACGGCGACCTTCCGGCGCTCCGCCCCGAGACCCTGCGCAGGTTCCTGGAGTTCCACCGCGCGTCCGCCGCCCCTCTGAGCCTGCTCACGACCGTCGTCACCGATCCGAAAGGGTACGGCCGGGTGATCCGCAACTACAGCGGCGACGTCTCCCGCATCGTCGAGGAGCCCGACGCCACGCCGGAGGAGCGCGCCACGCAGGAGATCAACTGTGGCATCTACTGCGTGGACGCCCAGAGCCTCTGCCGCCCCCTCAAACGCGCCACCCGCGACAACTCACAGGGGGAGATCTACCTGACGGATCTGGTCGAGATCCTGCGGCGGGACGGGCGGAAAGTGGCCGCCTACCGGCATCCGGATCCGAGCGAGGTCCTGGGCGTGAACGATCGGCGCGAGCTGGCCGCGGCCGCCCGGGCCCTTTACAGGCGCAGGGCGGAGGACCTGATGATCGCGGGCGTCAGCCTCCTCGACCCCGAGTCCACCTTCATCGACGCCGACGTCACGATCGGTCGCGACACGTTCATCGAGCCGGGGGTGATGCTTCTGGGCCGGACCGAGATCGGCGAGGAGGTGCGGATCGGCACCGGCTGCCGCATCGCCGATTCCCGGATCGGCGACGGCACCGCCATCCTCCCCTACTGCGTCATCGCCTCGGCCCAGATCGGCCGCTCGTGCCGCGTGGGGCCGTTCGCCCACCTGAGGCCAGAGACGGTCCTCGAGGAGGAGGCCCGGGTCGGCAATTTCGTCGAGACGAAGAAGACGCGCCTGGGGCGAGGCAGCAAGGCGAACCACCTCACCTACCTCGGCGACGCCGAGATCGGCAGGGGCGCGAACATCGGGGCGGGGACGATCACCTGCAACTTCGACGGGGTGGCCAAGCATCGCACGGTGATCGAGGACGAGGTGTTCATCGGCAGTGACACGCAGCTCGTGGCGCCGGTCCGCGTGCGGCGCGGCGCCTTCGTCGGAGCCGGCTCCACGATCACGAAGGACGTGCCGCCCTACGCCCTGGCGATCTCGCGAGGGCGGCAGGTGGTCAAGGAGGACTGGGCCAAACGTTTCGGCCCGGGCCACCGCGGCAAGGACGGAGCCGGCAGGAAGAAGTAGGCTCCCGGGGGCGGACCCCGCCGGACCCGAAGCGGCCCGCCGCCGTTCGCGCCCGGCGTGCCGTTCCCTCTTGGCGGACCGACCCGCTCCGGCCTATATTGGAACCTGCCATGTGCGGGATCGTCGGCTACATCGGCCACAAGAAGGTCAGCACCGTCCTCCTCGACGGCCTGCGCCGCCTCGAGTACCGCGGCTACGACTCGGCCGGGATCGCCGTGATCAACGGCGGCACCATCCAGGTGGTGCGCAGCGCCGGCAAGCTCCGCGACCTCGAGGAGAGCCTGCGCCTCACGAAGCTCGAGGGGACCTTCGGCCTCGGCCACACCCGCTGGGCCACCCACGGCCGGCCGACCGAGGAGAACGCCCATCCGCACCGCGACTGCACCGGCTCGCTGGTGGTCGTGCACAACGGCATCATCGAGAACTACAAGGACCTGAAGCGCGAGCTGAGGGCCGCGGGCCACACGTTCGCGACCGAGACCGACACCGAGGTGATCGCCCACCTGGTCGAGGAGGCCCGCGCGTCCGGGGAGGTGAGCCTGGAGGAGGGGGTCCGGCGGGCGGTGCCGAGGCTGCAGGGAAGCTACGCCTTCGCGGCGGTGTCGTCTCGCGATCCGCAGAAGATCGTGGCGGCGCGCAACGGACCGCCGCTCGTCGTCGGCCTCGGGAAGGACGAGTACTTCGTCGCCTCCGACGTCCCCGCCATCCTGCACCACACCCGCGACGTGTTCTTCCTCGACGACCGCGAGATGGCCGTCGTGACCGCCGGCGGCGTGGTGATCACCGACGGCGAGGGACGCACGGTGAAGAAGAAGGTGCAGCGCATCACCTGGGACCCGATCATGGCCGAGAAGGCCGGCTTCAAGCATTTCATGCTCAAGGAGATCTACGAGCAGCCGCGGGCCATCCGCGACACGCTCCTGGGACGCGTCTCGCAGGACTCGGGCCGGATCTTCCTCGACGAGATGGAGATCGGCGAGCAGGAGTTCCGCGACTGCCGCAGGCTGCACATCGTCGCCTGCGGCACCTCCTGGCACGCCGCCCTGGTCGGCAAGTTCATGATCGAGAAGCTGGCGCGGCTGCCGGTCGAGGTCGACATCGCCTCGGAGTTCCGCTACCGCAACCCGATCCTCGAGGCGGGCGACCTGGTGATGGTCATCAGCCAGTCGGGCGAGACGGCCGACACGCTGGCGGCGCAGCGCGAGGCGCGGCGGCGCGGCGTCAAGACCCTCGCCCTCTGCAACGTGGTCGGCTCGATGGTGACGCGCGAGGCGCAGGGAATCCTGTACACCCACGCCGGCCCGGAGATCGGCGTCGCCTCGACCAAGGCCTTCACCGCGCAGATCGCCGCCCTCCACCTCTTCGCGCTGCACCTAGGGCTCCTGCGCGGCACGCTCACGCCCGACGAGTCGAAGCAGCAGATCAAGGAACTGATGCACGTGCCGAACCAGATCGAGCAGGTCCTGGCCAAGGACGCCCAGGTCGAGGAGATCGCCAAGGACTTCTTCCGCGCGCCCGACTTCCTCTACCTCGGCCGGGGGATCAACTACCCGATCGCCCTCGAGGGCGCGCTGAAGCTCAAGGAGATCTCCTACATCCATGCCGAGGGGTACCCCGCGGGGGAGATGAAGCACGGGCCGATCGCCCTCATCGATCGGAACCTGCCGGTCGTCGCCCTGGTCTTCGGGGACACGCTCTACGACAAGATGATGGCCAGCGTGGAGGAGGCCCAGGCGCGTGACGGCGCCATCGTGATGGTGACGCACGAGGGGAACGAGGAGGGGTCGCGCTTCTCGCAGCACGTCATCACGGTGCCGCGCACCTCCGACCTCCTCACGCCGATCCTGGCGGTGGTGCCGCTGCAGCTGCTCGCCTACCACATCGCCCTGCGCCGCGGCTGCGACGTCGACCAGCCGCGCAACCTCGCCAAGTCGGTCACCGTCGAGTAGCCCCCTCCCCCGCGCTCCGCAAGCAGGCGGAGCCGGCGCTCGTGTCCGCGCTCTGTCGCATGAGATAATCCGCTTCATGGACGAGCTTCTCGATCCGCTCAACCCGCAGCAGCGGGAGGCGGTGACGTGCACGGAAGGGCCCCTCCTGATCGTCGCCGGCGCGGGGTCGGGGAAGACGCGCGTCATCGTGCACCGGCTGGCCTACCTCGTGGCCCGCGGGCTGGCCGCACCGCCCGACGTCGTCGCCGTCACGTTCACCAACAAGGCGGCGGGTGAGATGAAGGAGCGCGTCGACCGCCTGGTCGGCGCCGGCCACGGCGGAGCGCGCGTCTCCACGTTCCACTCGTTCTGCCTGCGGCTGCTGCGCCGGCACGCCGCCCTCCTCGGCTACGGCAACGACTTCCTGGTCTACGACGACGCCGACCAGACGGCCGTGCTGAAAGAGGTCCTTTCGGACCTGCGGATCGACGACCCGTCGCACCCGCCGCGCCAGTTCCGCCACCGCATCAGCGACGCCAAGAGCCGCGGGCTCGACCCGGAGGCCTTCGCGCGGCAGGCCGAGGGGTTCCGGGACGAGACGGCGGCGAGGGTCTACGCGCTCTACCAGGAGCGCCTGCGCTCCTGCAACGCCATGGATTTCGACGACCTGATCGGGCGGACGCTCGATCTGCTCCAGGCGCACGCCGGCGTGGCCCGGGAGGTCGCCGCGGGCGTGCGCTACCTGATGGTGGACGAGTACCAGGACACCAACCCGCCGCAGTACCACCTGATCCGGGCGCTGGCGTCGGTCCACGGGAACGTCTGTGCGGTCGGCGACCCCGATCAGTCGATCTACCGCTTCCGCTTCGCCGACATCCGCAACATCCTGTCGTTCGAGGAGGACTTCCCCGGCACACGCCTCATCCGCCTGGAGCAGAACTACCGCTCGACCGGCAACATCCTGGAGGCGGCCAGCGCCGTGGTGCGGCACAACGTGAGCCGCATCGACAAGGAGCTGTGGTGCGACGCCCCGGCCGGCGAGCCGATCGATCTGTTGGTGTCGCTGGACGAGCGGCAGGAGGCCGACCGGATCGTGCAGAGGATCGCCGCGCTGCGCCGCGATCACGCCCTCGAGGAGATGGCGGTGCTGTACCGCACGAACGCGCAGTCGCGCTCGTTCGAGGAGGCGCTGGCCCGCGCGGAGCTGCCGTACGTCATCGTGGGCGGCACCCGCTTCTACGACCGCAGGGAGGTCAAGGATGTCCTGGCCTACCTCCGGGCGATCCTCAGCCCCCGCGACGATGTCAGCCTGCGCCGCATCGTGAACGTGCCGCCCCGGGACATTGGCAGGACCACGCTCGACATCGTCCAGGACGTGGCCCGCAAGGACGGGGGGTCCGTCGAGGAGGCGATCCGCAAGACGATCGCTCTGCGGCTCGTGGCCGGGAGAGCGGCCCGGGCGCTGCAGGCGTTCCTGGATCTGATGGCCGAGCTGCGTCGCGAGGCGGCCGCGGCCTCGCCCAGCCGGCTGGTAGCGGCGATCCTCGAGCGCACCGCCTTCGGGGACTACCTGGAGAAGGGCGCGCCGGGGGACGCCGCCGGGCGCGTCGAGAACCTCGAGGAGCTGGTGAGCGCCGTGGCGGCGTACGACGGCATGGAAGGGGGGCTGCAGGCCTTCCTCGACCGCACGGCGCTCCTGTCCGAAACCGAGAACGTCCAGGGGTCGTCCGGAATGAACCTCATGACCCTGCACTCCGCCAAGGGGCTCGAGTACCCGGTCGTCTTCATCGTCGGCCTGGAGGAGGACCTCTTCCCGCACGCGCGCTCGGCGGAGGACCACGACGACATCGAGGAGGAGCGCCGGCTCTTCTACGTCGGCATGACGCGGGCGAAGGAGCGCCTCGTTTTGAGCCGCGCCCTGATGCGCCGTCTGTTCGGGGAGCCGCGTCCCGCCGAGCCCTCACGCTTCCTGCGGGAGGTGCCGGGACACCTGCTGCGGGAGATCGAGGATCCGTACGGGAGGCGCCCGCCGCTCCTGTCCGGGAGGGCCCGCCGGCGCGCTGGGCGATCCGGGGAGGCGGGAGCCCCGGAGCCGGCCTGGGACGAGGTGGACGCGCCGCCGTTCGAGTCGGAGGCGGTCGCGTCCGGCCCCTTCACGCTCGGGTGCAAGGTGCACCATCCCGAATACGGGGTCGGGACGGTGATCGGGGTCGAGGGGAGCGGCGACGCGCTCAAGCTGACCGTGTCGTTCTCGATCTACGGTTCGAAGAAGTTCCTCCCCCGCTTCGCCCCGCTCGAGAGGATCTGAGCCCGCCCGCGCCGCCGATCTGGACAACCGCCCGGGCGCGCACCAGAATACATGGGTGGGTCGCCACCAGGGGAACCGTTTCCGGATGAGGCACGGAATCGTTACGCTCGTCGCCGGCGCGCTGCTCCTGGCCGTCCCGCCGGGGCGCGCCGCCGGGGCGCCCGCCGCGGGCCCGCCCGGCGCCGGGCGCTCGACGAAGGATCTGATCCAGGCCGGCGTGACCGCGCTCGAGGAGGCGAATTTCGCGCGCGCCGCGGCCCGCTTCCTCGAGGCGGCGGAGATCGATCCCCGCCTGCCGCAGGCCCAGCTCGGCCTGGGGCTGGCCGCACTCGGCGAGCGCGATCGCAAGGGGGCCGAGCGCGCCCTGCGGCGGGCCGAGGAGGCCTCCGGCGGGATGCCCGAGGCGCGCTACGCCCTCGGCATCGCCCGCTTCGTCTTCAACGACTTGAGGACGGCCGAGGAGGATCTGCGCGCCGCCGTCGCCGCCGATCGCTACTTCATCGAGGCCCGCTACGCCGCCGGCGTCGTCGCCGCCGCGCGCGGCGACCTCGACGGCGCCGCGGCGTCCCTGCGCGAGGCGCTGCGGATCGACGCCTCCCACGCCGCCTCGCACTACCAGCTCGGGGCGGTGCTGGCGCGCGCGGGCGACCTCGACGCCGCCCTGAAGGAGCTCGGCACGGCGCTCTCGATCGACCCGGTGATCCTCGACGCCCGGCCCGAGGACCCGATCACTTTCGGCGAGAGGTCGGTCCGCTCCGGGGCGCCCGGGAGCGGCCTCGGGATGCCGCTGCCGTTGCTGCGCCCGTCGATCGCCTGGCCGCGCGCCCGCCCTTCGGCCTCGCCGGCGCCGGCGGACGAGATCCCCGGCTGGTACCTCTATTACCAGATGGCGCTCGATCTGGAGGGCGCCTCGCAGTGGCGCGGCGCGGTCGACATGCTGGAGAGGGCCCTCACCCTGAAGGACCGATCCGGGACCCAGGAGATCGTCGCCGATCGTCTGGTCGACTACTGCCCGCACCTCCACCTGGCGACCGCCTACCACAACCTGGGAAACTTCCGGGAGGCCTCGCTCCACCTCGGGATCGCCCGCAACGAGGGCGGCGCGCCGCCCGAAGTCCTGCGCGCTCTCGAGGTGCTGATCCTGAAGGACCGGCTGCGTCCGCGGATCTACCTCAGAGTCCTCCCCGACCGGACAGCGGACGAGACGGTGACGGTGCGCGGCCTGATCCTGTCGGAGGAGCCGGTGGCGCGCGTCGAGGTGGGCGGGCGCGAGGCGGTGCTCCGTCCGGCCACGACCACGGAGGCGAGCGCGCTTCTGCCGCCGGGAGAGCCGGCGGCATCTCGCGACACCGGACGGACGACCCTCTTCGAGGTGGGCGCCTACCGCCTCGCCGCCCTCGGGCCGAACCGGATCACGATCCAGCCGATCTTCAGGAGCCCGGCCCGCGACGGCGACCGGATCGAAATCCTCGTCGTGCGCCTGCCGGCTCCGCCTCCCCCCGCCAAGGGGCGTTCGTCCACCGGAGCCCCATGATCGCCGCGCGGCCCCTCGGCGCCCCCTTTTTCGGGTCGGCCCTCCTCGGAGGAAAGCGGGAGGGAGGGACGCTGCGCCCGCGCCGGCTCGGCAGGACGCTCGCCGTCTCGATCCTGGCGCACGCGCTGGGTGGCGCCGGCCTCGTGGTCCTGTCGCTCCTGTCGATCGAGCCGATCCCGGAGCCGCCGATCGTGATCCGCTTCCTCGCCGTGGCCCCCCCTCCTCCCCGGATCGTGCCGCTGCACGAGGCGCGCCGGCCGACGACGACCCCGCCGCCGTCGCAGCCCGCATTCGTCCGGCCCGCCCCGGAGATCCCGCCCCCCCTCATGGTGGAGCCGCCCCCCAGGAGACCCGAGCCCCCGCCGCTCAAGGTCGAAGCGGCCGATCTGCCGATCAAGCCCGGCGACGCGGCGCCGGAGCTGCGGGTGCGGGATGCGGCCCCGCCCGCTCCGAGAGCCGGCGGCGCGGCGCTCGCGCCGGTCGCCGTAGCACCGGTCCCGCAGACGGGCGGCGGCGAGGAGCCCGACCTGGTCTTCCTCACCCCCGGCAAGGCGCGGGCGCGCGGATCGGGCGGAGGGATCGCCGGCGCGGGAGACGGCCTGCCTCCTCTCCCGGGCGCCGAGGCCGCCGGCGGCTCCGCGGGCGGAGGCCGTCGCGCGGGCGCGGGAGGCGCCTTGAACGAGCGTGGCCTCGGCACCGAGGCCTCCTTCGACGCGACCGGCCTCGCCTCGTCCCTCGGCAGGAGGTACGGCGTCGCCCTGATCGAGGCGGCCCGCCTCGGGCAGCGCACGAGCGATGGCGCGCGCTACAGCCTGCTCGTGCCGGAGCTGAGCGAGGCGTACCGTCGGATCCTCTTCCGCGGCGCCTGGCGGGCCCAGCGGCCGGACGACAGCGGCGTCGTGAGCGCGCAGGTGGACAGGGAGGCGATCGCGATCCGTTACAGCGACGGCACCCTCCAGGTCGTCATGCCGACCCGGGACGGGCTCGTGGCCCTCTATGTATCCGCCGACGGCCGTGGACGGCCGGGGCTCAGCAAGGTGGACGAGGCGGAGCGGGCCCTCGGAGCCCTGCACCGCCTCGCGCAGGTGAGAGGATGACGCCGACGGCGTTCGGGCGGCTCGCCCGCGCGTTCGCGTTTCTCGTGGTGCTCCGCGCCGTCGCGACAGGCGCGCACGGGGCCGCCGCCCGGCGCCCCGTCGCGCCTGCGGCCACCGCCGTGTCCGCCACCGCCCCATCCGCGGCCGTCTCCCAGGAGGAGACCGCCGACCTCGCCTCGCTGCGCAACGACGCCATCGCCGCCTACAACAAGGAAGACTATGGGAAGGCCTCGTCCTTCGCCACCCGCTACGTGGAGCGGGCACGCGCCGAGGGGCGCACCGGACGCGAGTTCGCGGCGGTCTCCTTCGTCCTCGGCCACTCCCGCTACGAGATGCACCGGAAGAGCAGCGGACCGTACCCGGGCGACTACGCCGCCGAGGTGGTGGGGCCGCTCGAGGAGAGCCTGCGCATCCTCCAGGACGATCCCGCCTTCAAGAACATGCTCCTTGGCAACGCCTACTACGAGCTCTGGACGATGGGGGGGAGGAAGGACGCCGACGCGGAAGGGCGCGCCCACTGGTACCTCCTCAAGTCGATCCTGGTCCGGGAGGAGGAGGTGCGGAACCGCCCGAAGACCGGCCCGGAGTACGATCTGTTCGCCCGGCACCTCCTGGCCTACCTGGAGCGCTGCCTCGATCTCGCCCAGGACTCGTCGAACCCCGATCTCTACACGCAGAGGATCCGGACGGCGGCCCCCTGGGGTTTCGCCACCGCCTACGACGCCCGCTTCTGGCAGATCTACGGCCTCACCTACTTCGACGAGGGGAACATGCAGGCGGCCGCCCTCTGGCAGCGCGGCCTCGACGCGATGCGCGATCCCAAGGCGGACGTTGATGCCGTGCTCGCGACCTTCGGCCGCGCCGCCGACCTGACGCGACAGAGGAAGGACCGCGCGGAGATCTACCGCCAGATGGCCGACTTCGTCTCGACACTCGACGCGCCCGAGAGGCGGGCCCAGACGGCCGACTTCGCGCGCAAGGCCTTCGCCCTGAACCCGGCCGAGGCCGAGATACGCAGGCTGCTGGGGTCGGCGCTGCACCTCCTCTCCTACGGCGCGTACGCGAGCGGCCGGTTCGAGGAGGCGCTGCGCCAGGCGCAGGAGGCGGTCACCTTCGAGTGGGAGGGGATGGAGACCGCCTTCTTCGATCTGTCGCGTGCCGCCGCGGAGCTGGGGCAGGAGTCGGATGCCCTGACGCACGGCGAGAGGGCCTACCGCATGGCCAAGGCGAAGACGAGCGGCAGCGCCCTGCAGCCGTTCGCGCAGAACTACGTCAACATCCTGCGGCAGTTCGGGCAGGACGGTCTGGCCGCCCGGATCCTGAAGGACGAGGCCGCCCTGGGGGTGCGCTGATGAGGCGGGGCGCGGGGGCGAAGGCCGGGACCGGAAGGCGCCGCGTCGCGGTCGCGATCCTGGGAGGCGCACTCCTCGCCCTGGGGCCGGGATCGCGCCCGCGGGCCGAGGACACGACGGCGGACGTGCTGCACGCCGCCGCGCTGTACGCCGGGCTGCTACGCGACGCGATGCCGATCCTCGAGCGCCACCCGGACGCAGCGACGCTTCGGGGCCTGCTGTTCGACGCGCGGCACGCGGCCGCGGAGGTCGATCGCCTTTCGGCCAACGCCGCGATCTACGGCGCCTCGACGCGCGACCGCCAGTCCCTCCAGGACCTGACCGCCGCCGCGCACCTGCGCCTGGCGCTGTTCGAGACGCGCGCGCTCGAGTTCGACCGGGCCCGGCAGGAGATCGCCCGGGCCCGCTCCCTCTCCGATCGTCTCGAGGACCCTGCGTTCCGCGTCGAGTGGGCGGCGCTGCAGGACGGCGCGCCCGGCGCGGCGCTGGTGACGCGCTACCACCTCCTGAAGCTTGGGGAGTTCGAGGCGGCCCTCGGATCGGCCTGGTCGCGGTCACGCTCCGTGTCGTTCGAGTTCCACGGGTACGGCGCCGAGACCCTCCTGGCGGCCGACCTGGTCCGGTCGCCGGAGCCCGACCCCGGCAGCCTCGAGGAGCTCCTGGTCGCGCGCGGGGCCGCGATCCTCCGGCAGGCGCTCGATCAGGGGAAGCGTTCGGCCACCGCCCCGCTGCCGGCGGGCGCGTATCGATTCCGGGCGGCGTCCGGCGGCGACCTCGATCGCTCCTTCATCGTGCCCGAGGTCTCGGAGGTCGATCCGGTGGTGGTCGACCGGGCGCGCTTCACCCTCGACGTCGATCCGAAGCCCGGGATCCACGGGCCTCGCTTCTTCCTGAACGGGTTCGAGGTCACGGACCTGACGACGATGCCGTACGGGGCCTACCGCGTGAAGGTCGACGCGGACTACTTCCCCGACGCGCCGGAGATGGTGCGCTTCATCATGGGCGACGGGGTCCCCGACAAGAGCCGCACCTCCTGGACGATCTACGTCCCGGGCGGAGGATCGGCGCGCTTCCGGCTCGACCGGTCCCCGCTCGGCACCCGCCTGTTCCGCAGGTAGGGCCCTCCTCGTCGACGTTCGGAGCGTGCGGAGCCGCGTCCCGGGAGCGGGGGGATCCGGACGTCGGCCGCCTGTGCCTCGCCCTCGCCATCGCCTGGTTGACATCCGCGCTCCGGGGTCATACCCTCGGGCTCCCGGAGCTGGTCGAGACGCCCTACACGATGAACCTGAGCGGGCTCCCCGTGTACCGCGTCTGCCGCACCTGAGGCCGGCTTCGCCTCGAGTCGGGGCCGCCGTTTTCACGATGCGACTGCAGCGGTGAGCCCAGGGCCGCGCGGACCGGAGAGGGCGATCGTCCTCACCCTCTTCGTGTGCTTCGCCTACTTCTTCCAGGGAGGCGGGTGGAACCAGAACAGCCGCTTCGACCAGGTGCGCGCGATCGTGGAGGGGGGCACCCTCTCGATCGACGACTTCCTGGTCTACGCGGCCGCCCCGGGAAGCGATGGCCGCGCGCGGCTGCGCCGGTTTCCTTTCGCCTCGGCACCGCCGGCCGGCGCGGCGTCGCATCGCGGTGGGCCGGTGACCAACACCGGCGACCTGTCGACCTACGAGGGGCGCGTCTTTCCGAACAAGCCTCCCGGGACCACCTTCCTGGCCGTGCCGGCCTACTGGGCCATCGAGATGGTCGAATGGCTCCTCGGGATCGACCGCGACGGCTGGTGGACCATGACGTTGAACCTCTACCTGACGACGGTCCTCTCGGTCGGTCTCCTCGGCGCGTTCGGGGGCGCCCTCTTCCACAGGCTGTCACGCCGCCTCTTCCCGGAGGTCGCTCCGGCGCGCCACGCCGCCGCCGCTCTCGCCTTCGGTCTCACCACCCTCGTCTTCCCCTTCTCCACGGTCCTCTTCGACCACGTGCCGGTGGCGGTCTTCTCGATGCTCGGCTTCCACCTCCTGCTCGGCGAGAGCCAGGAGGCGGCACCGCGCGCCGGCAGGATTCGGCGCCCGACGGCGGCCGACGCCCGCCTGGCGGCGGCCGGGCTCGCCTGCGGGCTGGCGGTCCTCAACAACTACGCCGCCGTGCTGACCGTGGCCCTCCTGTCCGCCTACGCGCTCGCCGTCTGCCGGCCGCGGGCCCGCGTCCTGTTCTTCGTCGCCGGTGGAGCGCCGGCGGCGCTCGTCCTCGCCCTCTACCACCGCGCCTGCTTCGGCCACGCCTTCACCCTCGCGACGAGCTACGAGTCGGCCCTGTTCACGCAAGGCCCGGAGCGCTGGCTCGGGGTGTTCGGCGCTCCCGACCCCACCGTCCTGATCAGGCTCCTGATCTCCCCGTACCGCGGCCTCTTCTTCTCCTCCCCCATCCTGATGCTGGGCGCTTACGGGCTGTGGCGGATGCGGAGCGCCGCGCGCCGCGAGGCCCTCCTCTGCGCCGCGGTCGTCGCCGCCTTCCTGCTGATGAACGCCTCCTTCAATGGATGGCACGGCGGCTACTCCTTCGGCCCGCGCTACCTGATCCCCGCCGTGCCGTTCCTGGCGCTGCCGCTCGCGCCGGTCTTCGAACGGCTGCCGCGATCCGCCACCATCCTGGCGCTGGTCTCCGGCGCGATGATCCTCCTGGCCACAGCGGTCGACCCGCAGGTGCCGTTCGATCAGCCGCGTCCCTGGAGCGGCTATCTGCTGCCTCTCGTCTCCGGGGGCGCGGTGGCGCGCCCGCCCCATCGCATCGAAGGGCCGGTCTCGGCCAACCCGCAGGGGGTCGCCGAGAAATTCGCCCACGATCTCTTCCCGGAACGATCCGCGGAGTCCGACTGGAGCTCGTTCAACCTCGGGGAGCTCCTCTGGCCGGGCAGCCTGATGAGCCTCCTGCCGCTGCTCGTCGTCCTGGGAGCCGGGGGGCGGCTGGTCCTGCTGCGCGCGCGGGACGTCCCGGCGCCGTGAGCGGACCGACGCTCGCCCGGCCGCCGGTCAGCCTCGCGTCAGCCTCCTGTACCTGAGGCGGTGCGGTTGATCGGCGTCGGCCCCGAGGCGCCGCCGGCGGTCGGCGGCGTACTCCTGGTAGTTCCCCTCGAACCACACCACCCGGCTCTCCCCTTCGAACGCCAGGATGTGCGTGACGATCCGGTCGAGGAACCAGCGATCGTGGCTGATCACCACGGCGCAGCCGGCGAAGCCCAGGAGCGCCTCCTCCAGGGCGCGCAGGGTGTCGACGTCGAGATCGTTCGTCGGTTCGTCGAGGAGGAGGAGGTTGGCGCCGCTCTTGAGCATGCGGGCCAGGTGGACCCGGTTGCGCTCGCCGCCCGAGAGATCCCTGACCCGCTTCTGCTGGCCGGCCCCCTTGAAGTTGAACGAGGCGACGTAGGATCGCGAGCTCACCTCGCGCGTCCCCAGCATGAGCCTTTCCTCTCCCCCGGCGATCGCCTGCCAGACGCTCTGCTCTCCCTCGAGCACGTCGCGGCTCTGGTCGACGTAGGCGAGCCGCACCGTCTCCCCGATCCGCAGCGTGCCGGCGTCGGGCCTCTCCTGTCCGGTGATCATGCGGAAGAGGGTCGTCTTGCCGGCGCCGTTCGGGCCAATCACGCCGACGAGGCCGCCGGGCGGCAGACGGAACGACAGGTCGTCGATCAGGAGCCGATCGCCGTAGCCCTTGCGGAGATGCTCCGCTTCGACCACGAGGTTCCCGAGCCGCGGCCCCGGCGGGATGTAGATCTCGACCGTCTCCGGCAGCCGCGCGCTCTCCTCCGCCAGGAGCCTCTCGTACGCGGCGAGGCGCGCCTTGCCCTTCGCCTGCCGGGCGCGCGGCGCCATCCGCACCCACTCGAGCTCGCGCTCGAGGGTGCGCTGGCGGGCGCTCTGCGACTTCTCCTCGCGCGCCAGGCGCGCCTTCTTCTGCTCGAGCCAGGAGGAGTAGTTCCCCTGCCAGGGGATGCCGGCGCCTCGATCCAGCTCCAGGATCCAGCCGGCCACGTTGTCGAGGAAGTAGCGATCGTGCGTCACCGCGACGACCGTGCCGGCGTACTCCTTGAGATAGCGCTCGAGCCAGGCGACCGATTCGGCGTCCAGATGGTTGGTCGGCTCGTCGAGGAGGAGCAGATCGGGGCGCGACAGCAGAAGCCGGCAGAGCGCCACGCGCCGGCGCTCGCCCCCCGAGATCGTCGTGACGTCGGCGTCGGGCGGCGGGCAGCGCAACGCGTCCATGGCGATCTCGAGGGTGTGGTCGAGCTCCCAGGCGTTGGCGGCGTCGATCCGGTCCTGGATCTTCGCCTGCTCCTCCAGGAGCCTCTCCATCTCCGCGGGCTCCATCGGCTCGGCGAGCCGCTCGCTGACCGCGTTGAACCGATCGAGGAGGGCGCGGGTCCCGGCCACCCCCTCCTCCACGATCCCGAGGACGGTCTTGCCGGGGTCGAGCGCCGGCTCCTGCGGCAGGAAGCCGATCCGGATCCCCTTGGCCGGCGCCGCCTCGCCCAGGAACTCCCGGTCCTCCCCCGCCATGATGCGCAAGAGGCTGCTCTTGCCGGCGCCGTTCGCACCGAGCACCCCGATCTTCGCGCCGAAGAAGAACGACAGCCAGATCCCTTTCAGGATCTCGCGGTTGGGCGGGACCGACTTGCGCAGGTCCTGCATCGTGAAGATGTATTCGCCGGCCATGCCCCTAGCGCTCCTGCTCCGCCGCCGCGCCGGGGGAGCTGCGCAGCTTCTGGTAGAGCGCCGAGACTCCCAGCAGCACCAGCCCGAGGACGAGGAACGAGAGGATACGGTAGATCGCCTCGAGCTCGGCGAGATCGACCAGGAAGACCTTGACGATGACCACCCCGAAGAGCGCGAGCGCGGCGTACCGCATCGCCGCCGTCCGCCGCGCGAAGCCCCCGGCGAGCGCTCCCGCGGCGTACAGGGTCCAGAGGATCGACATCCCGACCTGGAGCCTGAACCGGATTCGTTGCGCCAGCTCGTCCTGGCCGAAGCGGAACGCGGCATCCAGCTCGATCTCCTCGTGCTGATACCAGCCCTGGCTGAGGGCCTGGAGGAGCAGGAGCCCCGCCGCGCTCTTGAGGGCCCTCCCCCTGCGTCCGGCCGGCGAGGAGGACGGCGATCGGGCGAGCCAGCCTCCGGCGATCGCGAAGGCGGCGCAGGCGGCGACGCGCAGCAGGAGCGGCCCGTTGATCAGGTCGACCGCCGCTTCGCGGGCCAGGCGGTGGTCCGCCACCCAGATCCGCGCCACCACGATCCCGGCCAGGAGCGGCGTGCCGTAGCCGAAGGTCGGATCCCCCTGCCATCGGGCGAGCCCGGCGAGAGCCAGCATCTCGAGGGTCAGGAGCGTGGCGGGCCACGTTCCGGTCGGCTCGCGCCAGAGCAGGAGGGCGAGGAGGGCCGCCGCCACGAACCAGAGGAAGCCCCGGACCTCCGCCGCGGCGATCCCGGTGTGCCCGCGCGACGGCGCGAGGCGCCGCGCCACGATCCCGCCCAGCGCCAACGCCGCGACCACCATCAGGTGGGTCGCGAAGGCGAGGTTGAGGACCGGCCTGTCGGCCGGGAACCACCCGGGATCGAACCAGGCGATCCGCGCCGCCGCGAGCAGGAGGACGGCGATCCCCCCGAGGACCGACGCCGTGGCTCCGGCGAGCCGCGGCGCGACGCTCAGGAGGACGACTCCCATCGCCGCCCAGGCCAGCGTGACCCACGGACCGTCGAGCGCCAGGGGAACCGCCAGCGTGAGCAGGACCGCGGCGTTCCCGAGGTGCAGGTCGACCGCCGCCTCGTCGCCCGGCACCCGTCGCCCGTGGAGGGCCGCCACCAGAACGTAGAGGACCGCGAGGGCCAGGGCCCAGGGGGCCTCCGCCTCCGGGCGATACTCCTCGAGTGTGACGTAGACCATCCCGAAATAGGCCGCGGCGTTGCCGATCACCAGGACGAGATCGATCGCACCCGCGCGGCGCCTCTCCCTCCAGGCGTGCAGCAGCGGGGCCGCCAGGAAGATCAGGAAGAGCGCCGTGAGGAGCAGGAGACGGGCCGGTGGATCGGGCGGATGCGGCTGGCGGGCGAAGGTCGGGAGGAGAAGGACCACGCTCCCGGCCCAGCCGAGGCGGTTGAGGGCCGGCCAGTCCCGGTACCGGGCGACCGCGAGGGCGAGAAGGTTCAGGACGATCAGATACCCGAGCAGGCCCCGCTCGTTGGTCTCCCCCGTCGACGCCAGGATCGGCGTCAGCAGGCCGCCGAGCAGGGCCAGCACCGCCGTCGCCCGCCGGGCCGTCACGATCGAGACGGCGCTCCCGAGCACCGTCACCAGGAACATCAGGCCGAACGCCGCCCCGGAGTCGATGAAGCCGTAGAAGTGGTAGGCGGCGAACCATGACAGGTACAGGATCCCGAGCCCGCCCCCCGCCAGACCCTCCGAGAGGTAGGGCATGCGACGCCCGCGGTGCAGCGCCAGTCCGCCGAGGAGGAGCGCCACGCCGGAGATCAATCCGAGCGCCACCCGCGCCGTCGGCCCGATCAGGTCGTTCTCGAAGGTCCAGCGCAGGAGGAGGCCGACGGCGAAGATGATCGCGACGATGCCGACCCAGGTGGCCCAGCGCGCCCCGATCCTCTGCTCGAGATCGAGCGCGGGCCGGCCGGCCGCCGGCCTGATGCCCGCCCCCGCCCGAGGGGTCTCCGGCCGGCCCGGAGGCGCGAAGGCGGCTTGCACGACGGGCGGCGCGCCTTCGCCCGCGGACGGACTCCGGCCGGGCGCCGCCTCCGTCGCCGCCGGCAGGCTCGCTCCGGCCGCCTCCGGCTCCGCCGCCCCGGCGACGGCCGCGGTCTCGCGCCGTTCCAGGATCTGAAGACGCCGCTTCAGATCGCGGATCTGCGCCTCGATCCCGACGAGCCTCGCGGCGAGCGACGACGCCCCCAGGCGGAAGGCGAGCGCCAGGAGCGCCAGCGCGAAGGCGGCGAGCGCGAGGATGAGGACGAGCAGGTAGCGCATGGGGACCTCCGCGATCATCTCAGGCCGGAACGGCGTGACGGTCAGGCTTCGGGGCCCCAGCGCATCGACTTCAGGATGTCGCGGGCCGTGGCGACCGTCCGGTCGATCTGGTCCTCGGTGTGCGCCAGCGACACGAAGAGCGCCTCGAACTGCGACGGCGCGAGGTAGACGCCGCGCTCCAGCATCCGGCGGAAGAAGGCGGCGTAGCGCTTCGTGTCCGCGGTCGAGACGCTCTCCCAGTCGATCGGCTCGCGGGAGGTGAAGAAGAGGGTCAGGAGCGATCCGACGCGCGCGGCGCGCGCCGGCAGCCCCCCCTCCCCTGCGGCGGCGCTCAGGCCGCGCGCCAGCCGTTCGGAGAGCGCCTCGAGGCGCTCGTAGACGCCCGGCTGCCGCAGGTGCCTGAGCATCGCGATGCCGGCCCTCATGGCCAGCGGATTCCCGGCCAGCGTGCCGGCCTGATAGACGTCCCCCTCCGGCGCCACGCGGTTCATGATCTCCTCCCGCCCGCCGTAGGCGCCGACCGGCAGCCCGCCCCCGATGATCTTGCCGAGCGTCGTCAGGTCGGGGGTGACGCGGTAGCGCTCCTGGGCTCCGCCGAGGGCCAGTCGGAACCCGGTGATCACCTCGTCGAAGATCAGCACGATGCCGTGCCGCGCCGTGATCTCGCGCAGCCCCTCAAGGTAGCCGGGCCGCGGCGGCACCACCCCCATGTTGGCGGCCACCGGCTCCACGATGACGCAGGCGATCTCCCCGCCGCGCTCGGAGACCAGCCGGGCGAAGGCGTCGAGATCGTTGTAGGGCAGGACCACCGTCTGCTCCACGACCCGCGCCGGGATTCCCGGCGTCCCCGGGAGGCCGAGCGTCGCCAGGCCCGACCCGGCCTTCACCAGCAGCGCGTCGACGTGCCCGTGGTAGCAGCCCTCCATCTTCACGATGACCTCGCGGCCGGTGAAGGCGCGCGCCAGCCGCAGCGCCGAAAGCGTCGCCTCGGTCCCCGAGTTGACCATCCGCACCTTCTCGATCCCCGGCACCGCCTCGACCACCAGGCGCGCCAGTTCCACCTCGTGCGGGTTCGGGGCGCCGAAGGAGGTGCCGTCCTTGGCCGCCTCCTGCACCTCGCGGACGATCGCCTCGTGCGCGTGGCCGAGGATGAGCGGCCCCCACGAGCAGACGTAGTCGATGTACTCGTTGCCGTCGACGTCGTAGAGGAGCGCGCCCCGGCCGCGCGCGAAGAAGAGCGGGTCCCCGCCGACCGCCTTGAAGGCGCGCACCGGCGAGTTGACGCCGCCCGGGATCACCTCGCGCGCCCGTTCGAACAGCTTGCGGGAGAGGGTCGTCATGGTCAGGATAGCGACTCGAGGAGGGCGCGCTCGCGGTCGATGAAGCCGCGCTCCGCCGCGACCGCCAGCATGGTGTACTCGCCGGAGACGTGGTAGGCGGCGACCGGCACGTTGAACGCCTCGCGCACCCGCCAGATCACGTCGAGGTACGGCAGCGCCGGCTTCACCATGACGATGTCGGCCCCCTCTTCGATGTCGAGCGCCACCTCGCGCAGCGCCTCGCGCACGTTCGAAGGATCCATCTGGTGGCTCTTCCGATCGCCGGACTTCGGCGCCGATTTCGCCGCCTCGCGGAACGGACCGTAGAAGGCCGAGGCGTACTTGGCGGCGTACGATAGGATCGGCGTGCCGGCCAGGCCGGCCTCGTCCAGGGCGCGGCGGATCGCCGCCACGCGGCCGTCCATCATGTCGGACGGGGCGACGATGTCGGCCCCGGCCCGCGCCTGCGACACCGCCGTCCGCGCCAGGAGGTCGAGCGTCGGGTCGTTGGCGATCTCCCGCCCCTCGAGGACGCCGCAGTGGCCGTGATCGGTGTACTCGCAGAGGCAGACGTCGGTCACCACCAGGAGGTCCGGGGCCCCCTTCCGGATCGCCCGCGTCGCCTCCTGCACGATGCCCTCCGGATCGTAGGCGCCGGAGGCGCGCGCGTCCTTCTTCGGAGGGATGCCGAACAGGATCACCCCCGGCACGCCGAGCGCCTGCGACTCCTGGGCCTCCGCGACCGCCTCGTCGACCGACAGGTTGAACTGCCCCGGCATCGAGGCGATCGCCTGCCGCACCTTCGCGCCGGGGCAGACGAAGAGAGGCTCGATCAGGTCGCCGGGCGAGAGGTCGGTCTCGCGGACGAGCGCGCGCAGCCGCTCGTTCATGCGCAGGCGTCTCGGTCGCTGGATCGGGAAGCCCATCGGAGGCTCTCCTCAGTCGTCCTCGTCGATGTCGTGGAAGAAGAAGTCCGCGCAGAAGACGCTGCAGAAGACGCGCCCGCTGCGCACGATCTTGTGGTCGTCGCAGGTCCACTTGTGGCAGATCGGACACTTGTGGAGGTAGGCGTCGTCCTCGCCGACGGCGCACTGCTTGCACTGCTGCACGGTGGAGCCCCTCCAAAGGCTGCGTGGATTATAGGCTACGGCCGGAAGCAAAATCCATAAGCCTTGACAGTGCGCGGGGGCTCCCATAAGATCTGGCCTCACGGCATAAGGCGGTGTAGCTCAGATGGTTAGAGCACGCGGCTCATATCCGCGGCGTCCGGGGTTCGAATCCCTGCACCGCTACCACTAATCTCCCGAACGCCGCCTTCGGCCCCGGCAATCCATCGGCGGCCCCGGTGACCCTCCGGCCATGATCGAGCGCCAGCTGCGCAGGACCATCGAGCGCTACGACATGCTGCGTCCGGGCGAGCGGGTTCTGGTCGCGGTGTCCGGCGGTCCCGACTCGACGGCGCTCCTGTCACTCCTGCGCGACCTCGCGCCGGAGATGCGGCTCGACCTGCACGTCGGCCACCTCGACCACGCCTGGCGCGGCCGGGCCTCGCAGCGGGACGCCGAGTTCGTGAGGCGGATGGCGCTGCGCCTCGGCCTGCCGGTGACCGTCGGGCGCGTGCAGCCGTCCGCCTGGTCGGGCCCGGGGCGCCGGCAGTCCTCGAAGGAGGCCCGGGCGCGCGAGATCCGGACCCGCTTCCTCCTGGAGACGGCGCGCCAGATCGGGGCGCAGAAGGTCGCCCTCGGCCACACGCGCGACGACCAGGCCGAGAGCTTCATCCTCCGCCTGCTGCGCGGCTCGGGGGCGCGCGGCCTCGCCGGCACCTACCCGGTCGTGGACGGCGTGATCATCAGGCCGCTCATCGAGCTGCGGCGGCGCGACCTGCTGGACTACCTGCGCGACCGGCGGCTGCGCTATCGCATCGATCGGACGAATCGCGACACCACCCTGACCCGGAACCGGGTGCGCCGGCGGCTCCTGCCGCTCCTGGAGCGGGAGTTCAATCCGGCGGTGGTCGAGGCGCTGGCGCACGCCGCCGATCTGCTGCGCGACGAGGACGCCTTCCTCTCCGGCATCGCGGAGTCGGAGTTCCGCTCCCGATCGTCGCGGCGCGGCGACGCGGTCGCCCTGCAGGCCCGTGCCCTGCTCGAGCTGCCGCTGGCGCTCAGGCGCCGCGTCCTGCGCCTGGCCCTGGCCGCCGCGCACGGCGGCCTCCGCCGGATCACCCTGGGGCACGTCGAGCAATCTCTCCGGCTCCTGGAGGCGCCGGGGGGGAGGCGCTCGGTCAGCCTTCCGGACGGGCTGGTGGTCAGCCGCGAGGGAGAGACGCTCCTGGTCGCGACCCGCTCCGGAGGGCGGCGCCCGGAGGACGACGGGGCCGAGGCGGGCACCATCCGCGAGGCGCTCTGCCCCGTCCCCGGGGAGGTGCCGCTGGCCGGCTTCGGCCTCAGGCTGCGGGCCACGATCGTGCCGCGCGAGGAGGCGGCGCGGGATCTGGAAGGCGCGCGCGACCTCGGGACGGCGGGGCGCGAGCGCGCCTTTCTCGACGCCGATCTCCTGCCCGGCCCGCTCCTGATCCGCCCCCGACGCCCGGGCGATCGCTTCGTGCCGCTCGGCGGCCCCGGCAGCCGCAAGGTCAAGGCGTTCCTGATCGACCGCAAGGTGCCGGTCGACGAGCGGGGGCGGATCCCGCTGGTGCTGTCGGGCGAGCGGATCGCGTGGGTGGTGGGGCACGAGATCGACGACCGCTTCAAGGTGACCGCCGCGACGCGGCGGGTGCTGGTCCTGGAGAAGGAGCCACGATGAACCTGTCGCGCGAGATCCTCAAGAGCGAGGCCGAGATCGCCGACCGCGTCCGCGCCCTCGGCCGTGAGATCACCGAGTTCTACAAGGAGCAGGAGATCTCGCTGCTCGGCGTCCTCAAGGGATCGTTCATCTTCATGGCCGACCTGGCGCGCCAGATCAAGCTGCCGGCCCAGATCGGCTTCCTCGAGATCGTCACCTCGCGCAAATCGGAGTTCATGACCGAGATCGTCTTCTCCTCCTCGTTCCCGATCGAGGGGAGCCACCTGCTGATCGTCGAGGACATCCTCGACACCGGCGTCACCCTCGCCTACCTGGTGCAGCAGATCCAGCTGTTCCAGCCGCGCTCGATCCGCGTCTGCGCCCTGCTCGACAAGCCGCATCGCCGCAAGGTCGATCTGATGCCGGACCACGTCGGCTTCCAGGTGCCGGATCGGCACGTGGTCGGCTACGGCCTCGATTACCAGGGGAAGTACCGGAACCTCCCGTACCTGGGGTACGTGGAGTAGGGCGAACCGGCCCTGCGCGGGGCCCGAGGGGTGGGCGGCCCGGGGCCGGTCTCTCGTTGAAAGCCCCGGCGATTGGGGCTATAGTTACCCTGTCGCAACACTCTGCGGGGGAAGGAGAAGCAAGGCCTTGAACACCTTGATCAAGAACATCCTCTTCTGGACCATCATCATCCTGGCGGTCCTGGTCGGCTACAAGTTCCTGAGCGGCCCCCGCCCCGACCAGATCCCCAAGAACTTCAGCGAGATGATGAGCGACGTCGAGGCCGGCCGGGTCGCCAAGGTGACGATCACCGGCAACGAGATCCTCGGCGAGTACCGGGAGACCGGGGGCGACGGGCAGCCGCGGCAGTTCATCACCACCGCGCCCGATTACCCCGACCTCGTCAAGGACCTGCGCAAGTACAACGTCTCGATCGAAGCCCACAAGCCGAAGGAGCCGACCTACCTGGTGACGTTCCTCTCCTGGGTGCCGATCCTGTTCATGATCGGCATCTGGATCTTCTTCATGCGTCAGATGCAGAGCGGCGGCAACAAGGCTCTCTCCTTCGGCAAGTCGAAGGCGCGCCTGTCGAGCAGCCAGGCGAAGAAGGTGACCTTCAAGGACGTCGCCGGGGTGGATGAGGCCAAGGAGGAGCTGGAGGAGATCATCGAGTTCCTCAAGGAGCCGCAGAAGTTCCAGAAGCTGGGCGGCAAGATCCCGAAGGGGGTCCTGCTGATGGGCCCGCCGGGGACCGGCAAGACGCTCCTGGCGCGGGCGATCTCCGGCGAGGCGAACGTGCCCTTCTTCTCGATCTCGGGATCGGACTTCGTCGAGATGTTCGTCGGGGTCGGCGCCTCGCGGGTCAGGGACTTGTTTGAGCAGGGCAAGAAGAACGCCCCCTGCATCATCTTCATCGACGAGATCGACGCGGTCGGGCGGCACCGCGGCGCGGGGCTCGGCGGCGGTCACGACGAGCGCGAGCAGACCCTCAACCAGCTCCTGGTCGAGATGGACGGCTTCGAATCGAACGACGGCGTCATCCTGATCGCCGCCACCAACCGGCCGGACGTCCTCGATCCGGCGCTGCTGCGACCCGGCCGCTTCGACCGGCGCGTCGTGGTCCCCCGCCCCGACGTCAAGGGGCGCGAGGAGATCTTCAAGGTCCACACCCGCAAGATCCCGCTCTCGGAGGACGTCGACCTCGCGATCCTGGCGCGCGGCACGCCGGGCTTCTCCGGGGCCGATCTCGCGAACCTGGTCAACGAGGCGGCCCTGAACGCCGCGCGCTACAACAAGAAGCTCGTCTTCATGGAGGACTTCGAGGGGGCCAAGGACAAGGTCCTGATGGGCACCGAGCGCCGCTCCCTCATCATCTCCGAGGAGGAGAAGCGGCTGACCGCGTATCACGAGGCGGGGCACGCGCTCGCGGCCTACTCCATGCCGCACGCCGACCCGATCCACAAGGTCACCATCATTCCGCGCGGCATGGCGCTGGGAGTCACGCAGCAGCTCCCGATCGACGACCGCCACAACTACACGCGCGAGTACCTCGAGAGCACGCTCTCGGTCATGATGGGTGGCCGCGTGTCGGAGGAGATGTTCATGGGCGTCCTCACGACCGGCGCCGGCGACGATCTCGAGAAGGCGACCGAGATGGCGCGCAAGATGGTCTGCGAGTGGGGCATGAGCACGACGATGGGACCGCTGACCTTCGGCAAGAAGGAGGAGCAGATCTTCCTCGGCCGGGAGATCGCCCAGCACCAGGACTACAGCGAATCGACCGCCGTCCTGATCGACCAGGAGGTCAAGCGGCTCGCCCTGGAGGCGTACGAGCGGGCGAAGGAGGTCCTGCAGGCCAACCGCGACGCCCTGATCCGGGTCGCGGAGGCGCTCCTGGAGTACGAGGTGCTCGACGGCGAGGAGGTCGCGGCGCTGGTGAAGGGGGAGGACCTGGCCTCCCTGGCGGCGCGCAAGCGGGCGCCGCGCAGGGTCGAGGCCGCCCCCGAGCCGCTCCGGCCCGCCGCCGAGACGAGCAAGGGCGACCGGCCCGGTCCGGCGATCGCCCCCAGCCCGATCAAGCAGCCCTCGTGATCCGCGCGCCCGGGGTCTCGCCTCGGGCGCCGGCCGTTTCCCTCGACAGCCCTCGGACGGACGTGCCGTGCCTCGTCCGTCCGTCCGCCGACCGATGACCCACAACGCGTTGATCACCGCCTCCGCCGCGCTGCCGGCGCGGGACGACGAGCGCCGGCGGCTCGGGCTGCCGACGCGGCGCCGGGGCCCGCGACCCGGAGCGCGCCGCCCGGCGAGCCTCGCGTTCCGCTGGGTCCGCCTGGAAGCGGTCCCGCCGCGCCTGGCCGCCCTCCTCGCCGGGATCGCGACCGCCTGCGGCGGATCCGTCGAGACGGCGCCCGACCGGCCGGGCCGCGGCGCCCTGCTCCTCCTCGGGGGGGACGCGGCTCTCTTCGTCGAGATCCTGCGCCGCGCCACGCGCCGCCCCGAGGCGCGGGCGGCGGTGGCGGAGATCGCGGAGGCGTTGCGCCACTTCGACGCCCGCCCGCGCGCGCTCCGCCTGCGGCGGGGCGCCCTGCCGCTCGGGAGGAGGGTGCCGGTGATGGGGATCCTGAACGTCACCCCCGACTCCTTCTCCGACGGCGGCCGCTTCCTCCGGCCCCGCCACGCGGTCGAGCATGCCGTGCGGATGGCGGAGGAGGGAGCGGCGATCATCGACGTCGGCGGCGAGTCGACGCGGCCCGGATCGCGGAGGGTGCCGCTCCGCGAGGAGCTCCGCCGCGTGATGCCGGTGCTCGAGGCGGTCGTGCCCGCGCTGGCGCGGCTGGGACCGCGGCGGCCGCTCCTCTCGATCGACACGACGAAGGCGGAGGTGGCGCGGCGCGCCGCCGAGGCGGGGGTCGACGTCGTCAACGATGTCTCGGGGCTCACGTTCGATCCCGCGATGCCGGCGGCCGTCGCCGAGAGCGGCCTGCCGGTCGTGATCGGGCACATCCGCAAGAGACCGGAGACGATGCAGCGGGCGCCGCGCTACCGCCATCTCCTCCCGGACATCGCCGCCTTCCTGCGCCGCGGCATCGTCCTGGCGCGCCGCGCCGGCGTCCGCGAAGACCGGATCGCCGTCGATCCGGGGATCGGCTTCGGCAAGAGGCGGCGGGACAACCTGGTGATCCTTCGCCACCTCGCCTCCCTGCGCAGCCTCGGCCGCCCGATCCTGGTCGGCGCCTCGCGTAAGTCGTTCCTCTCCGGCCCTCTCGATCTCCCCGTGACCGAGCGGCTCGAGGGAAGCCTCGCCGCGGAGGCGTTGGCCATCGCGGGGGGCGCTGATATCATCAGGGCGCACGACGTCCGGCCGGCGGTGCGCGTCGCCGACCTGTGCTCCGCCGTGCTGCGAGGACGGGACGGACGACGATGACCGATTCCTTCATCTCGAACCTCTTCGCCTACGGCTTCGGCTGGCGCGACGCCCTCGATATACTTCTAATGTCGGTCCTGATCTACCAGGTCGGCCTGCTGATCAAGGGCACCCGGGCGCTGCAGACGCTGGTCGGGGTCCTGGTGGTCGTGCTCGCCTACTGGGCGACCGGCCCCGATCGCCTCCTCTACCTGCGCTCGCTGCACCGCGTGCTGGGGAGCGTGCTGTTCTACGCGCCGTTCGCCATCATCGTCCTGTTCCAGACGACGATCCGCCGCGCGCTGGCGCACCTGGGGCGCACTTCCTTCCTGCGCCTCGCCGACCAGGAGATGACCGAGAAGATGCTCGACGACATCGTGCGCGCCGCGACCGACCTGGCGGGGCGGCCGACGGGCGCCCTCATCGTGATCGAGCGCGAGCAGTCGCTGCCGGACCAGATCGAGTCCGGCACGCAGCTCGACGCGGCGATCTCCCACGATCTCCTGATGAACATCTTCACGCCGGGGTCGCCGCTCCACGACGGCGCGGCGATCATCGGCGACGGGCGCGTGAAGGCGGCCTCGTGCTTCCTGCCGGTCACCGCCGACCCGCGGCTGTCCCGCGAGTACGGCTCGCGGCACCGGGCGGCGATCGGGCTGACCGAGGAGTACGACAGCCTGGTCATCGTGGTCTCGGAGGAGCGCGGCGAGATCCGGGTCGCGGTCGAGGGGCAGCTCTACGGGCCGATGGACGGGGGGGCGCTCAAGACCTTCCTCAGGAGGCACCTGGGCGAGGCCCGCCGCGCCGTCCCGGCCGAGGGGCGCTCCCCCGGCCGACGGATCGACGCCGCCTGAGGGACCGATGCGCTTCAGCCTGCGCCGCAATCTCTATCTCAAGGTCTTCTCCCTCCTCCTGGCGGTCACCTGCTGGTTCGTGGTCCGAAGCGAGGAGGACCGGGTCAAGGACTTCGCCGTCCCGATCGACTACGTGAACCTTCCGCCGACCCTCGAGCTGTCGGGACGGGTGATCGACACGGTGGCGGTGCGGCTGCGCGCTCCGGAGCCGATCCTGAGCATGACCACCGACGATCGCCTCTCGGCCCGCATCGACCTGTCGCGCGCGCCGGTCGGCGAGCAATCGATCCCCCTCACCCGCGAGATGATCAGGACGCCGGGCGGGGCCGAGGTGGTACGCGTCTCGCCGGAGCTGATTCCGCTCCGGATCGAGCGGCGGACGCGGCGCGAGGTGCCGGTCGTGGCCGAGTTCCTCGGCCGGCCCCCGAGGGGATACGAGAAGGGGAGGCACGCCATCGATCCCCCGATCGTGACGATCGAGGGGCCGGCGAGCGAGGTGGCGCGGGTGACGCGCGTCACGACCGGGACGATCCTCCTCGAGGGGCAGAGTTCCGACTACGAGGTCGAGGCCACGCCGATCCCGGACGCCGCTCCGGGAAGCCGGGTGCGCGTGGTGGCGCCGTCGGGCCCGGTGCGGGTGCGCGTCTCGATACGGCCGGCGGCCGGCCCCGCGCGCCGGGGGCGCGGGCTGCACGGGAGGGTCTCGTGAAGCGACTCTTCGGCACCGACGGCATCCGCGGGACCGCCGGGGAGTTCCCACTCGACCCGACGACCGTCGAGCGGATCGGCCGGGCGCTGACGCTGTCGCTGGTCTCGGCGGCCGGGCGGCCGCCGCGCGTGGTCCTGGGGCGCGACACGCGCCGGTCGGGCCCCGCCCTCGAGGAGGCGTTGGTGAGCGGCATCGAGGCGGCGGGCGGGCGCGCCGACAGAGGCGGCGTCCTGACGACCCCGGCGGTCGCCTGCCTGGCGCGCCTGCTGGGCTACGACGCCGGCGTGGTGATCTCCGCGTCCCACAACCCGTACCGCGACAACGGCATCAAGCTCTTCTCCGGACAGGGCGAGAAGCTCCCGGATCGGCTGGAGGCGGCGATCGAGCGCCGGGTCCTCGACGGCGACGCGGCCGGGGGCATGGATCACGACGCCGGCGACCACGCCGGCTGGCGCCCGGCCGCGGGCCAGGCGCCGCCCCCCGAGGCGCTCCACCCCGAGGATCTCCACGAGCGCTACCTCGCCTGGCTGTCCGGCACCGTTCAGCAGGACGCCTCCTTCCGCGGCCTGCGACTCGTCCTCGACTGCGCCAACGGCGCCGCCTCCGTCCTCGCGCCCGAGCTCTTCCGGCGCCTGGGGGCCGAGGCGATCACCCTCAGCGCCTCCCCGGACGGGCGGAACATCAACGAGGGGTGCGGGGCGCTGTACCCGCAGGCCCTGGCCGCGGAGGTGACGCGGTGCCAGGCGGGCCTGGGGCTCGCCTTCGACGGCGACGCCGATCGCTGCATCGTCGTCGATGCCTCCGGGCGGGTCCTCGACGGAGACTACATCCTGTACCTGATGGCGCGCGACCTGAAGCGCGCCGCACGGCTGCCCGGGGACCTCATCGTCGGGACGGTGATGAGCAACCTCTGGCTCGAGCAGGCGCTGCACGCCGAGGGGATCCGGATGCTGCGCGCCCCCGTCGGCGACAAGTACGTGCTGGAGGAGATGCTGCGCGACGGGGTCGTCCTCGGGGGGGAGCAGTCGGGGCACATCATCTTCCTCGACACGGCGACGACCGGGGATGGGCTGCTGACCGGTCTGCGGGTCGCCGATCTGCTGCGGCGCACCGGGCTCGACCTGGCCGCCTGGACGGCGACCGTCCGGCCCTGTCCTCAGATCCTGGTCAACGTCCCGGTGCGCACGCGCCCTCCGCTCGAATCGCACCCGACGATCGGGCCGGCGATCCGGGACGAGGAGATCCGGCTGGGCGGGCGGGGCCGGCTGCTGGTGCGCTACTCCGGGACGGAGCCCAAGGCGCGCATCATGGTCGAGGGAGAGTCGCGAAACACCGTCGAGGAGTGCGCCGCCCGTCTGCAGTCGGTGATTCAGCGGGAGATCGGTCAGGAGCCGACCTGATCCGCGCCACGCCGTCGTGCGCGGTTCGAGACCCGGAGGGACCCTCATGCCGGATCCGGTGAGACTCGGAGTGAACGTCGATCACATCGCCACCCTGCGCGAGGCGCGCAAGGGCCGCGAGCCCGACCCGGTGGCGGCGGCCCTCATGGCGGAGCTGGCGGGGGCCGACGGCATCACCATCCACCTGCGCGGCGACCGCCGCCACATCCAGGAGCGCGATCTCGACCTCCTACGCCGCAGCGTCCGGACCCGCCTCAATCTGGAGATGGCCGCCCACCCCACCCTGGTGACGCTCGCCTCCACCCACAAGCCCGATCACGCCACGCTCGTCCCCGAGCGGCGCGAGGAGGTGACCACGGAAGGGGGGCTCGACGTCCTCCTGAACCAGAACCTGGTCCGCAAGACCGTGGTCGATCTCAAGGAGGCCGGCATCGAGGTGTCGATCTTCGTCGATCCCGACTACGACCAGATCAAGGCGATCGCCAAGCTGGGGGCCGGCCTGATCGAGATCAACACCGCCAAATACGCGGAGGCGGCCCGGGAGGAGCAGGCGAAGGCGGAGGCGGAGAAGGTCGCCCAGGCGGCGCGCGCCGCCGCCAAGCTCGGACTGCGGGTCCTGGCGGGCCACGGGCTCGACTACCGCAACGTCCGGCGCATCGTGGAGATCGCGGAGGTCGAGGAGCTGAACATCGGCCACTCGATCGTGGCCCGCGCCGCCCTCGTCGGGATCGAGCGCGCAGTGGATCCGGAGGTGATGGCCGCCTACCGCGCCACGCTCGAGCGCGACGCGCCGCGCAAGAAGGTCCTCGCCCGGCTCGCCCCCGCCGATCTCGTCCGCCTGTACGAGGGAATGGTCCGCGCGCGGCTGCACGACATCGTCCTCAAGCGCTGGGTCCGGCAGGGGGTGATCTCCAAGGCGTGGCTCGGCACGGGCGAGGAGGCGGTGACGATCGGCAGCGTGCACGCCCTCCGCAAGGGGGACCTGGTCGGGCCGATGATCCGGAACGCCGGCGCCTGTCACGAGATGGGGATGCCGGTGGCCGACATGCTCAAGGCCTACCTCGGGAGCGCCGATCAGATCACCCGGGGGCGCGACCTGCACACCGGCGACCCGGACCGGGGCGTCATCCCCCCGACCAGCATGATGGCCTGCCTCGTCCCGGTCTTCACCGGCGTCGCGCTCGCCTTCAGGCAGCGCGGCGAGCGCCGGGTGGCGATGACCTACGTCGGGGACGGCGCCAGCCGCACCGGCGCCTTTCACGAGGGGTTCAACGTCGCCTCGGTCCTCAAGGTCCCGCTCCTGATCGTCCTGCAGAACAACCAGGTGGCCCTCGGGACCCCTCTGCACCGTCATGCCGCCGGCAAGCTCGAGGATCTCAGCGCGGCCTACGGCGTGGAGGGGCTGACCTGCGACGGCAACAACGTCCTCGATGTCTACGCCGCCGCCACCCTCCTCGTGGAGCGCTGCCGCCGTGGCGGAGGCCCCGCCCTCCTGACGGCCGAGACCTTCCGGATGGGGGGGCATGCCACCCACGACGAGGCGGAGGCGCGCGCGCTCTTCACCCCGGAACAATTTCATCATTGGGGGGCGCGGGATCCCATCGGCACGTTCGAGGCTTATCTTATCGAGGGGGGTCCGCCCCTCGACGCGCGGTCGCGGGGGGAGGCCGCACGGCGCGAGACCAACCGCCGGCTTCTCGAGGAGGCCGAGGAGCGGGCGACCGCCGAGGTCGAGGCGGCCGAGCAGGAGGCGCTGGAGAGCCGCAGCTCCAGGATGCCGGCGCCCGAGGATGCCGTCCTGAACGTCTACGCCGGCCCGCCCGTGGCCCCGGCCGGCGACGCGCCGATCCCTTTCGCGCAGCGCGCCGCGGCGACTCGCGGGCGGGCCCGCCGGCCGGCCCCGCGGCACCGTCCGCAGGCGACGGGACGGCGCAGGCTGGCGCGAGGGCACCGCCGGCGGCTATGATCGAGGGGCGCGCCCCGGTCCGGGAGCGCCGGGGAGTGGCCGGCAGGGAGAACGTGACGCGAACCAGACCCGCCGTCAGGGTCCTCGACAGGACCGACATCGATCTCGGTGAGCTCACGAGCGCCGGCCTCGACCGGGAGACGCTCATCGGTCTCTACCGCACCATGTACCTGTCGCGGCGGATCGACGACAAGGAGATCCAGCTCAAGCGGCAGAACCGGATCTACTTCCAGATCAGCGGCGCCGGCCACGAGGCCGTGCTGTCCGCCGCCGGGCTCCTCCTCAGGCCGGGGCGCGACTGGATCTACCCCTACTACCGCGACCGGGCCCTCTGCCTGAAGCTCGGCGTGACGCCGCGCGAGATGTTCCTGCAGGCGGTCGGCGCGGCCGCCGACCCGGCCTCGGGAGGCCGGCAGATGCCGAGCCACTGGGGAAGCGCCCGCCTCCGCATCGTCTCGCAGTCGAGCCCCACCGGCACGCAGTTCACCCAGGCGGTGGGCTGCGCCGAGGCGGAGCGGATGATCGATCCCGACTCCGACGCGGTGGTCTACGTCTCCGGCGGCGACGGCGCCACGAGCGAAGGGGAGTTCTGGGAGTCGCTGAACGCCGCCTGCCTGCGCAAGGCGCCGGTCCTCTTCCTGATCACCGACAACGAGTACGCCATCTCCGTGCCGGTCGAGGCGCAGACGGCCGGCGGCAGCGTCTCCAGGATCGTGCGCGGCTTCCCGGACCTCGCCGTGGAGGAGGTGGACGGCTGCGATCCGCTCGCCTCCTACCTGGCCCTCAAGACCGTCCTCGCCCGCGTGCGGAGCCGCGACGGCGGGCCGGCCCTGGTCCATGCCCACACCACCCGCCCCTACTCCCACTCGCTCTCGGACGACGCCAGCCTCTACCGGCCGCCCGGCGAGCGCCAGGCGGAGGCGTTGCGCGACCCGATCCCGAACTTCGCCGCCTTCCTGACCCGGCAGCGCGTGGCGACCGAGGAGTTCCTGCAGGCGTTGCGCGAGGAGGTCGATCGGGAGATCGACGAGACGGCGCAGTCGTGCCTGGAGGCGCCCCGGCCCGCCCCGGCGAGCGTCACGCGGCACGTCTACTCGGAGGAGATCGATCCGACCTCGGAGCGCTTCGCGGCACCGCCCCGGCTCGAGGGCGGGCCGAAGACGATGGTCGATCTGCTCAACGCCTGCCTGCGGGACGAGATGGAGCGCGATCCGCGCATCGTGGTCTTCGGCGAGGACGTGGCCGACTGCTCGCGCGCGGACCACCTCTCGGAGGTGAAGGGGAAGGGAGGTGTCTTCAAGGTCACCCACAACCTCCAGCGCCGCTTCGGGGCCGCCCGGGTCTTCAACACCCCGTTGGCCGAGGCGTCGATTGTCGGACGGGCGATCGGCATGGCGACGCGCGGCCTCAAGCCGGTGATCGAGATCCAGTTCTTCGACTACATCTGGCCGGCGATGATGCAGATCCGGAGCGAGCTGGCGCTCCTGCGCTGGCGGTCCAACGGCGGCTTCTCCTGCCCCGTGGTGGTGCGGGCGGCGATCGGCGGCTACCTGCAGGGCGGGTCGATCTACCACAGCCAGAGCGGCGAATCGATCTTCACCCACATCCCGGGGCTGCGGGTCGTGATGCCCTCGACCGCCCTCGAGGCCAACGGTCTCCTGCGCACCGCCATCCGCTGCGACGACCCGGTCCTCTTCCTCGAGCACAAGCACCTGTACCGGCAGACCTACAACAAGAGCCCCTACCCCGGGCCCGATCACGCGATCCCGTTCGGCCGCGCCAGGGTCGTCCGGGCCGGGAGCGACCTCACGGTCGTCACCTACGGCGCCGTCGTGGAGCGCGCGGCGCGCGCCGCCGCGGCGCTCGCTCCCGAAGGCGTCGAGGTCGAGGTGATCGATCTCAGGAGCCTCAGCCCCTTCGACTGGGAGACGGTGGCGGCGTCGGTCGGCAAGACCGGAAAGGCGCTGGTGGCTTACGAGGACGCCCTGTCGTTCGGGTACGGCGCCGAGATCGCCGCCCTGATCGCCGACCGGCTGTTCGAGTTCCTGGACGCGCCGGTCCGCCGCGTCGCCGGCCTCGACACCTTCGTCGCCTACGAGCCCGGGCTCGAGGCGGCGATCCTTCCTCAGATGGAAGACCTCCGGCGCGCGATGCTCGGCCTGCACGCCTACTGAGTCACTGATTGCCGGTCGAGAAGATCAGCACCAGCCCGAGGTCCCCGGAGTCGCCGTTGAGCCCCTTCGTCAAGCCGATCCGCGTGCTGCCGCCCAGGAGCGACCGCACCGTCAGATCGGCGCGCGCGACGCGACGGTCCCTCACCGTCTCGATCCCGATCGGCGCTCCCGCGGCGTCGAAGACCGGCACGTCGCCGATCGCCGGCCGCATCGATTCGACCAGAGTGCGGAGCGTGTAGCGGTTGATGACGAAGGCGAGGCCCGCGCCGAGCCTGGGCCGGTCCCTGAGGTCGAGGCCCTCCGGGTCGCCCATGAACCTGTAGGAGTAGTCGCCCAGGATCTGGACCACCTTGCCGAGCGGCTGGGCGTACGACAGCCCGGCGCTCCAGTCCCGCCTGCCGGTCCCGAGCCCCTTCGTCTTGTCGGCGGTCGGGATCTTGAAATCGAGGACCAGGGCGATCTGCGGTCGCTTCCCCTTCCCCGCCCGCATGAGGAGGTGCTCTTCGGTCAGGACGATGTCGCCGAGTCCCTTCTGCTCGTCGCCCGCGCCCGAGGTTTGGAACGTCGGGCGGCCGGGGCCGCCCGCTCCCAGGATCACCGGACCGTCGGCCGTGAGGATGACGTTGCCCGTGTGACGGAGGCTGACGTAGGGGACGGTGATGGTGAACCGGGAGCCCGCTCCGGTCAGGACGAACTGCACCGGGAGCACGCCGAGGAGGTTCTGATCCTCGCTCCCGAACCGGCCGGGGTAGCTCAGGACGCCGAACCGCAGATCGGCCCCCGCGGCGCGCGCCGCGCGCGCCGCGGGGAGCAGGAGGAGCGCGCAGAGGGCTAAGCGAAGCGCCGGCGCGGCGCGCCTCCGACGTTCGTCGCGTCGATCGATCCCCAACCCCGCGCCCCTCCCCCCTCCGGGTTCCGGCGGGCCGCAGTGTAGCGCAGAAGGGCTCGCCCGCGGCGGCCGGTCGCTTGCCTAAGCATCGGGGAGAGGCTACTGTTGGGAGGTCCGTGCCCTGGAGACGCTCACCATGCGCGCCCGGATCATTCCGGCCCTGCTCCTCGTCTGCGCCCTGGCGCCGGCGCCGGCGCGCGCCATCACCGCCGGCGACGCCCGCACCCAGTCGTTCAAGCTCCAGTCGGAGGGGATGCGCCTCTACAAGGAGGGGAAGTACAAGGAGGCGACCGAGGCGTTCCAGCGGGTCGTCAACATCAACCTGAACTCCTTCATGGCCTACTACTACCTCGGCCTCTGCCTGATCGCCGACCGGCGCTACGGCGAGGCGATCGAGCCGCTCAAGATCGCTCTCGACCTGCAGCCGGACTACGTCCAGGCGCACATGGCGCTCGGCGACGCCTGCCTCAAGCAGGGGGATGCGGGCGAGGCGCGTGCCGAGTACCTGCGCGTGCTCGACCTCCAGCAGAACTACGCCGCCGCGCACGACGGACTCGGCCGCCTGTTCGAGAGCATCGGTCAGGACGACGCGGCCGAGGCCCAGTACCACCAGGCCCTGGAGATCAACGTCGCTTTCGCCGATCCCTACACGCACCTCGGCGACCTCTATCTGCGGCGCGGCCGCCTGGACGACGCCATCGACCTCTTCCTGAAGGCGATCGCGGTGAAGCCCGACTTCGCCAGCGCCTACACGCGCCTCGGGATCGCCTACGCGCGCCGGCGCCTGTACGACGATGCCATCGCCGCCGCTCGTAAGTCGCAGATCCTGAGCCCGCAGGATCCGGAGCCGTACGTCGCCCTGGCCCGGGTCTACCTCGACCTCGAGAGCGACAGGCGCGCCGAGGCGGAGATCCAGGCGGCGCTGGCGCTCGACCACGACCACCCCGGGGCCCACCTGATCCTCTCCGACCTGAAGCGCGCCCAGGAGGACTTCGGCGCGGCGACGGAGGTCCTGCAGGGGCTCTACGAACGGGGGATCGAGGACGCGCAGATGCGCAAGGCGGTCGCCGAGGCGCTCAAGCGGGTGCGCACCGACGCCGTCGGCTACGCCGCCCTCAAGCAGGCGGCGGACCGCACGCCGCCCGATCCGCGCGATCTGATCGCCCTGGCCCGCTTTCTCGCGACTCAGGGGGCCCACCGGCGGGCGGCCGACCTCCTCGGGCAGGCCGCCGACCTCCTGATGCGGACGCCGCCGCCGGCGCCGGGGGGCGAAGCGGCCCCGGCGGCCTCCCCGGCGCCCGCGCCGGCGGCGGCCGCGATCCGCCTGGACGAAGGGAGCGAGCTGATCGCCGGCCGCTTGCTCGCCCGCGCCGTGGCGCTGTACGAGGAGATGCTCGGCGCCGAGCCGGCCGTTCCCGACCCGCTGCGCCCGGTCGCCCTCTTCAACCTGGGCGTGGCCCGGGCCGCCCTGGGCCTGGACGAGGCTGCGATCGAGGCCTTCTCCTCCTACCTGGCCGGGCACCCTGACGATGCCCGGGCCCTCCTCTACCTCGGCAACGCCTGCTACAGGCTCGGCCGCAAGGGAGAGGCGCGTGCCGCCTACGGCGCGTTCCTCGAGAAATCGGACTCGGGCGCGGAGGCGGCGCAGGTGCGCAGGATCATGAAGACCCTCGCCGCCCCGCCGGAGGCCTCGGGGACGAGGGCGGGCGAGCCGTCGTCGGCGGCGGGCGCCCCGGCCGGAGAGGGACGATGAGGCCCCGCCGCGACCGGATCGGTCGCGCTCCGTTTGCGCGTGGGCGGCGGGTCGTCGCGCTGGGCGCGGGGCTGCTGCTGGCCTGGGGCGCGGCGCGAGTCGTCCGCGCCGGCACCGAGTCCGCCGGGACCGGGCCCGCCGGCGCGCCCCCCGGAGCTTCGGCCAGCGCCCCGGAGGCGGCTCCTCCCACGACGGAGACTCCGAAGGCGCCGCAGGTCCGCAGCCGGAAGGGGTTCGCGATCCGGATCACCAACCCCCTGCGCGATGACTTCCGCTTCGGCCGATCCGAGATCGACGCCGAGGTGGCCGCCGCCGACCCGGCCCTGGTCGAGAAGGTGGAGTTCTACGTCGACGATCGCCTCGTCTTCATCGACACCGAGCCACCGTACCAGTGCTTCTTCGACTTCGGGACCGAGCCCCGCTCCTGGGTCATCCGCGCCGTGGCCTACCATCGCGAGGGGGTGACCGTCGCCGACACCGTCATCCTGAGGCGCGTCGCCTTGAACTACACGGTGCAGGTGAACCGCGTGATCGTCTACGCCACCGCCCGCACGCGTGGCGGCGACCACACGGTCGCCGAAGATCTGAAGAAGAGCGACCTGGTGCTGGAGGAGGACGGCGCCCGGCAGAAGATCCTCGACTTCTACATCGAGACGCGGCCGGTCACGCTGGCCATGATCCTCGACAGCAGCACCAGCATGCAGCCGTCGATGGAGACGGTGCACGCGGCGGCCAGCCGCTTCGTGGACGCGCTCGGGAGCGACGACAGGGCGCTGGTCATCGACTTCGACGAGAAGGTCTACCTCCTGCAGGACATCACGGCGGACAAGAATTTGCTGCGCCAGGCGATCACCAGCACGAACGCCCTCGGGAACACGGCGCTCTACGACGCCCTCTACGCCTCCTACCGCAAGCTTCGGACGATCGACGGCCGCAAGGCGATTATCCTGTTGACCGACGGCGAGGACACGGCCAGCAAGTTCTCGTTCCGGCGGGTCCTCGATCAGGCGAAGATTTCGGACGTGATCATCTACCCGATCGGTCTCGGCACGAGCGTGCTGGACGTGGAGCTGCGGCGCATCTTGAAGACGCTCGCGGAGGAGACCGGCGGGCGCGCCTACTTCCCGGACAAGGTCGCCGATCTGAAAGGGGTCTACGGCGAGATCGCGGCCGAGCTGAAGAGCCAGTACTACATCACCTACGAGCCGACCAACGACAACTGGGACGGCCGCTGGCGCAAGATCAAGCTGACCGCGACCGGCCGCGACCTCGACATCCGCACCAGGAGCGGGTACTACGCCGTCCGCCGCAAGTCCTCCTAGGGGGTCGCGGACGGCGCGGGCCGGGGCTCCTCGCGCGGCAGCATGTCGTCCCGGCGCCCCTTGAAGTTCAGCGGATAATCGACGAGGGAGAGCTCGAGGTCCAGGCCGCCCACCGGCGAGACGTCGACGGCCTTGAGGTCGAGCGACACGTGCCCGGGGGAGACGACCACGACGCGGTAGCGGCCGGCGGGGAGGGGCGGGAGGTCGAAGCCGCCGTCCTCGCCCGAGAAGGTCTGGAAGAGCCCCTTCCCCTGAAGCGCCACGAAGGTCACCGAGACCTCCGCGACCGGCCTCTTCTGCTGGTCGATGAGCCGCCCGCGCACCGGCACCGTGGCCTGCGGGCCGGCCGGTGACGGCATCGGCTGCGGCGGCGACTTCAGCGCGGCGGACGGCACGGCGGATACGGGAGTGAGGGCGAGCAGGAAGTCGACGATGTTCTGGAACGGCGGGCGCACCTGGATCTTCCCCTTCCTCTGCTGGGCGTACCCGTCGGCGCCGACCACGATGTCGTACGATCCCGCCGGGAGATCCTGGAAGACGTAGTGGCCGCTCTCGTCGGTCCCGGTCACCCGCAGGAGCCCGCTTGCATCGCTGGCCACGAGCTGCACCATCAGGCCCGGAAGCGGCTTCTTCGTCCCGTCGGCGATGCACCCCTTGATCTTCCCCAGGACCCTTCGGCTCCCTTCGGTCTGCGCGGCATCGGCGGGAGAGGGCTCCGTCTGCGTCCGTTCCATCTGCGCCCGGGCCGCCCCCGTCCCGACGAGCCCTCCCGCCAGCGCGGCGGCGAGGAGGAAGCGCATCGCGGCCGCGACCCCGGGGCGCGGAGCCGTGACTCTTCGCGGGCGCGTACTGCGCGCCGGTCCGGAGGTCTGTCGCGCGGGAGGCATCATCCTTAGAATTATAGGCCGGGTGGATCGGTCCCCGCCCTCCGATCTAGGACGCCCGTGGCCGCGGGCCGGCCGGGACCCCGCGCGGGCCGCGGAGGGGCCGCTTCGATGAAGTTCATCGCCGACTGCATGCTCGGGACGCTCGCCAAGTGGCTGATCATCCTCGGGCACGACGTCGCCTATTTCGCGCGCATCGAGGACGCCGACTTGGTCTCCATCGCGGTGCGCGAGCGACGGACGATCCTGACGCGCGACCGGAGGCTGGTGCAGCGGCGCGCCGCCCGCGATCACGTCCTGATCCGGAGCCAGGAGCTGCGCGAGCAGATCCGCCAGGTCCTGACCGAGCGGCGGCTGTCGATCCGGCCGGCGTCCCTCTTCCATCGCTGCGTGCGCTGTAACCGCCGCACCCGCGCGACGCCGCGCGCGACGGTCCGCGGCCGCGTCCCCCCGTACGTCTTCAGGACGCAACGGCGCTTCACCCGCTGCCCGCGCTGCGGCCGGATCTATTGGAAGGCGACGCACGTGGCCCGCTCGATCGAGGCGACGCGCGGCGGGCTTGGATGAGGCCGCGGGCCCCCTCCGATCGGGCCTTCTGTCGCGCGCTTGACACCGGATCGGCCGCAGGGCTATTCTGCCGCCCTCGATGAAGAGCGCGCGGAGGGCTCGTCAGGGCGGTTAGCTCAGCGGGAGAGCACCTGCCTTACAAGCAGGGGGTCACTGGTTCGAATCCAGTATCGCCCACCATGCTCCCCCTGCCCGAACGAGCCCGGGGCGCCACGGTCCCACCCGAACGCGGGGTCGTAGTTCAGCTGGTTAGAACGCCGGCCTGTCAAGCCGGAGGTCGCGGGTTCGAGCCCCGTCGACCCCGCCACTCGTCTCCGACCCTCTCGGGAACGAGGCTCGTGCCGGACGCCCACGAGCCGCCGAGTACGCTCCGCGCAGGCGCGGGCTTTCGTGGGCGGACGTGGCCCTCGACGCGGGGCACGATCGCCCCGCTCCCGCCAACATCGCGGCAGGGTCGGCCGGAGCGCCTGCGGCAGAAGCCGGGCGCGCTACGGGAGGCGGTCAGAGCGGGCGCTTACGCCGCGCGATACGCTCTCAGCAGCCTCTTGTAAGCTGCGACCGCGCGCTTGTGCCTCCTCTGTGCCTGCATGCTGTCCCGCCTTGCCCGCTTCAGCCGTACCGCGAGCTTCCTGTGTGCCCTCTTCGTCATCGTCCACCTCCTGCCCCGAACATAATTCCGCGGGCCACGGGAGTCCAGCGCCAGGGCTCGCCTGGTCATGGCCCTCCTGAACTGGAGGGCCGCCGGTTCGAGCCCGGTCGATCCCGCCATTCCGGTCCCACCGAAATGCATCGCACTCCGATATGATCGGCCGCCGTGAGACGACGATCCACCGCACCCATCGCGCGGGCACGCTTCCGGCGCGCCGCGTCGTGAGCGACCGTGGCCGGCTCTATGCCACCGCCTTCCTGCGCGCCCTGGCGACCGGCATGGCCGGCGTCCTCCTCGGCATCCACCTGGCGAAGCAGGGACTGTCGGCTGCCTCGATCGGCGGCGTCGTCGGTGCCGGCCTGGCGGGGTGCGCCGCCGCCGCCACGCTCGCCACCCTGGCGGCCGACCACCTGGGGCGGCGCCGCTTCCTCCTGGCGCTCTCGCTCCTCGGAGCCGCGGGAGGAGTCGCCATGTCCCTCACCTCCCACGCGGGGCCTCTCGTCGCCGCTGCGTTCCTCGGGATGCTGAACGGAATGGGGAGGGACCGCGGCGCCTCGCTCGTCATCGAGCAGGCGATCCTGCCGGCGACGACGCCCGACGCTCTGCGCACCCGGGCCTTCGCCTGGTACAACGTGCTGCAGGACGCCGGCCACGCCCTCGGGAGCCTGCTGGCGGGATCGCCCGTCGTCCTGCGCCGCCTCCTCGCCGTCGACGAGCCGACCTCGTTCCGCCTCGCCTGGGGAGAGTACGCCCTGCTGCTGCTCGCGTCGGCGGCCCTTTACGCGCGCCTCTCGCCCGCGGTCGAGGCGCCCGTCGAGCACCGCTCCCGGCCGCTCACGCCGGGAAGCCGGCGGATCCTCTGGAAGATCTCCTCCCTGTTCGCCCTCGACAGCCTGGGGGGCGGCTTCCTGACCACCGCCCTCCTCTCGCTCTTCTTCTTCGAGCGGTTCGGCACGGCCGAGGGGACCGTCGGGGCCCTCTTCTTCGGGGCGCGCCTCGCCAACGCGATGTCGCACCTGGGCGCCGCCTGGCTGGCGCGCCGGATCGGGCTGGTGAACACGATGGTCTTCACGCACGTCCCCTCGACTCTTCTCCTGGTCACCGTCGCCTACGCCCCCACCTTCACGGTCGCCGCGATCCTCTTCCTGCTGCGCGAGGGACTGGTGGAGATGGATGTGCCGACGCGGCAGTCGTACGTCATGGCGATGGTGCGCCCGGAGGAGCGGACGGTGGCGTCGGGCGTCACCCACCTCGTCCGACTCGGCGCCTGGGCCGTCGCCCCCTCGTTCGCCGGCCTCTTCATGCAGGGGGTGTCGCTGGCGATGCCGCTGCTCGTCGGCTCCGGCCTTAAGTTGGGTTACGATCTGCTGCTCTACGGGGCCTTCCGGCATCTGCGGCCGCCGGAGGAGAGTTGAGATGCCGGCGCGCACCCGATCGAAGCGGATCCTGGCGGAGCGGTCGCACGGCGGCGCCCTCCTGCGCGTGACGCTCGATGCGCCGCCCGGCAACATCATCGACATCCCGATGATGGAGGATCTGTCCCGGATCCTCCGCCGCGAGGGACGTGCCCCTTCGCTGAAGGCGATCCTGTTCGAGGGGGCGGGGGACCACTTCTCGTACGGCGTCAGCATCCAGGACCACCGGCCGGAAAGGGCGCGGCGGATGGTCGCCGCCTTCCACGGGATCTTCCGCCTGCTGGCGCGGCTCGACCGCGTCCTCGTGGCGGCGGTGCGCGGCCAGTGTCTCGGCGGCGGCATGGAGATCGCCTGTTTCTGCCACCATGTCGTCGCCCATCCGGAGGCCCGGCTGGCCCAGCCGGAGATCGATCTCGGCCTCTTCGCGCCGGTCGCTTCCCTGATCCTGGCCGGCCGCGCCTCGCGGGGCGTGGCGGAGGAGGTCTGCCTGACCGGCCGCCCCTTCAGCGGCCGCGAGGCGGCGCAGGCAGGGCTGGTCGACGAGTTGGCGGACGATCCACGCCGGGCTGCCGAGGAATGGATCGCGCGCTCCATCCTCCCGAAGAGCGCCGCCGCCCTGGCCCGCGCCGTGCGGGCCGTGCGCCTGCGGACGCATCGCGACCTCCTCGAGGGCCTGGCCCGGGTCGAGAGGATCTACCTGCGTGACCTGATGAAGACGGCGGACGCGTGCGAGGGGATCGAGGCCTTCCTCGCCCGGCGCCGGCCGGTCTGGAAGGATCGCTGACGCGAGGCGCTTGGCGCCGGCGCGCGGCGTCGAGGGCGATCCAGCGTCATCGGGCGCTCCCGAACGAGACGCCGGCGGAGAGCCCGTAGTCCTCCGCCGTGCTCGAGAGACCGGCGAAGAACGCTCCCCGGAAGACGGCGCCGCTGGCCAGGCGCCGGTCGAGCCCGAAGCTGACGTCGCGCAGGTCCTCGCGTCCCGGCACGACCGACTGCCGATCGTCGTAGAAGAGATTCATCGAGTTCGCCTTCGACAGGCGCCACTGCACCCCCGCCGAGAGCCAGAGCGTGTTCCGGTAATCGACCGTCGATCCGGCTGGAGTGCCGCGCACGATGTAGCGGGCGTCCCCCATCAGGAAGACCCTGGGCCCGATCGGCTGGGTGATCGCGGCCCCCGGACCGTAGTCGGTCTTTCCGGTCCCCAACCCCCTCGTCTCGTCGGCGGTCGGGACCTTGAGCCAGGCGATCCCGGAGATCCAGGGGCGCCGCGCGCTCCCCTCGACGAAGAAGCACTCCTCCTGCAGGATGACGTCCCCGAGCCCCGACTCGGTCGTCGGGCCGGCCGAGACGCTCTTCCCGGTTCCCCGCCCGACGACCTGTCCGCCGGTGAAGGTGATCGGCTCGGCCGAGTGGATGGCGATGAAGGGGACGGTGAGGCGGAACTCCTGCCGGGTCGACGTGGTCACAAGGATGAACGGCAGGTAGGCGATGTCGGTCGAAATGCCGCTCCCGAAGTCGCCGGTGAAGTAGGTCGGCAGGAAACGGACATCCGTCCCGGCGTTCGCCGGCGCAACGAGGGCGAGGGCCAGAGGAAGGGCCAGCAAGACCCCTCTCCCGACCCTCGCCGTCGGGTCGCGCGGCACCCGGGAGACGGGCACCGGATCAGGCCGCGTTCCGGGAGTCCGTGCGCGCGGGCCGCGTCACGGCCTGCTTGGCTTCTCCGGCTTGTCCGGCTTGGCCGGCTTCTCGGGTCTGTCGGGCTTCGCTCCCCGCGCATCGTGAGCCGCCTTGTCCGTGCCGGTACCCGCTCCCTTGGCGATCTCGTTGACGTGGCTGATCACCGGCCCGAGCTTCTCGCCGAGTTGCCGGGCGATCTCGCCCCATCCCATCGGTGGGGTTCCGGTCCTCAGGCTCATGATGCTCTGCACGTTGGCGTCGGTGATCCCGTCCGCCATCTTCTGGGCCAGGGCGAGGACGATGGCGATCTCACCGTATCCCAGGTTCTGGGCGCGCAGTCCATCGATGCGGGCCTGATCGACGTTGAACATGCTCTCCAGACGGCTGACGACCGTCTTCTGCCCCTCCGGCTCGCTCGCCTCCTTGTCGGTTGCAGCGGCGGCCGAGCTCAGCTCCTTCTCCTCCTTGGACGGCTCGGCGGCCGTGGCAGGACGCACCACCGAGAGACTGAATGCGAGGACTGCAAGAGACGAAAGAAGAACGATCTTCTTCATCGGGTCCTCCTCAATCAGAATTTGATCTCACCGCCGCTACGGGTGGGCCGGCGGCTCCGGACGCTCGGGCCGGGCCGGGGGCTGGGGGCGATCCGGAATTTCCGGGCGCTCCGGACGCTCGGGCCGGTCCGCGCGGTCCGGATGGTCGGGCGGGGCCGGACGATCGGTTGCGGCCGCCCGCTCCGGTCGCTGCCCGGAGATCAGGCGGTCCAGGTTCTGCAGCGCCACGGCGCGGCTCTCCTGGACGCGGGCGAGAGCCTCCTGGACGCTGGCGGCGGCCTGCTCGGGGAGCTTCCCGATGAGCCCCTGGAGGGTGGTGACGCTCTTCTGGAAGGCCGAGCTCACGGCGTCGCGCGCCCGCGCCAGGCCGGTCGTGTCTGGCTTGCCCCCCTGACCGGTGTCGTCCGATCCGGTCATGACGGACGGTCGGCCACCGGCCTCGGCCGATTCGTTCTCGGTCGACTGGTTATCGTCCGCCTCCATCCGGGCCGGTGTCCGCGCCTCGTTCCGGGCGAGAGCCGCCAGCGCGGTGTCGTGCCCCTTCTGGGCCGCGGCGATCGCGCGCTGGATCCCCGCCTGGGCCTTCTCGGGCACCTTGGACAGGAGAGCGGTCAGGACGTCGACGTGCTGCGTGGTCGCGGCCTGGATCTTGGCGATGGCGTTGTCGAGGCCGGTGGTCTGGCTGGTGGCGCCGTCGTCCGCCAGAGCAAGCACTCCGGTCACCGCCAACGCAGCGGCTACGGAGACGAACCATTTGGAAGCCTTCATCGGTCCCTCCTTTGAAGTCTGCTCGCGGCGCCCCCGAACGCCGGAGCGGGCCTATCCTTTATACGACGGGAAGTTTCTTAAGGCAAATCGCGGACTATTGGGCGGCGCGGATGGAGGGGTGGCTCCCCCGCTTCCCGCGGAATTCCGTCCGCAATATGAAATCTGGTTGATCCCGGACCGAGTTGGGTGTATATGAATAGGCGTCTCGAGGGGGCAACGTGAGTTTCGCCAGCCAGATCACCAGGAAACTCCGGGACGGCGCGGCCGCCGTCTGCTCCATGTTCTGCCCCGCCATCTGTCGCTGCACCTGTTGTTGTCGGCCTATACGGCCGACCGGCGGCAGGGGGAACGGAGGGTTTTCGCGGTAAGGTGACGTAGACAGCCCTCCGGGGTTCGAAGGAAGCGATCGAAACCCACTGCCACCGGCAGTGGGTTTTTTGTTTGTCGCGGTCTTTTCGGGTTTCGGCATTTCTGGCGTGAGTTTTCATTTCGGGCCTCCGGCCCGCAGGCCAACGAGGAGGAGGGAACGCGTGGAGGTCATCCAGTCCGTGACGGAGATCGATCCCGGCGAGCTTCAGCGGATCTCGAAGGAGTTCGAGAAGAGGAGCCCCCAGGAGCTGGTGCGGTGGGGGATCGAGCAGTTCCGCGACGGCATCACCCTGGCCTGCAGCTTCGGCGCGGAGGACGTGGCGCTGGTCGACATGATCGCGCGGATCGATCGGTCGGTGCCGATCTTCTATCTCGACACCGACTACCTCTTCAAGGAGACCTTCGAGGTCCGCGACCGCATCGTGGAGAAGTACGGCGTACGGGTCGTCGGCGTGAAACCGCTCGTGACGATCGAGGAGCAGTCGGCCCAGCACGGCCGCGATCTCTACGGCCGGCAGCCCGACCTCTGCTGCAAGATCCGCAAGGTGGAGCCGCTCAAGCGCCACCTCGGCGGCTTCCAGGCCTGGGTCACCGGCATCCGCCGCGACCAGGCGCCGACCCGCGCCAACGCCGGACTGGTGGAGTGGGACAAGCTGTTCAACCTGGTGAAGCTGAACCCGCTGGCGAAGTGGACCTGGCAGGAGGTCTGGGACTACATCCGCGCCCACGACGTCCCGTACAACGTCCTGCACGACCGGAACTACCCCAGCATCGGCTGCTGGCCCTGCACGCGCGAGGTAAAGCCGGGCGAGGACCCGCGCGCCGGGCGCTGGGCGAATTTCGCGAAGAAGGAGTGCGGGCTGCACACCGAGAGCGGACCGGCCCCGGCGTAAGGGGCGGTCCGGGTCTCGAGGAGGCCCGGCCCTCCGGGAGGGAATCATGGCGGCCGAGGAACACGGGGTCATCGAGGACGTCCGGCAGACGGTCGGCGAGGAGGTCGTGTCCGTCGACGACGGCGCCCGCCTCCAGGCGCCCCGGCGCGCCTTCGGTTCTCCCGAGGACATCGAGGAGTTCGTCCGGACGCTCGAGGCCTACGAGCGGGGCGAGATCAGCCCCGACGCCTTCAAGACGTTCCGTCTCGGCCGCGGCATCTACGGTCAGCGGCAGGACGACGTGCAGATGATCCGGGTCAAGATTCCGCAGGGGATCCTGAACGGGGAGCAGCTCCGTGGGCTGGGCGCGGTGGCGCGCGGCTACTCGCGCGGCTTCGGCCACGTCACGACCCGGCAGAACGTCCAGTTTCACTTCGTCAAGATGGCGGTGGTGCCGGAGGCGATGGAGGCGCTGGAGCGGACCGGCCTCACGACGCGCGAGGCATGCGGCAACACCGTCCGCAACATCACCGCCTGCCCGATGGCGGGGGTCTGCCCGACCGAGACGTACGACGTCACACCCTACGGCGAGGCGCTGACCCGCTTCTTCCTGCGCAATCCGATCTGCCAGGCGCTGCCGCGCAAGTTCAAGATCGCCCTCTCCGGCTGCGCCACCGACTGCTCGATGGGGGCGATGCACGACATCGGCGTCATCGCCCGCGCGCGCGAGGTGGACGGCCGGCGGGAGATCGGCTTCAAGGTGGTGATCGGCGGCGGCCTCTCGGTGTCGCCGCAGGACGCCTGGGTCCTGCACGAGTTCCTGCCTCCCGAGCGGCTCCTTCCGGTCTGCGAGGCGGTGGTCCGGGTGTTCGACCGGACCGGCAACCGCAAGAACAAGGGGCAGGCCCGGATGAAGTACGCCATCCGCAAGCTCGGCTGGGAGACGTTCAAGGCGGAGATCGAGAAGGAGGCCCAGGGGATCCCCGCCACCCGCGATCCCGAGGTCGAGAGATACGTCGAGCGGGAGCGGCCGGCCCGCACCGAGGTCCCGGACGACCTGCACGCCCGCGTCGCCGGATCGGGTACGGACGCCTTCCGCGCCTGGGCGGCGACCAACGCCAGGCCGCAGCGGCAGAAAGGGTACTCGATGACCTTCGTCACCCTGGCGCGGGGCGACATCACCACGGCGCAGTTCGAAGCGGTCGCCGATCTGATCGAGAAGCACGGCAACGGGACCGCCCGCGCCACGCAGGACCAGAACCTCCTGATCCGCTGGGTGCGTAGCGAGGACCTGCCGGCGCTGCACAGCGAGCTCGCGCGGATCGGCCTCGGCGCGGGGGAGGCGGGGCGGCTCCTCGATCCCACCTCCTGCCCGGGCGCCGAGTCGTGCAAGATCGCCATCACCGGATCGCGCGAGCTGGTCCAGGCGGTCAAGAACACCCTGGAGACCGCGGCCGGCAACGGTGGCAAGGATCTGATCGCCGCCGCGGCCGACCTGCGGATCAAGGTGAGCGGCTGCCCGAACTCCTGCGGGCAGCACCACGTCGCAGGGATCGGCTTCCACGGCGCCGCCAGGAACGTGGGCGGCCGGCTGGTCCCGGTCTATCAGATGTTCCTGGGCGGGAGCGTCGACGGCGAGGGGGCGCACTTCGGTACGCGCTCGGTGAAGATCCCGGCGCGACGGGTGCCGGAGGCTCTCACCCGGCTCCTGGCCCTCTTCCGCGACGAGCACCGCGAGGACGAGACGGCGCTCGCCTTCTTCAAGCGGGTCGCCCCCGAGCGGGTGAGCGTCCTCCTCGACGATCTGGTGAACGTCAGCCAGGCCGATCTCAAGCCCGAGGACTACCAGGACCTTGGCGAGGACAGGCCGTTCGAGCTCACCCACCAGGAAGGGGAATGCGCCACCTAGAAGGCCTCCGACTACGCCGCGCCAGCGACGACGCCATCCGCTCGCTCGTGATCTCCTTCGAACTGCTCGGGACCCGCGAGTGGTCCGTCATCCATCACACCGAGACTGGCTGACCATCGGCGATCCGACCAAGAGCGTCTGGGCCGACGGTAAGAGCGGACGCCTGATCGAGGTCCCCGAGGCGACCGCGATCGGCAAGGCCTGAAAGATCCCAGGCCTTCGCAGTGCGGTGTCTTCGCCGCACGAGCTACGGCAGCTCCGGCGCGGATGAGTCGGCTCGTTCACCAGCCTCTTCCGGACACAATCCCACATCTGGACCATCGTCCTCTGCAGGTATCAGGTAGTCATCGAATTTCTACACTCCGGCTTGGCACAGGATCGACCCTGATCTGCGGAGTAACCATCCCGTCATACGTAATTACACCGACGGACCTCCAGACGGTTGACAGCGCCCGTTGGTCATCCCTTGGGCACGGCTAACAGCGCTCGTCGCACGAGTTGGGCCCGCAGGGAGAAAATGACTCGCCTTTCCCTTCGGCATCCAGATTGCACTTGCCTCCTCTCGTCAGGCTCCTCGGAGTTCGCAGCAGGAGCCGACACAACACACGACAATGAAACGCCTGGGGAGGGCGGGGTTCTTGCAACCCTCGTGGTTCGCGGGGTTCGGGCTGATCCTCGCCTTGATGACACCGAACCTTCTGAGCGCGGCCACCGTGATCCGGCTCGCGTGGGATCCAAACACCGAGCCTGACCTCGCGGGCTATCATCTGAAGTACGGAACGACCTCCGGCATTTACCAGCAGACGATCGATGTGGGGAATGTGACCTCATACGACGTTCGCGACCTCGCTGCGAACCAAACCTATTACTTCGTCGTGCTCGCCTACGACCTCGCGGGAAACGAGAGTCCACCTTCCAACGAGGTCTCCGCGCAGCCCACAGTGATCGTCGGTGTGCTGCTGAACCTCACGGGCAGCGACTCTCCCGACCCGGTCAGCAGCGGCGGTAACATCACCTACACCCTGAGTTACTCCAATACCGGGGACACCGCTGCCACCGGGGTGGTCGTCTCGGACACCGTGCCGGCGAACACCACCTTCGTGTCGGCCACCGGGGGAGGCACCCTCGCGAGTGGCGTCGTCTCCTGGACCATCGGCACCCTCAACGCCGCTGCGTCCGGCTCCGTCCAGATGGTGGTGCGCGTGGCCAGCCCCTTGGCCAACGGCACCCTCATCACCAACGGCACCTACAGCATCCGCTGCAACGAGACCCCGGCCGTCGCCGGTGCGGCGATCTCGACCACCGTCGGCTCGGCGCCGGTCCTGGCGCTCACCCTGGCTGATGCCCCTGACCCCGTCGCCGCCGGCGGTAACATCACCTACACGATCTCCTTCGCCAACACCGGCAACGCCAACGCCACCGGCGTGGTCGTCTCGGACACAGTGCCGGCGAACACGACCTTCGTCTCGGCCACCGGGGGAGGCACTCCCGCCAGCGGCGTCGTCTCCTGGAGCATCGGCACCCTCAACGCCGGAACCTCCGGCTCCGTCCAGTTGGTGGTGCGTGTAGCCAGCCCCCTGGCCAATGGCACCCTCATCACGAATGATAGAGGACAGATCAGCTCGAACGAGACCGGACAGATGACCGGGGCTCCGATCACCACCAGCATCTCCTCCAGCCCCGCCCCGACCATCTCGTCGGTCGTTGAGACCGCGACGAACTCCATCTACATCCTGCAGGGCGGCATCCATGTCATTCAGGTCCTCGGGACCAACTTTCAGAGCGGGGCGGTTCTGAACCTCAGCGCCGACGTTTCTATCGGCGTAACCACGCTGATCGGGACCACCCAGCTGAGCGCCTCCATCACTCTCGCGCCGACGGCAGCACTGGGGCCGAGAACCCTGACGGTCACCAACCCCGACTCCGGCTCCGCTCAGCGTGCCGGGGCACTGACTGTCGTCAAGACCCCCGATATCAACCGGGACTGCGTGATCGACGGAACCGACCTGAACGCCCTCGCGCGGGCCTGGAACACCACGAGTTCCGACCCGGCGTTCAATCCAGCGGCGGACTTCGATGGCGACAATTACGTGGGGCCGATCGATCTCACCATCTTCGCCACGTACTTTGGACAGCGCCTGTCTGGCTGTCCATAATTCTTCAGGCCGTTTGGGCCGGCCTGAGACCCTGACTTGCCACGGGTCTGTCCCCGCGATGCCGAGGCTCAGCTTGAGGACATTGCCAGGCCGCACGCGACCGCAGCGCGACTTGACGGGGGGGCGGTTAAGGGGTATGTAACGCGGCTCCATCGATCCCAAGGAGCCGGCCGATGCATCCTCCGCCGCTGCGCGCGCATTTTGTCCTCGCATTCATCTCTTCCCTCGCCGCTGTTCTCGCCGCGACGCAGCTGATCGCCGCCCCACCGACGGCCGCGGCGCCGGTCGGAGACGACCTCGGGGCGAGCCGGCTGCTGCGCTTCCCGACGCTCTCAAGGGACTCGATTGCCTTCGTCTACGCCGGCGATCTCTGGACCGTTCCGAGGAGCGGCGGGATCGCGCGGCAGCTCACGACCGATTCCGGCCTCGAGCTCTTCCCGCGCTACTCCCCCGACGGGAGGTGGATCGCCTTCACGGGACAGTACGACGGCAATCAGGACGTCTACGTCATCCCGGCGGAGGGGGGCGAGCCGCGGCGCCTGACCTACTGGACCGACGTCGGCCACCCGAGCGAGCGGACGGGGTTCAACAACGAGGTCCTTGGCTGGACGCCCGACGGCCGGCGCATCCTCTTCCGATCGCGGCACCAGGCCTGGGAGGCGCGCGCGGGGCGCCTGTACACGGTGGGGCTCGACGGCGCCCTGCCGGAGGCGTTGCCGGTCCCCGAGGGGGGGCTCGCCGCCTTCTCCCCCGACGGCGGAAAGATCGTCTACAACCGGATCTTCCGGAACTTCCGGACCTGGAAACGTTACCGCGGTGGGCAGACGCAGAGCCTCTGGATCTACGATCTGCGCGCGAACGCGCTCGAGAAGCTGACCGAGAACGACAGCAACGCGACCGACCCGGTCTGGATCGGCGATCGGATCTATTTCACCTCCGACCGGGACAAGGCCTCCAACCTCTTCGTCCTCGACCCGGCTTCGAAGACGGTCAAGAGGCTGACGACGCACCAGGACTACGACGCCCGCTGGGCCAGCGGCGGCCCCGACGGCGTCGTCTACGAATGCGGCGGCGAGATCCATCTCTTCGACGCCGCGCGCGGCACGACCGCCCGGGTCGAGATCCGCGTCCCGGGGGACCGGCCGTCGGCGCGCGCCGAGTTCGTCACGGTCTCGGACAGGATCACGGAGTACGGTCTCTCCCCCGAAGGCAAGCGGGGCCTCTTCGTGGCGCGCGGCGAGGTCTTCACCGTCCCGGCCGAGAAGGGGAACGTCCGCGACCTCACCAACTCCTCCGGCGCGCACGAGCGTGGCGCCGCCTGGTCGCCCGACGGCCGCTCCGTCGCGTACCTCTCGGATCGGACCGGGGAAGAGGAGATCTGGATCGCCCCGCAGGACGGCAAGGGACCGGCGCGACGTCTGACCACCGACGGACACTGCTGGCGCTTCGGCCCCGCCTGGTCCCCCGACAGCAGGAAGATCGCCTTCGCCGACAAGGACCTGAAGCTCTTCGTCGTCGACGTCGCCTCCGGGAAGATGACCCTCGCCGACCAGGCGAAGGAGTGGGAGATCTCGGACTACGCCTGGTCGCCCGACAGCCGCTTCATCACCTACACCAAGCAGGATCCGCAGCAGCTTCACCAGGTCTACCTCTATGCGCTCGAGACCGGAACGGTGACCCGCGTCACCTCCGAGATGAACGACTCCTACGACGCGGTGTTCGATCCCGACGGACGGTACCTCTACTTCCTCTCGGACCGCGACCTGAACGCCAGCGTCGGGGCCTTCGACTTCTCCTACGTCTACGACAACCCGACGAAGATCTTCACCCTCACGCTCCGGAAGGATCTCCCCTCCCCCTTCGCCCCCGAGTCGGACGAGGTGAAGCCGGCGGAGGAGGGGGCGAAGGAGGAGAAGGGCGCCGCGAAGAAGGACAAGCCGGGCAAGGAGGGGCAGCAGGGCGGGTCCGGGCCGGCGCGGCCGGTGGGGCCGATCAAGGTTGACCTTCAGGGGATCGAGGACCGGATCGCCGTCTTCCCGATGGAGGCGGGGACGCTGTCGGGGCTGCGCGCCTCGAAGGCGGCCGTCTTCTACCTCTCCGGACCGGCGCCGGTCCTGGCCGAGGCACCCGAGCATCCTGTCCTGAACCTGCACATCTTCGATCTGGAGAAGAGGAAGGACGGCGTCCTCCTGGCCGGCGTCAGCGGCTACGACCTCTCGGCCGACGGCGCCAAGGTTCTCTACGCGGCCGACAAGCAGTACGGGATCATCGACGCCAAGCCGGGGACGACCCCCAAGGTCGGCGACGGGGCCCTGAAGCTCGACGGGATGTCGATGAGGCTCGACCCGCGCGCCGAGTGGCGGCAGATCTTCGACGAGGCGTGGCGCCTGGAGCGCGACTTCTTCTACGTCGCCAACATGCACGGCGTCGACTGGCCCTCCCTGCGGCGCAGGTATGGCGCCCTCCTCCCCTCGGTCGCGCACCGCTTCGATCTGACCTATCTGATCGGGGAGATGATCTCCGAGCTGAACATCGGCCACACCTACGTCGGCGGCGGCGACGCGCCAAAGCCGCGCACCGTACCGATCGCGCTGCTCGGCGTCGACTACCAGCTCGACGCCGCGAGCGGCCGCTACCGGATCCAGCGGATCCTGACGGGCCAGAACTGGGTCGATGCGCGCCGTTCGCCGCTCACCGAGCCCGCCGTTCTGGTCGCCGAGGGGTCGTACCTCCTCAAGGTCGACGGCGTCGACCTGAAGGCGCCGGCGGTCCCCGACGACCTCCTCCAGAACAAGGCGGGCGGGACGGTCACTCTGACCGTCAACGACCGCCCGTCAGAGGCGGGGGCACGGGAAGCGACCGTGCGCCCCCTCTCCGACGAGCAGGGCCTGCGCTACTTCGACAGGATCGAGTCGAACCGCCGCAAGGTGGAGACGGCGACCGGCGGGAAGGTGGGCTACCTCCACATCCCCAACATGGGCGGAGACGGGCTGAACGAGTTCGTCCGGCAGTACTACCCGCAGATCAGGAAGCAAGGGCTGATCATCGACGTGCGCAACAACGCCGGCGGATTCGTCTCGGAGCTGATCATCGAGCGGCTGCGCCGCGTCCTGGCGGGGATCGGCAACTCGCGCAACGCCGGCCTGTCGACCTATCCCTCCCAGGTCTTCTACGGCCCGATGGTTTGCCTCATCAACCAGTACGCCGGATCGGACGGCGACATCTTCCCCTTCTTCTTCAGGAAATACGGCCTCGGCCCGCTCGTCGGCACGCGCACCTGGGGCGGCGTCGTCGGCATCCGCGGCGCGTCGCCGCTGGTCGACGGCGGCTACGTGACCCGCCCCGAGTTCGGCACCTACGACCTCGAAGGCCGCTGGATCATCGAGGGGCACGGCGTCGACCCGGACATCGAGGTCGACAACCGCGACGACCTCGTCGTCCAGGGGCACGACCCGCAGCTCGAAAAGGGGATCGAGGTGGTGCTGGACGAGATCCGCAAGAACCCCAAGTCGATCCCGCCCCGCCCCGCGCCTCCGGTCAAGGACTAGGCGGCCCGACGGCGGACGATGGCGACCGTCTCGCGCGCCGCGTCGTAGCCGGCGCGAGTGGCCAGTTCGAAGCTCGGCATGCCGTTGCGGTCGGTGTGTGCGAAGGTAATTCGCCCTCATAGTCTGGTACTTAAGCCGTGACGCCGACACATTGCAGACCCCATTTGAGACGACCACGGAGGCGATCACGCTGAGGATGCGCCCGCGCCGCGTTCTCCCACAAGTAGCGGAAGATCCTGGTGACAACCGCCTCGA
>WNGG01000252.1_pt1 | contig 144519 bp, 136 predicted proteins | sample 5400661 | NCBI WGS metagenome assembly WNGG01 (sample SAMN13153372, study PRJNA577476) | soil metagenome | isolation source: 100 cm soil or saprolite under Garry oak tree replicate 1 | place: USA:California | collected 2016-06-15
AGGCCGCCTGACGGTTGGCGCTGCTGCTCCATGGCACAGGCGCTCTTGGGGGCCGTGGGGGGAGCGAGCTCCCCCTATATGGATCGAGGAACCTCGCTGAGATCACCCACCCAGACAGAGGAGGATTCTTGAGCGGGACCCTGGTGATCAGAGGTGGCCGGGTGGTCTTCCCGGATGGCGTGGTGCAGGCCGACGTCGCCGCTGGCGGCGGCAGGATCGCGGCCATCGGCGCGCCCGGGTCCATCGGCGGCGCCGACCGCGTGATCGAGGCGGACGGGCTGCACGTGTTCCCCGGGATCATCGACCCGCACGTGCACCTCCAGACCTTCCAGGACCCGTTCGACGTCAACGTCGAGACCGAGACCCGCAACGCCGCCATCGGCGGCGTCACCACCATGATCCCCACGCTGCTCAACCGCGAGGACGCCTCGGTCTCGTTCCTCGACTACTTCCCCTGGGCCAGGCGGGCGGTCGAGGAGCGCTCGCTGATCGATGCCGCCTTCGGCGCGGTGATCGGCACCAGCAAGCAGATCGAGGAGCTGCCGCGGATGGCGCGCGAGTGCGGCATCTGCTCCTACAAGTTCTACATGGCCTACACCAAGGACGAGGCCGCCGTCTTCGGCATCCTGGCGGTCGACGACGCCCAGTTCCTGGACGGGCTGCGCACGGTCCGCGAGATCGGCCGGCCGGCCATGGCGATGGTGCACGCCGAGAACATGTCGATCATCCACAACCTCAAGGCGCGCTACATCGAGGCCGGCCGCGACGACCTGCAGGCGTGGACGGACGCGCGGCCCGACCTGGCCGAGGAGGAGGCGACCCGCCGGGCGATCTGGTACTGCAAGGAGACGGGCTCGCGGCTCTACATCGTCCACATGACCATCGGCCGTGGCGTGCAGTGGGTACGCGACGCGAAGGCCGAGGGGGTCGACGTGATCGCCGAGACCTGCCCGCACTACCTGGTGCTCACCAAGTACGACAACGACAGGGTCGGCAGCCTCGGCAAGGTCAACCCGCCGCTCCGCGACGAGCAGAGCCAGCGGCTGCTGTGGGAGGGGCTGCGCGACGGCACGGTGACCTGCCTCGGCTCGGACCACTCGACGGTGGTGCCCAAGGCCGACAAGCTCAACAGTTCCATCTGGGACGCCGTCCCCGGCTTTCCCGGGATGGGCATGCTGCTGCCGATCATGCTGAGCGAGGGCTACCACCAGGGCCGCATCTCCCTCGAGCAGCTCGCCGGGGTGCTGTGCCGCAACAACGCCCAGGTCTATGGCATCTACCCGCGCAAGGGCGCCATCCGGGTGGGCTCCGACGCCGACTTCGCCCTCGTCGACCTCGAACGGGAGCGGGTGGTCACGCCCGAGTACATGCGGTCGGCGGCCGACTGGGGCCTGTACGACGGGTGGAATCTCAAGGGCTGGCCGGTGGCCACCATCGTCCGCGGGCAGGTGGTCATGCGGGACGGGGAGATCGTCGGCTCGCCGTCGCACGGCGTCTACGTCGCCCGGCACCCCGCCTGAGCTTCCGGTCTGGCCACAGCGCACACCCCTGGGCGATGGTTGCGCGATGGGTGAGAGTTCATCCCCGACGCTGTTCGCGTTCACCAGTCTGTCATCTACGTGAGACAGCGTCTCCTCGGTACCCGATCCCCCGGTGCCAGAGGAGGAATTGGAAAGATGAAGAAGCGACTCGCGGTCCTCGCCGCGGCCTTCTGCACGATCGCGCTGGTGGCTGGCGTCGCGGCGGCTGGCGTCGACTTCGGCCAGTTCGTGCAGCGCCAGCTCGCGGACCAGTCGAGCAAGCTCTTCGGCTTCAGCGGCCCGCTGCAGGCTTCGTCCACCAGGTCGATCACCCAGGCGCAGGCCCCCCGGACCGCGCGACCGGCACGTTCAGTGGCGGCACCGGCGCCGGCAACCTGGTGGCCCGGCCGGCGCTCGGGCGCCTCTCCTTCGAGGGCCTGGCGCTCTACGCCAGCGGCGTCACCTACTTCGGCGACGAGCTCCGCCCGGCCGGCGGTGTCGCCGGTGGCGCGTACTTCAAGTTCATCCCCGCCAGCCTGCGCGACCCGGGCGCCGGCCCGGTCACCAGCCTGGACCAGTCGCCCTACGCCACCCCGGGCAAGATCTTCGGCCTGCGCGTCGGCGGCAGCGACTTCGGCCAGGGCACCGAGCTCGGCCAGGGCGCCTGGGTCCCGATCCCCGCCGCCGCAGACCCCGACCTGCGCGCGCAGGCCGCGGCGCTGCACCTGACCGGCTACTACCGGCCCGAGGACATCGACATCGACCGAGGCGCCGAGGCGAACTCGCAGGTGCGCTTCTGCGGCAACAACACCGGCAACGAGAACGAGCAGCTCTGGGGCGAGACGGTCTGCATCAGCGACGGGAGCGTGCAGCAGGCCGGGGCCAACACCGCGGTACCCCAGGTCCAGCGGTTCGTCCAGGGCAGTCCCGCGATCGCGATGCCGGACAACGCCGCCTACCAGCCCGGCCGGGGCAACTGGATCATCCACGAGGACGCCGAGACGAACACGGCGCTGCAGGGCCCCCACAACAACGACCTGTGGGACTGCCTGCCCGACGGCGCGGACCCCGACCTCCAGTCCGACGGGTGCGTCCGCATGGCCACCCTGAACGACCTGACGGCGGAGTGGACCGGCGGCATCTTCGACGCCAGCGGCAAGCACTTCTACGTCAGCGTCCAGCACAACATCAGTGGCGCGGGGACGATCCTCGACATCACTGGCTGGCAGTAACGCTCGGCTCGCTCGGGAAGGGCGGCGGTCCCACCGCCGCCCTTCCCGCATGTCAGCGCCGCCGGCGGCTGAGCAGGCACAGCAGCGCCCACGCCGCGGCGGCGGCCCAGACCGCGCCCACGGTGATCGCCAGGCTCCTGGGATAGTCGCCGGGCAGCACCGAGGCGTTGCCCGGCTGGGCCGTCCGGCCGTAGCCGAGCAGCAGCGGCAGGCTCATCAACGCCAGCGTGCCCGACACGATCAGGGCCGCGCGTGCGGGCGGTTGCAGCGCCGCGGGCAGGCGCCGCACCGCCAGCCCGACGGCGAGCACCGCCGGGACCAGCAGCAGGTCGTGCACGAGCAGCCCGCCGAGGAACCAGCGCAGCCAGCTCGCCGGCACGGTCGATGCCGCGTCGCGGAACAGCCCGACCAGTCCCCAGGCCATGAGCAGGCCGCCGACGGGGAGCAGCGCCCAGTACAGACGCCCATACCGTGGCGGCGGCGCCGGAGGGCCGGTCACAGCACCTGCACCTCCGTGACCCATTTGGTCTGCAGGACTCCGGGGTTGTTGGGAGCGATCAACCGCAGCGGGAAGCCATGGTCCAGCTGCAGGGGCGCGCCGTTGACCTCCAGCGCCAGCAGCGTGTCGGGGTGCCAGGCATGGGCGCCGTCGATCCGGGCCCCGGAATAGGGCCCGTGGGTCTGGAGGGAGCGGACCACCACGGCGGCCCCCCGGTCGGCGCCGGCCTCCTCCAGCAGGTCGCGGAGCGGGATGCCGCGCCAGCGCGCGCTGTAGCTCCAGCCCTCGACGCAGGAGATCGGCAGCCGGACCTCGCGGGTCCGGCGGGCGCGGACCTCGCCGAGCGACAGCTCCAGAGGTCGGGCGACACGGCCAACGACCCGGAGCCGGTAGCCCGGGTTCCCGCTCGCGTCCGTGACGCCGACGTCGCGGGCCTGGTGGTTGACGGGCAGGCCCTGGGGCCCGATGTCGGGTCGGCGGGGAGCCAGCACCGCGAGCCGTCGCAGGGGCGTGACCGCCGATCCGACGGTGGTGAGCACGACCGCGCCGGTGGCGGCGGCGATGGCGAGCAGGAAGCGGCGGCGATCCAGCCCCTCCGGGGTCGCCGGAGCGGTGGTGGCCCGGTCGCGCAGCGCGCTGCTCGCCACGGTGAAGGTGGCGCCGACGTGGACGACCAGCGCGCCGACCGTGATCCAGGCGGCCCAGAAGTGCGCGGTCTTGAAGAAGAACCGGTAGGGATACCAGTAGTCGATGTTGGTGACGCCGGTAACCAGCAGGAAGACCGAGCCGCCCACCAGCGGGACCAGCGCGGCCCGCTCGACGGCGTGGGCGACGCCGCGCACCGGCGGCCAGCGCCACAGGTGCGGGTAGACGGCCCACAGCTTGCCGAGCAGCAGCGGGATGGTCGCCAGGCCGGTGAACACGTGCACGCCCTGGGTGAGCCGGTACAGCCAGGCGGGTCCGGCCGGCCAGGGGAACCACGGGATGGGCGTCTGGGCGGCGTGCGAGAGCAGCCCGGTCACGAAGCAGACCGTGAATGCCACGCCCAGGGAGATCCCCAGGATGGTCGCGGGACGCTCGTGACGCGCCGGGCTGGAGAAACTGATCCTGGACACCGGTCGCATCAGGCGCTCCAGCTGCTCCGCTCCGACAGGAGCCTGCCGACGACCTCCAGCGAGCGCGGGCTCGAAGCCAGCTCGCCGCCGTCCAGCGCCGCCTGGAGGTCGGCGACCCGGTCCAGGTCGCGGAGCGGCGGCAGCAGGCCGGTGCGTAGACCGAGCCGCCATGCCCGGCGCAGGGTCTCCTCGAGCACCCGATCGCTGCCCATCGGCACGCCGGTGAACAGCTCCGCCGGTGGCGGGCCGGCGGTGCCGTCGATGGCGATCAGGTAGTAGCCGCCGTCCAGTGCGGGGCCGAGCACCACGTCCACCCGCTCCAGCAGCTCGAACGCGGCTCGGCACCAGCGGGCCGGCAGGTGCGGGGTGTCGGCGCCGACGATCGCCAGGCGCGTGGCGGCCGCCGCCTGCAATGCCGTGGCGCAGGCGGCGAGGCGGTCGCCGAGGTCACCGTCCACCTGCGGCAGCAGCCTGAACCCGGGTGCCAGCGCCGCCATCCGCTCCCGCGCGGCGGCGGGCGCGAAGCACAGCCAGGGCTCGGCCTCGACGGTGGTGAGCAACGCGACCGTGTCGGCGAGCAGCGCCGCCGCCACCTCCGCCGCGCCGTGGTCGCCGAGCGCCGGCGACAGGCGGGTCTTGGCCAGCCTGGCGACCGGCTCCTTGGCGATCAGCGCCAGTGCGGGCCGTCTCATCTGGCCTCCAGGTCGCCCGGCGAGCGGCCTGTCATCGGGTCGGGCAACCGCCCCGCCGCCCGCTCGATCAGTAGCCGGGCAGCTACGCCGGTCATGTGCGCGGCCGCGCGGACGCTGCCAACCAGCGAACCGCTGACCTTGCTGGAGCCGGCCGCGCGCCGGTGGCACCGCACCGGCACCTCGACCACGCGCAGGCCAGCGAGGGCGGCGCGGCCGACCATCTCCAGCGGCCAGCCCTGCCCCCGGTCGGCGATCCCGAGGTCCACCAGCAGGTCGCGGCGAATGGCGCGGAACGGGCCCAGATCGGACAGGCGTACGCCGAACAGCAGTCCACACGCCAGCCCCAGCACGACGTTCTCCACCACCGCCAGGGCCGACAGCGCTCCAGCATCACGACGCCCCCGGATCCTGGAGCCGACCACCAGGTCGGCCTCGTCCCGAAGCACCGGCCCGGCGACCACCGCCAGGTCGGCGCCGTCGAACGAGCCGTCGGCGTCGACGAAGGCGATCACCCGCGCGTGGGGGGATGCCCGCACACCGGCCCAGCAGGCCGCGCCGAAACCGCGCCGGGGCTCGGGCACCACCCGCGCGCCGAGTGCGGCGGCGACCGTGGCCGTGCCGTCGGTCGAGCCGTTGTCCACCACCACCAGGTCGATGCCGGCGGGAAACGACGCCAGCGCGGCCGGCAGTGCCGCCGCCTCGTCGAGCGCGGGCAGCACCACGGTCACCGCGCGCAGATCAAGGTCGCTGTGCATGCCGGCCAGGCTCCCCCCCGATCCTGACGGACTTGCGACGCGGTTCTTACGAACCTGCTACGGTCGGCCCGTAGGCCCCCAGGGTGCCATACGGTTCGGCTCGTGCAGACAAAGATCGGGATCGCCACTCGACAGGAGCCCGCGGCGGCCGCCGCGACGCGCTTCGCGCGGGCGACGCGGCTTGCCTGCGGCGTGGTGGTGGTCGGCGGCGCGCTCGGCTGGCTGTGGCTGCGCCACTGGGGGCGGGTCCCGTTCAGCGTGCCGAGCCAGCCCTGGTACCACTGCTTCCCGTTCTACGTCTTCCCGCACCTGGTGGTCGCGTGGGCTTGGGCGGCGGTGGCGCTGCCGGTCGCGCTGGCCTCGGCCGCCGGAGTGATCGCCATGGCCGCGGCGCCGGTCCGCTGGCCGCTGCGGCTGGCCTCGTCGGCCGTCGTGCTGTTCGTCCTCGCGCTGGCGGTGGCGGCGCTCGGTGGCGGCCCGCGCGCCTGGTGGGCGCCGTTCGACTCCGACGGCGAATATCCCGCCGGCGTGCACCTGGTCGGCGCGATCCCGCTGTTCCTGCGCCGCTTTGCCACGCTGCTGCCGGAGCTGCCATCCCACGCCCAGGGACACCCGGCCGGGGCGATGGTCTTCTACGGTCTGGTCGCAAGGGTCCGTCCGGGCCTGCCGGCCGCCGCCGTCGCGACCGTCGCCGCCGGCGCGCTCGGCGTGGCCGCCGCCGGCGCGCTCAGCCGCGACGAGCTCGGTGAGCGCGCCGGCCGTCTGGCGGTGGCGCTGTGGTGCCTCAGCCCGGCAGTCGTGCTGTACGTGGCGACCTCGGCCGACGCGGTGTTCGCCAGCGTGCTCGGGCTCGCGGCGCTGGCCGCCCACCGTGGCCTGCTGCGCCGCTCGTGGGGCTGGACCGTGGTCGGCGGCGTGCTGCTGTGGGCCGGCTCGATGCTGACCTACTCTGCCGTGCTGCTGGTGGTGTTCCTGCTGATCAGGGCTATCGGGCGCCTGCGGCGGGAGCCTCGATGGGTGGCGCGCTGGGCGGCCGCCACCGCCGTTGTCGTCATCGGCGCGGCGCTGGCGCTGCGCCTCGGCACCGGCTACGACCCCTTGGCCGCCGCGCGGGCGGCGTACCGCGCCTACCAGGCGGCGCCCGGGTCGGCGAGGCGGCCGGCGCTGCCCTGGATCCCCGGTGACCTGCTCGCCTTCGGCGGCATGCTCGGCGTCCCCCTGCTCGGTGCGCTGGCGGCGCGGGCGGTCGCGGTGGTCCGCGAGCGTGCCTGGGCCTCGCTCGACGCCGCCGCCATGGCGACCCTGCTGGCCGCTGCGAGCTGGGGGTTCAGCAGGGGCGAGGTGGAGCGCATCTTCCAGTTCCTGGTGCCGCTGGCGCTGGTCCCGGTGACACGCCAGCTGCTCGCCTGGCGCGTGCGCACGCCGCTGGTGGGCGCGCTCCTGCTGGCGCAGACCCTTGCGGTGCAGGTGCTGTTCGCGACCCGCTGGTAGCGGGAGCTAGAGCGCCGGTCACGTATCCGCGGTGCGCGCCCTTGCCGCCTCCTGTCACCACAGGTGATCCGGGCGCGGCACCGATGCATGACCGGCGCTCTAGCGGTGGTGTGCGACCGCGGCCGCGGCCGTGGCGACGGGGGCGCGCAGCGGCGCGGTCGCCAGCTCGGCCATCCCGGCGGCGAAGGAGACCTCGGCCCGGAAGCCGAGCCGCTCGGCCGCCAGCGCCGGCGAGGCGACCACGTGCCGCACGTCGCCAGCCCGCCAGCCGCCCACGACCTCGGGCGCCGGGCCCCCGGAGCTGGCCGCCAGCGCGGCGGCCAGCTCTCCGATGGTGCGCGGCTCGCCGGAGGCGACGTTGAACACACCCGGAACCGGCTCCGGTGCCAGCAGCGCGAGCAGATTGGCCGTGGCGACGTCCCGTACGTGGACGAAGTCGCGCCGCTGCGCCCCGTCCTCCAGCACCCGCGGCGCCTGGCCGCCCGCCAGCGCGCTCCGGAAGATCGCCGCGACTCCCGAGTAGGGGGTGTCGGCCGGCATCCGCGGGCCGTAGACGTTGTGGTAGCGCAGCGCGGTCACGGCGGGCCCGCCCTCGCGCATGCTCGCCTGCGCCAGGTGCTCCTGGTGCAGCTTGGTCGCCGCGTACACGTTGCGCGGGTCCGGCGGCGCGTCCTCGCCGATCGGCACGGCAGCCAGCTCGCCGCCGCAGCGCGGGCAGGTCGGCTCGAACTGACCCCGCTCCAGCCGCGCCCGCTCGCGCGGGCCCGGCCGCACGTCGCCGTGCCGGTCGCAGCGGTAGGCGCCCTCCCCGTAGACCACCATCGAGCTGGCGAGCACCAGCCGCCCGGGCCGGTCGCCCGTCGGCCGGCGGTGGATCGCCGCCAGCAGCTCGGCGGTGCCGAGGTCGTTGTCGCGGACGTAGTCGCCGGCGTCGACCAGCCCGCGTCCGAGCCCGACCATGGCCGCCTGATGGCAGACGGCGTCAATCCCGGCGAGCGCCGCGTCCAGGGTCGCCGCGTCCAGGCCGCCCCGCAGGTACTCGACGTCCTCGCGCAGGTAGTCGGGCGGCGCGGCGTGGGCGCGCGGGTGCAGCCGGTCGACCACCACCACCTCGTGGCCGCACTCGGCGAGCGCGTCGGCCAGGTGGCTGCCGATGAACCCGGCACCGCCGGTGAGCAGGACTCGCATGGCGTGGGAGCGTGGCGTTCCTGGATCGTCCGGTCAAGAGCTGGCGTGCTTACAAACTTCGTACGATCGCGGCGGCGCGGCTTTGCGCTGGTCGTCGCCGCTGGCAGCATGGATGCATGAGTGGCGAGCTGGTGCTGGTGGTCGACGACGAGCCGACCGTGCGCGAGGTGGTCTCGCGCTACCTGGAGCTCGGCGGCTATCGCGTGGCCGTGGCCGGCGACGGGCAGGAGGCGCTGCGGCTCGCGCTCTCCACTCAGGCCCCTCCCGACCTGGTCGTGCTGGACCTGATGCTGCCCGGCATGGACGGCCTCGAGGTGTGCCGGCGGCTCCGTGCCAGCGCGCCGATCCCGATCGTGATGCTGACCGCCCGCGGCCACGAGGCCGACCGGATCGTCGGGCTCGAGCTCGGCGCGGACGACTACGTGGTGAAGCCGTTCAGCCCGCGGGAGCTGGTCGCCAGAATCCGCAGCGTGCTCCGCCGCGCCCGGGGCGACCCGGCGGCGCAGCAGGGCCGCGTGTACGCCGGCGACGTGATGATCGACCCGGCGACCAGGGAGGCCGAGGTCGCCGGGCACCCGGTCGCCCTGACCGCGCGGGAGTTCGAGCTGCTGCTGTTCCTGGTCCGCCACCCGCGCCAGGTGTTCACGCGCGGTCAGCTCCTCCAGCAGGTGTGGGAGTACACCTGGCTCGGGGACACCTCGACCGTCACCGTGCATACCCGGCGCCTGCGCGAGAAGGTCGAGGACAACCCGTCCGACCCGCAGCGGATCCAGACCGTCTACGGGGTCGGCTACCGCTTCGTGCCGCGGGAGCCACCCGCGTGACCGGCCATTGGCGGGCGTCGCTGGTCGCCGCCGCGATCTTCGCCGGCGGGCTGGCCGGCAGCGTGGCGGTCGCGCTGGCCGTCGACATCCCCGCCGACGACCTCGTCCTGCTGCTCGGGCTCACGACCGTCGGGGCGGTGGCCGTGGTCCTGGTCGGCCTGGCGGTCCAGGGCGGCCTGCGGCGACGGCGCGCGGGGGTGGCCAGGCACGTCGGGCTCACCGCCGTGGTCACCGCCGGAGCGGCCCTGGCCGCCATCCAGGCCGCCAGCTCCGCCATGCTGGTGAGCACACACGACCTGCTGGTCGTGCTGGTCTCGCTGCCGGTGGCGATCGGCGCCGGCATCGCCTATGGGATCGCCAGCTCGCGCGCCATGGTGATCGATCTGGAGGCGCTGGCCGCGCGCGCCGCCGCGCTGGAGGCGGGCGCCGGCCCGTCGAGCCCCGCCGAGCAGGCCCGGCCTTCCGTGGCCGGCAGGCGGTCGGGCGGGACCGCGGAGGTGGCCACCGTCGCCGAGGCGCTGGAGGCGGCCGAGGCGCGCCTGGCGGCGGCCCGGGAGCGCGAGCGGACCATGGACGCCAGCCGCCGCGACCTGATCGCCTGGATCTCGCACGACCTTCGCACGCCGCTGGCCAGCCTGCGCGCGCTCGCCGAGGCGCTGGCCGACGGCGTCGCCACCGATGAGGCGACCCGCGGCCGCTACCTGGCCGGGCTGCTGGCCCACATCGACCGCCTCACCGGCCTGGTCGATGCCCTGCTGGAGCTGTCGCAGGTGGAGGCGGGCGCGCTCGCGTTCGACCTGGAGCCGGTCTCCCTGCCCGAGCTGGTGGCCGAGGTGCTGGAGAGCTTCGAGCCGGAGGCCGCGGCGGGCGGGGTCCGGCTCCAGACCGCGGCGGGCAACGGCGGCGCGCTGGTCCTGGCCGGCCGCGACCAGCTCAACCGGGTGCTCGCCAACCTGGTCCACAACGGCATCCGCCACACCCGGCCAGGGGGCCGGCTGCTGGTGACGATTGGGCAACGGGCCGATGGGGGAGCGGTGACGCTGCGGGTCAGGGACGGCTGCGGCGGTATCGCCGAGCCGGACCTGGCCAGGGTGTTCGACCGGCTCTGGCGCGGCGACCCGGCCCGGTCCTCACGTGGCGCCGGCCTTGGCCTGGCGATCGCCCGCGGCTTCGTCGAGGCGCACGGCGGCACCATCCGGGTCGCCAACGTCACCGGCGGCTGCGAGTTCACCGTGGAGCTGCCCGCCTCCTCCAGGCAGAGCGCGGCCGCACGCCCGGCGGCGGTGCTGCCCTACCGGGCTTCCCCCGGCGGGTCCGGACCGGCGTCGAACAGCTTGCTCTGATCGTCGCCGGTCGTCGGGTCGGTCAGGGTGAGCACCTCGTCGCCGGCCCGCAGGCGGGTGTCCGAGTGGGCCGGGACCAGGTGGCCCTGCCGGATGACCAGGCTGATCCAGGTGCCCTCCTCCAGCGGCAGGTCGGCGATGGCGGTGTCGTCGGCGGGTGAGCCCTCGGCGACGCGATAGCGCCGCAGCGCGTCGGGCTGGTGCCGGAAGCGCACGCCGAGGCTCCACGGCTCGGGCTCGACCGTGCGCAGCGGCACCTTCAGGCGGCGGGCCAGCGTCGGGACCAGGCCGCCCTGGACGATCACCGAGAACGCCACCACGGTGAAGATGACCTCGTAGAGCCGGCCCGAGTCGGCGACACCGGCCTCCAGGATGAAGCTGCCGAGCAGGATCGGGACAGCTCCCTTCAGGCCGGTCCACAGCACGAACACCCGCTCGCCCCGCCGCAGGCGGATCGGCGCCAGCACCAGGCCGACCAGCAGCGGGCGGATGACCAGCGCCAGCAGCACGGCCAGGACCAGGCCGATCAGCCAGGCGTTGCCGTCGGGCAGGTCGGCAAGGTGCACCGTCAGGCCGAGCAGGATGAACGCCACGATCTCGCCGAGGCTGGCCAGCGCGGAGTGGAAGCGCTGGATCTCGCCCTTGTAGGGGACGCGCTCGTCGCCGATGACGATCCCGGCGACCAGCACCGCCAGGAACCCCGATCCCCTGGCGGCGGTGGCGGCCCCGTAGATCGCCAGCGCGCCGGCCAGCACCCGCACCGGGTACAGCGCCTCGCCGGGCAGCGGCGCGCGGTGCATCAGCCAGAGCAGCAGCCTGCCACCGAGCACGCCGACCGCCAGCCCGACGACCATCTGGAGGCCGAACTGCGCGGCCACCACCCCGGCCGTGCCGAGGCCCGACCCGCTCGCCGCCAGCAGGGCGACCAGCAGGGCGATGCCGACCGGGTCGTTGGCGCCGGACTCGCCCTCCAGCAGGGTGCCGGTGCGGCCGGCGATCTCGCGGCGGCCAAGCACCGAGAAGACCACCGCGGGGTCGGTGGGCGCCAGCGCCGTGCCCAGCAGCAGCGCGGGCCGCCAGTCGATGTCGAACAGCAGATGGGCGCAGAGCGCCAACGCCGCGGCGGTCACCAGCGTGCCGGCCACGCCGAGCCAGACCGTGGCCGCGGCGGCCGGCCGGAACCGGCGCCAGCCGATGCGCATGCCGCCGTCGAACAGGATCACCGCCAGGGCGATGGTCACGACCCGCTCGACGGTCTCGACCTGGAGCCTGGCGAGCCGGGGCAGCAGGTCGGAGGCGATCGCCGCCGAGACCAGGAAGATCGCGGGCGCCGGGATGCGGAGCCGCTCGCCGAGCCGGTTGGAGAGCACCGCCGCCAGCCCCACCAGGGCGGCCACCAGCACCATGAGCCCGAACGACTCCACGCCGGCTGGCTGCATCGCGGCCTCCTCGACCATGACAGGCAACGGACGCCGACCAGCCTTCCCGGCACACCTCGGCGACCACCATAGAGGAACCGGGCCGGCGGCGGCCATGGCCGACCGTGGCCTTGCGGTTGACAGCGCGGCGGCCCGTTTCGCCGAGCAGGTCATCAGCAGCGACGCCTCCTCCGCGCCGGCTACCTCCCAGGGCTGAGCCCGCCACCCCTATGCTGCCGGAACGGTAGGATCTGCGGATATCCGTCATGGGGAGGGAGCGATGCCCGACGACGGCCGGATCGTCGTCTCGAATCTGACCAAGTACTTCGGCAAGGTCCGCGCGGTGGACGACCTGAGCTTCGAGGTCGAGCCGGGGACGGTCACCGGGTTCCTGGGGCCCAACGGCGCCGGCAAGACCACAACGCTGCGGTGCCTGCTCGGCCTGGTCACCCCGACAAGGGGGACCGCCACCGTGGACGGGCGCCGCTATGCCGACTTGGGCGACCCGCTGGGCACCGTCGGCGCCGCGTTGGAGGCGTCCAGCTTCCATCCGGGCCGGACCGCCCGGAACCACCTGCGGGTGCTCTGCGCGGCGGCCCGGCTGCCGGACGCCCGCGCCGACGAGGTGCTGGAGCTGAACCGGCCTGACCGAGTCCGCCAACCGGCGCGTGCGCGGCTTCTCGATGGGCATGCGCCAGCGCCTCGCTCTGGCGGCGACTCTGCTCGGCGACCCGCGGGTGCTGATCCTCGACGAGCCCGCCAACGGCCTGGACCCGGCCGGCATCAACTGGCTCCGCGAGTTCCTCCGCTACCTGGCCACCAAGCAGCACAAGACGGTGCTGATCTCCAGCCACATCCTGTCCGAGGTCGAGCAGACCGTCGACAGCGTCGTGATCATCGCCCAGGGCCGGCTGATCCGCGAAGGCACGCTCGAGGACCTGCTGAGCACCGCGAGCGTGGCGATCCGCGTGCGCACCCCCGAGGCTGACAAGCTGCGCGAGGTCCTGGGGCGCAGCGGGCTGCGGTCCGAGGCCGGCACCGACGGCGCCCTGCTGGTGCCCGGCGCCTCCACCGAGACCATCGGCCATCTCGCCTTCGTCAACCAGATCGAGCTGCACGAGCTGGCGAGCCGGTCCAGCGACCTGGAGGACGTGTTCCTGGAGCTCACCGGCACGCCGGGGGAGGTGGCCACATGGGAGGCCTGATCAAATCCGAACTGCGCAAGTGGTCGACCACCCGGATGTGGTTCGGTCTGACGCTGGGCGGGATGCTCGCGGTCGCGGTGATCACGCTGATCACCGCGCTCACCGCCGGCAGCACGGGCGGCAACAACGGCCAGGCGACCCCGCCGCTGTCCGATCCGGCCCAGGTCCGCACGGTCTACGGGACGGCGTTTGGGATCGGCTCGCTGTTCACGCTGATCCTGGGCGTGATCGCGATCTGTGGCGAGTTCCGGCACCAGACGATCACGCCCACGTTCCTGGCCACCCCGCGCCGCAACCGGGTGGTGCAGGCCAAGGTCGCCGGCATCGTGATCGCCGGCGGGCTTTCGGGGATCCTGATGATCGCGACCGGCCTGCTGGTCGGCGCCATCGTCATCTCCGCCAGGGGGTTCGGGACCCGCCTCGGCAGTGGCGACATCCAGCAGGTGCTCGCCCTGATGGTGCTCGGCCTGGTGGTGTGGGCCGTCCTCGGGCTGGGCGTCGGCACGCTCCTGAAGAACCAGATCGCCGCGATTCTCGTGGTGGTCGGCTTCACCTTCATCGCCGAGCCGCTGCTCCAGGTCGGGCTCAACGCCCTCGGCTGGTTCTCGGTCTCCAAGTTCCTGCCAGGCAGGCGTCGATGGCGATGGTCCGCACCACCGGCGAGCACCTCCAGTCCTGGTGGGGCGGCACGCTCACGCTGCTGGTCTACGGCGCGGTGGCCGCCGCCCTCGGCACCTTCTTCACCCTCCGCCGGGACGTGACCTGATCCGGCGAGAGCTGTCCGGCTTGGACCGGCTTGGAGGGGCTAGCGCGTCGGGGGACCGCCGCCTATGCTCGCTGCCATGGCAGCCAACCAGGTGCCCAAGGGGACGGCGCAGTCCCGCGCGGTGCCCGCCCCCGGCGAGATCAGCTACCGGTCACGGACGGGCCGCTGGGTCCTGGTCGCCACCATCTCCGGCTCCGGCGTGGTATTCCTGGACGCCAGTGTGGTCAACGTGGCCCTGCCGACGATCGCGCGCGATTTCCGCACCGGCCTGGCCAGCCTCCAGTGGACCGTCAACGCCTACACCCTGACCTTGGCCGGCCTTCTGCTGCTGGGCGGGTCGCTCGGCGACCACTTCGGCAGGCGACGGATCTTCGTCACCGGGATCATCTGGTTCGCGGTGGCCTCGCTGCTCTGCGGCGTCGCGCCGAACGCGCCGACGCTGATCGCCGCCAGGGCGCTCCAGGGCGTGGGCGCCGCGCTGCTGACCCCGGGCAGCCTCGCGATCATCGAGGCGAGCTTCCGGCCCTCGGACCGGGCCGCCGCCATCGGCGCGTGGACAGGGCTGGGCGGGGTGGCCACCGCGCTGGCGCCGCTGCTCGGAGGGTTCCTGACGCAGGCGGTGACCTGGCGGCTGGTCTTCCTCATCAACCTGCCGCTCAGCGCGGTCGCCCTGTGGGCCGCCATCCGCCACGTGCCGGAGAGCCGCGACCCGGGCGTGTCCCACGAGCTGGACCTCGCGGGAGCGGCCCTGGCCGCGCTCGGCCTGGCCGGGATCACGTATGCGCTCACCGACGGCACCGGAGCGGGCTGGACCTCTCCGGTGGTCCTGGTCGCCGCGATCGGCGGCGTACTCGCCCTGGCCGGGTTCGTTGCCCGTGAGCGCTTCAGCAGGCACCCGCTGTTGCCCCTCGACCTCTTCCGCTCGCGCCAGTTCACCAGCGCCAACGTGGTCACGTTCCTGATCTACGGGGCGCTCAGCGGCGCCTTGTTCCTGCTGCCCATCCAGTTGCAGCGCGTGGTCGGCATGTCCCCGCTGACCTCGGGGACGGCGCTGTTGCCGATCACCATCGTCATGCTGCTGCTGTCGGCCAGGGCGGGCCGGCTCGCGCAGCGGATCGGGCCGCGCCTGCCGATGAGCCTGGGCCCGCTGGTCAGCGCCGCGGGGCTGGCGATGATGGTGCTGGTCACCCCGGGCCGGAGCTACTGGGTGAGCACCCTGCCGGCGGTCCTGGTGTTCGCCCTCGGCCTGTCGCTGACGGTCGCCCCGCTGACCTCGACCGTGCTCGCGGCCGCCAGCGAGGAGCACGCCGGGATCGCCTCCGCGGTCAACAACACGGTCGCGCGGGCAGCCGGGCTGCTGGCGGTCGCGACGCTGCCGGTGGTGGCCGGCATCGCAGGGGCGGACGCGCTGGACCCGGGGGTGTTCGCCGACGGCTTCCGGATGGCGGCCTGGATCTCGGCCGCGCTGGTCGCGGCCGGGGGCGTGCTGGCGTTCCTGACGATTCGCAACCCCGCGCCGGCCGACGCGGCCCGCGGCCCGGAGCCGACCATGCACTGCCCGCTGGACGCCCCCCGCATGTGCGGCGCGGACTACGCGCGCACCAGCGGCATGACCACGTCGTCGACGACCGAGACCAGGTAGGAATCGGGCACCGGCGGGCCCTCGGCCAGGAACCGGTGCGCCACCATGGCCGGGCCGACCTCGGCAGCGAGGGTCTCGATCGCATCGGGTCGCGCCTCGCCCCGCTCGATCGCGCGCTGCAGCAGGTCGTGGAACATGCGCTTGCGTGGCATCAGCACGCGCTCGTGCACCAGCCGCACGAAGGGGTGGTCACGGTCGCTCTCGGCCAGCAGGCACTTGAGCGCGCCGCCGGTCGGCGAATTGATGGTCGCGGTGAGGCGCCGCAGCACGTCGAGGAGGTCGTCGCGCAGGTTGCCGTGGTCGGGCAGCTCAGCCATGGACGGCAGCGTGTGCTCCAGTGCGTCGACGATCAGGTCCTCCTTGCGCTCCCAGCGCCGGTACAGGGCCGCCTTGCCGGTGTGGGCGCAGGCGGCGATCCCCTCCATCGTCAGGCCGGGATAGCCGACCGCGCAGAGCTGGTCCAGGACGGCGTCGAAGATCGCGCGCTCGAGCTTCTCGCCACGACGCCGCGTCTGGGCATCCGGCAGCGCCGCGATGCGGTCCGTCTCAGCCACCATCGGCCGACCTCGGTTCCCTAAGATTCAGATAATGAACGCTTGCGTTCCCAATTTACCCAGTGTAGCGTGGCCCGCTAGTGAACGGAATCGTACACTACCCCAAGGGGGAAATCAGCTCATGACGGTCTCGCAGTCGGTGAGGTCGCGACCACCCGGGGCGGCACGACGCGGCGTTCACCCTGCGCTCACGCTCACGGTCATCGCCGCATCGCAGCTCATGGTCGTGCTGGACGCCACCATCGTGAACATCGCCCTTCCCCACATCCAGTCGGCGCTGCACTTCTCGACCACCAGCCTGTCCTGGGTGCTCAACGCCTACACCCTGACCTTCGGCGGGTTGCTGCTGCTCGGCGGCCGCGCCGGCGACATTCTCGGCCGCCGCCGCGTGTTCATCTTCGGCATCCTGCTGTTCAGCCTCGCGTCGCTGCTCGGCGGGTTGGCGACGTCATCCGCCTGGCTGCTGGCCGCAAGGGCGCTGCAGGGCGTCGGCGGCGCGATCGCCTCGCCGACCGCGCTGGCGCTGATCACCACCAACTTCGCGGAGGGCAGGGAGCGCAACCGTGCCCTTGGCGTGTTCGCCGCCGTGTCGGTGTCCGGCGCGGCGATCGGACTGCTGGCCGGCGGGATCCTCACCGAGTGGCTGTCATGGCGGTGGGTGCTGTTCGTCAACGTGCCGATCGGCATCCTGCTGGCCGTGGTCGCGCCGCTCTACATCACCGAGTCGGAGCGCCAGCCAGGCAGGTTCGACCTCGGAGGGGCGTTCACCTCGACGGCGGGGATGGTCGCCCTGGTCTACGGGTTCATCCGCGCGGCCCAGGAGGGCTGGAGCGACACGCTGACGATCGGCGCGTTCGCCGCGGCGGTGGTCCTGCTGGCGGCGTTCGTCTCAATCGAAACCAGGACCAGGCAGCCGATCACACCGCTGCACATGTTCCGCAACCGCAACCGGGCCGGCTCCTACGCGATCATGTTCGCGCTGGCCGCGGCGCTGTTCGGGATGTTCTTCTTCCTGACCCTGTTCGTACAGAACGTGCTCGGCTACAGCCCGCTGCGCGCCGGGCTGGCGTTCCTGCCGGTTACCGGGGCGCTGATCGTGACCTCGCAGATCGCGGCGCAGACCCTGCCGAGGCTCGGGCCGCAGCGCCTGATGGGGACCGGTGCCGTGCTGGCCGCGGGTGGCCTGGCCTGGCTCTCCCAGGTGACGGCGACCAGCGGCTACGTCGATGGGATCCTCGGCCCGATGCTGGTGTTCGGGTTCGGCATGGGTCTGCTGTTCGTGCCGCTGACGATCGTGGCGGTCTCGGGGGTCTCCCGCGAGGAGTCGGGCGCGGCCTCCAGCCTGCTGAACGTGATGCAGCAGGTCGGCGGGTCGCTGGGCCTGTCGATCCTGGTGACGGTGTTCGGCACCGCCAGCCGCAACGAGGCGACCGAGCAGGTCGGCAGGTTCCTCTCCAGCGCGACACCCGCGACGCGAGCCCAGTTCCAGCAGACGGGCCAGTTGCCAGCGCCCTTCGCCAGCAACATCCTGTCGCACGGCATCTCGATGGCCTTCGAGCTGTCGGTGGTCTTCGCGGTCGCGGCGCTGCTGGTCTCCCTGCTGGTGATCCGCGCGAGGGCCTCGGAGCTGGACACCTCCAACGTTCCGGGCATGAGTTGAGTAGGCGCGTCAAGCGAGCTGAGACGGTCGCCTGATCGCATTCGGGGGGGAGCCCGAGCCGGCTCCCCCCCGAACCCCCCCAGCGGGTACTTCGTCGGGGCGAAGTAGCGCCGGAAGCGGCCGTGCGTGGACCACGCAGAGATGGGTGACCGCGCGGGTGAGGGCGATGTAGAGGCGGCGCAGGCCCTGCGGGTCGGCGTCGACCACGTCGGCCGGCTCCACCATCACCACCTGGTCGAACTCCAGGCCCTTGACGGTGGAGGCCGGCACCAGCGACAGCCGGGTGGCCAGGTCGAAGCGCTCGACCATGCGGAACTCCAGGCCCTGGCGCTCGAGCTCGGCGCGGAGCTCGTCGATCCTGGGGTCGGCGGCGATCAGGCCGACCGAGCCGTCGGCTTCCAGCGCCTCGGCGAGCGCCTCCAGCCAATCGCGCGTGAACCGCTCCGGGGTGGTGGCGCGCAGCTCCAGCGAGCCGGGCACGCTGCGCACTGACTCGGCCGGGGTGACCTGCGGAGCGATGAACGGCAGGAGCCGGTTGGCGAAGTCCAGCACCTGCCGTGGCACCCGGAAGGCGCGCGGCAGCACCTCCATGCGCGGGTCGGTCTTGCCCAGGTGGGGCAGGGCGTCGCTCCAGCCGTGGGCCGCCCACTGCGAGGTGCCCTGGGCGAGGTCGCCGAGGACGGTCGCCGAGCCGTAGCGGCAGCGCCGGCCGACGGCGCGGAGCTGCATCGGCGAGAGGTCCTGGGCCTCGTCCGCCACCACGTGACCGTAGGTGCGGGTGCCGTCGAGCACGTCGATGGCCTCGTCGATCAGGTAGGCGTCCTCCAGCGACCAGGACGCCTGGCGGAAGCCGCCGCGCCGCCGCCGCGCGAGCCGGGAGACCTCCGCCTCGTCGAGGATGCCCGAGGCGGCGGACGCCAGGGTCGCCCGGTTGACGAGCAGCTTGTGGACCACCCGCGAAGGGCTCAGCGACGGCCAGGTGCGGTCCATGAACCGGCGCAGCTCGGCCGAGCCGGAGATGGCGCGCTCGACGTCGCGGGCGCTGTCGAGCGCGCTGAGCGCGTCGGTCGAGATCAGGTGCTGGTAGCAGCGGTCGAACAGCCACTGGCGGAGCTGGGCGCGGCCGATGTGGTAGCGGACCCCGCGCGCCAGCAGCGCGGCCACCTCCTGGCGAAGGGCCGCCGTCGGGATCTCGATGACCCGGCTCGACCAGCGCAGCCGCAGCGGCTCGATGGGCGAGCGCACGTGCCGGAAGACCGCCCGGCGGACCACCTCGGCCATGCGGGCATCCGCTTTGAGCGCTGCAACCCAGGGCGAGTCCGTGCCGGTGGGCCGAACGCCGGGGACCAGGTCGGCGAGCGAGCGCTGCTCGACCCGGACCTCACCGAGGCCGGGGAGCACGTCGTGAATGAAGGCGAGATAGGCGGCGCTGGGGCCGACCATCAGCACACCGTCCCGCTCCAGGCGCTCCCGGTGCTCGTAGAGCAGGTAGGCGATCCGGTGCAGGCCGACGGCGGTCTTGCCGGTGCCTGGCCCGCCCTGCGCCACGATCGTCTCGTCCAGCGGTGCGCGGATCAGGTCGTCCTGCTCCGGCTGGATGGTGGCGACGATGTCGCGCATCGGCCCGATACGGGGCCGCTCGATCTCGGCGGCGAGCAGCCGGTCGGCGGTGCCGTCGTCCTCTCCCAGATACAGGGGCTCGTCCTGGAAGGAGGTCAGCGCGCCCCGCTGGTAGCCGAAGCGGCGGCGCAGCCGCACGCCGAAGCGGTTGCGCGGGGTCGCGCGGTAGAAGGGATGGGCGAGGCGGGCGCGCCAGTCGATCACCACCGGGTCGCCCAGGTCGTCGACCACGTGCCGGCGCCCGAGGTAGAAGCGCGCGTCGGGCAGCTCGGCGCTGGAGTCGTAGTCGATGCGGCCGAAGAACAGGCCGCTGGAGCCGTCGTCGGCGAGCGAGGCGATGCGCTGCTGGATGCGCCAGTGCAGCACCTCTTCGGAGACCCAGTCGCCGCCGCTCGAGGAGGTCAGCGACTCCGCCCGCCGCCGCATGGTGGCCAGGCATCGGCGTGCGTGCTCGAGCATGTCTCGCTCGGCACGCAGCTCATGGTCCAGTTCCGTTTCCAGGTCGTCCTGGCGCATCGTGCAGACACCTCGGCAGGCGTTGGGTTGGGAGGTCGCGCCGAATGGCGCGGCCAAAAAGTGTGGCCTACGCCGGCCCGTCCGGCAAGGAAATAAATCAGGCCCGGGCGGTGCGACCGCCCGGGCCCGCATTGCTGGGGTTCCGTCAGCTATGGGAGATCCGGATCACCTGGCCGGTGCCGGGAAGCTGGCCGCTGTTGGTCCCCGGGAAGACCCCGAAGTTGGACACGAAGAACGAGCCGTCCCTGCCGATCGCGAGCCCGGCCGGGTTCACCAGGCCGGTCGAGGCGATCACGGTGCGCCGCCCGTCCCGCTCGATACGGACGAGCGCTCCGGTCGGGTCGCCGGAGGTCAGGCCGTTGCGCGCGATCTCGAGCACGTTCAGCCGGCCCCACCGGTCGAAGGCCAGGTCGATGATGTTGGTGAAGCCGCGCGCCACGATCGTCGGCGCGTGCCCGGGCACGATCCTCCAGATGCGCGCCGCGCCCTTGGGGAACGGGAAGCCGGTCAGCTCGCCGACGTACCAGGCGCCGTCGGGGCCCTTGGCGACCGAGTCCGGCACCGCCTGCATCGGGATCTTGGTCCCCGGCGGGAGGTTCAGCTCCGGCGGTGCGGTCACCATCCGTACCGGGAAGGTGGCCAGCACGGTGATCTTCCCCTTGGCATCGACCTTCAGCAGGTCGTTGCCGCCGGCGTCGGCGACCACCTCGAAGCCGTCCTGGATGGCCACGGCATAGGGGTCGCTGTCGATCCCCTCGCCCGGCTGGGCGCCGGCGCCGTTGTCGGGGTTGTGGGCGGTCTCGAAGGTGGGGAAGTCCGCCAGCGACCTGATCGGCGGCGGGAAGACCCGCAGGAGCCGGCCGAAGGCGTTGCCCGCCGAGCCGAACTGCTGGCGGGTCTCCGGGCCGCCACCCGGGTTCTGCACCTGGAGCAGCGCGCGGCCGTTGGCGATGGCGACGTCCGACGGCCCGGTCGCGCCGGTGCCGTCCGGCGCGGCCAGGGACGGCAGGCCTTGCAGGACCCGGACCTGGTGGCCGCCGGCGATGCGGGTCACCGAGCCGCTGGAGCCGAAGCACTCCTGGCCGCCCTCTGGGCCGGTGATGCACTTGCCGTTCCCGCCCTTGCCGGCCTCGGCGACGTAGAGCGCGCCACGGCCGTCGAACGCGAGACCGCGCGGGTTGTTCAGCCCCCTGGCCACCACCGTGAACTTCGGCCGCGCCTGGCTGGCGGTCGTGGTGGTGCCGCCGGTCGCGGCCCCGGCGCTCGAGGCGGCGGTCACGCCGAGCGCGACCAGCGCGCCCGTGGCGACGAGGACGCCGAGGACCCGCCTCGGTCGTGATGACTTGCTCAAATCTTCCTCCCGGGTGTTCTCCAGGCCACATCGGTGCAGCCTGACAAGGCCCCGTGCGCAGGCTCGCGCCGGGGCTCGCAGTTCCATCGACTTGGATCTCAGACCGGTTGAGGCCGTGATCGGCCGAGGCGTGCTCGGCCGCCCCCCTTGAGTGGCTCCCCCCTTTCGCGGCCCCGAGATCCCGCGTCCACTCGCCGCGAACCATAACCGCAAGGTCCGCCCAACCGAAAGTTGCATCGCCAACCTTGCAATTGCGGTATCGGGAGGCACGGCGATAGCCGTAGGGATGACGTAGCGACTCGGCGAGCCGGGCGGCCGGTGGTCGTCGAGCCCCGGCCTATACCCCGGAGCGGGACCTGGCGAGGAACTGGCCCTGCCCGGGCTGGCCGAGGAACTTGCCGTGGTCGACCAGCACCTGGCCGCGCTGCATCACCACCTCGGGCACACCCCGGACCGACCGGCCCTCGTAACAGGAGTAGTCGACGTTCATGTGGTGGGTCGCCGCCGACAGCACGCGCTCGGTCTCGGCGTCGAACACCACGATGTCGGCGTCGGAGCCCGGCGCGATCGTGCCCTTGCGCGGGTAGAGGCCGAACAGCTTGGCCGGGGCGGCGGCCACCAGCTCGACGAAGCGGTTGAGGGAGATCTGCCCGCCGCGGACGCCGCCGTCGTAGAGCAGAGTGTAGCGGTCCTCGACCCCTGGAAGCCCGTTGGGGATCTTGGCGAAGTTGCCGACCCCGATCTGCTTCTGGTCCTTGAAATGGAAGGGGCAGTGGTCGGTGGCGACGAGCTGGAGGTCGTCGGAGCGCAGGCCGTTCCAGAGCTCCGTCTGGTGCGGCTTGGGGCGCAACGGCGGCGAGCAGACGTACTTGGCGCCCTCGAAGCCCGGCCGGGCGAGGTCGTCCATGGACAGGAACAAATACTGCGGGCAGGTCTCGGCGAGCGCGGGTGCCCCCGCGTCGCGCGCCTCGCGCACCGCGTTCAGCGCGTCGGTGGAGGACAGGTGGACGATGTACACGGCCACCTCGGCCAGCTCGGCGAGCTGGATGGCCCGATGGGTGGCCTCGCCCTCCATCGAGGCCGGGCGCGTCAGGCCGTGGTTGACCGGGTCGGTCCGGCCCTGGGCGAGGTAGCGCTCGATCAGGACGTCGATCGGCCCGCCGTTCTCGGCGTGGAGCATGATCAGCGCGCCGTTGTCGCTGGAGCGGCTCATGGCGCGGAACAGCGAGGCGTCGTCGACCATGAACACGCCCGGGTAGGCCATGAACAGCTTGAACGAGGTGATCCCCTGGCCGACGAGGCTGTCCATGTCGGCCAGGGTCTGGTCGTTGACCTCACGCACGATCATGTGGAAGCCGTAGTCGATGTGCGCCTTGGGACCGGCCTTCTCGTGCCAGCGCTGCGCCGCCGTCTGTAGCGACTCGCCGAAGTCGGGCACGGCGAAGTCGATGATCGTGGTGGTGCCGCCCCAGGCGGCGGCCGCGGTGCCGGAGGCGAAGTCGTCCGAGGAGAAGGTCCCGCCGAACGGCATCTCCATGTGGGTGTGGACGTCGATGCCGCCGGGCATGACCAGGCGCCCGCCAGCCTCGATGATGCGGTCCGCCTCGGTGCCGAGGTCGCCGCTCGAAAGCACCGCCACAACCCGCTCGCCGTCGACCAGCACGTCCGCCGCCATCGTCTCGATGGCGGTCACCACGGTCCCGCCCTTGATCAGGGTGCGCATAGTCTCTCCTCCAGCGTGAGTGTGGCTTACGGCAGGAGCTCCGTCAGCTCTCCATACGTCTCCGGCCGGCGGTCGCGGAGGAACTGCCAGGTGTTGCGCACCTCGCGGGCCTTGTCGAGGTCAATGTCGGCGACCAGCACCTCGTCCGAGTCCTCGGAGGCCCTCGCCACGATCTGGCCTCGCGGGTCGCAGAAGTAGCTCGACCCGTAGAAGCGGTTCGAGTTCAGCGGCTCCTCGGTGCCGACCCGGTTGATCGCGGCGATCCAGTAGCCGTTGGCGACCGCGTGCGCCGGCTGCTCCAGCTCCCACAGGTAGCGGGACAGCGACTCGACCGTGGCGGAGGGGTTGAACACCAGCTCAGCGCCCTTGAGCCCGAGCTGCCGGGCAACCTCCGGGAAGTGCCGGTCGTAGCAGATGATCAGCCCGACGCGGCCGACCGAGGTGTCGAACACCGGGTAGCCGAGGTTCCCCGGCTTGAAGTAGTACTTCTCCCAGAAGCAGGGGCCGACCTGGGGAATGTGCGTCTTGCGGTACTTGCCGAGCACACTGCCGTCGCGCTCGATGACCACCGCCGAGTTGTAGTAGACGCCCGGCTGGGCCTCCTCGTAGAACGGCACGATCAGGGCCATGCCATGGTCGCGGGCCAGCTCGCGCATGCGGGTCACGGTCGGCCCGTCCTCGCGCTCCGCGGTCGCGTACCACTTGGGGTCCTGCTCGGCCGGGAAATAGGGGCCGTTGAAGATCTCCTGGAGGCAGGTGATCTGGGCGCCATCCGCCGCCGCCTTGGCGATCAGGCCCACATGCTTGTCGATCGCCTCGTCCTTGGGCAGGTTCGCGTTCGCCTGGATGATCGCCCCACGGATCGTGGTCATTGCCGCCCTCCTCGGTCCCGCCCGAGCGTCGGGATCAGCTCCTTGCCGAAGCTGCGGATCACGCCCTCGGGGTCGTCGACCATCGAGTAGATGTTGAACTGGTGCACGCCGACCGCCTCCAGCTCGCGCAGCCGCCGCTCGCAATCCTCCAGGGTGCCGACCACGCAGAACCTGTCCACCACCTCGTCGCTGACGAAGCCGGCGTGCTCGGCGCCGACGCGCCCGTGGTCGGCGTAGTCGTAGTGGTCCCTGGTGGCGATGTAGGCCGTCAGCTCGTCCGGCAGCTCGTCGGCGGGGTAGCGGTTGACCAGGTCGACCACGTGGTTGGAGACCAGCGCCGGGAACCAGCGCACCTGCTCGCGCGCGTGCTGTACGTCCGACGAGACGTAGGCGGGCGCGGCGGCCATCACCTTCACGTCCTCGAAGTTGCGGCCCGCCTCCTCCGCTCCCTCGCGCACCCAGCGCAGCAGCCACTGGATCACGTGCGGGTCGGCGAGCTGGAGGATCACGCCGTCGCCGATGCGCCCCGCCAGCCGCAGCGCCTTCGGCCCGTAGGCGGCGACCCACACCGGCAGCGTCCCCTTGGCCCATTTGAGCTGGATCTCGGTGCCGTCGTAGACGACCGGCCGGCCCTCCGCCAGGTCCTTGATGAGCCGCGTCGCCCACTCCAACCGCTCGATCGTCACCGGCGGCTGGCCGATGACGCGCCGAGCGCTGTCGCCCCGGCCGATCCCCATCTCCATGCGGTCGCCGGAGATGTCGTTCAGGGTGGCCAGCGTGCTGGCGGTCACGGTCGGGTCGCGGGTGGCCGGATTGGTCACGCAGGGACCCATGCGGATCCGCGAGGTGACCCCCGCCAGCAGCGCGAAGATCGGGTAGACGTCCTGCCAGAGCACGTGGGAGTCCCACGCCCAGACGTAGTCGAAGCCGGCCTCCTCGGCCGCCCGGCCCAGCTCGACCATGCGGGTCGGCGGTGGGTCGGCCGAAAAGCAGATGCCGAACTCGAGCATGTCGCCTCCTCGTGATCCCGCACCGGTATCTGGAGCGGTCGGCCTCCCCGCACCGGCCGCTCCCGACGCTGTCAGCGTTCTAGTTCTATCGGTCGTGTCAGCTCGTGACAGCAGTGGTCCCGGGTCGGGTCACCCGCCCGCGAGCCGGGAACAGCACGCTCAGCACGCGCTGAGCAGTCCCACAACCCAGCTATAGCTGTACAGCGGCCGCAGGAACGGGATCAAGCCCCCGCCGGGGAAGGGCCCCTGGTTCGGCGCGCAGGCGGCCCGCCACGGCCATGCCGCGGCCCCGGAGGGCGGGGGCCGAGCCGGTGCCCCTCGCGCCGGCCCGGCCCTCCAGCCGTCTGTGCACCCGGCCCCAACGATCAGGGTCCGGGCTCGGGTCTGATCCCTGACCAACCACATAACCTCAATACGGCAGCAGCGATTGCAACGGATTCGTGCCCGAAATCGCCGTAACGCTTGGTCCAGCGCAAACGCCTCCTCAACGACGAGGAAGGTGGCCGAGCCGAGCGAAGGAGTGAGGCGACATCGACCCCAGGTAGCGGGCGGCGCGGCGGTAGGCGCGGGCGATCAGCCGCCGAGGCGCTGCACCGCCTGGATGCGCGCACGGCAGCTGGGGTGGGAGGCGAGCCGCGCGGCCAGGCCGCCCCGGTGCGGCCCGCGCTGCTCGTCGACCTCGAACAGCTCGAGGACGCGGATGAGGCCGGCGGCGTAGCCGAGCCCGGCGGCGTGTCGGTCGGCCGCGTACTCCGAGGAGCGTGACAGCGCCGCCGACAGCAGCCGCGACGCCGAGGTCACCAGCCACAGCGGCAGCCACAGCACGCACAGCAGCACCAGCAGCAACGTGCCGACCACCACCAGCCCCCCCAGGATGACCAGCACCCCGACGAGGCCGAGCGGGCCCTCCAGCGGCCTCCCGCCGGAGCTCTGCCCGATCCTCTGCCGCAGCGCCGAGAAGCCACGCGAGGTGGCCCTGGTGGCGGCGCGGACCCGGCGCAGCACCAGCGACAGCAGCGAGAACGGCAGCAGGTACCACCAGCCCAGCGTGGCCGCCAGCGGGTGCAGGTCGCGGTGATGGCCGAGCTCGTGGGCGAGCACGGCCTCCAGCAGCTCGTCCGGCAGCTCCAGGGCGCGCCCGGTGACCGCCACGAAGTGGGCGCCGAGCGCGAACGCGTTGACCGCCTGGCGGTCCTCGATCCGCAGGGTGAAGGCGTCGGGGTCGACGCCGACGCGGCCGCAGGCCCGGCGCCACACCGGCAACAGCCGCGCCAGCTCCTGCTCGCTCGGCCGCCGGACCCTGAACAGCAGCCGGGCGAACCGCGATTCGACCGGGCGGAGCAGCACCAGGCCGGCGCTGACCGTCCAGCCGAGCACGCCGATCAGCAGCGGCGCGCGGCCGTCGTGGACCAGCCAGAGGCCGAGCCCGTAGGCCAGCGGGACCACCACCACCAGCGACAGCAGCCAGGTCAGGGCGACGATCGCCAGCATGCCGGCGAGCGTGGCGGTGACCCCGCGGCCGCTCGGCGCCGGCCGTGCGCGGCGGAAGCCCTCGTCGGTCGTCATCGGGTGCAAGTAGATGGCTTCCGCGCCCTGGACCGCAACAGGGAAGGCCCGTGTCGCGCACGGGCCTTCCCTGTGGGGGATATCCGGGAGGCTGGGGGAGGCGCTCCCGGGAGCGGGGCGCTACCCGCCGGGCCGGCCGTAGCCGGTGATGCCCGTGTGCAGCGCCTGGAGCCGGACGTAGTCGCCGGTGTGGGTGGCGGCCACCTGCATGCCGCCGCCAACGTAGATGGCCACGTGGGAGATGGGGCTGTAGTAGAAGATCAGGTCGCCCGGCTGCAGCTCGCCCGCGGAGATCCGGCGGGTGGCGCTGTACTGGGCGGAAGAGGAGTGGGGGAGCGAGACCCCCGCCTGCGCCCAGGCCATCATCGTCAGGCCGGAGCAGTCGAAGCTGTCCGGTCCGTCGGCGCCGTAGGCGTAGGGCTTGCCGACCTGCGCCTTGGCGTAGGCGACCGCCTTGGCGGCGCCACCGCTGACGGGGACGTTCGGGAACGACGCCGGGGTACTGCCGCTCGAGCCGCTGTTGGCGGCCGCCAGGAGCTTGGCCCGGTCGGCGGCCTTGACCTGGGAGAGCAGCTGCTCGGTGCGCGAGACCGTCTGGTCGATCTGGCGCTTCTTGGCGTCGAGGGCGGCGAGCTGCCGCGCCTGCTCCCGCTGCGACGCCTCTAGCGCGTGCTTGCGCTGCTGGTAGGTGTCGCCGGCGACCTTGAGGGTGTCCATCAGGTCGCCGTCCTGCCTGGCGAGCAGGTCCAGCACCTGGACGCGGTCGATGGTGTCACTGGGGTTCTTGGATTCCAGCAGCGCGGAGAGGTCCACGCCGGGGCCCTGGATGTAGGCGGCCGCGGCACGGGCGCCGAGCCGGTCCTGGGCGTCCTGGAGGACCTGGGCTGCCTGCTGCTCATCGGAGCGCAGCGACGAGAGCATGCCCTGCGTGCGCTGGAGCTCGAGCTTGGCCTGGAGGTACTGCTCGACGAGCTGGTCAGCCTGCTGGTTGAGCCGTTCGAGCTGGGATTGCAGTGACTGGATTCGGGCGGGACTGGCTTGGGCGCCGCCCTGCTCGGCGGAGGAGAGCATCGCCAGGGGGAGCGACAGCGCTGCGACGATCAGCAATCGCATCGCGTGGCGATGCGCTCGGCGGTGGGGGGACCGTCGACCGCAGGACGGCAAGCCCAGCCTCCTTCCCTCGAGTTTCCTCGAGCCTGTGGGCCAGACGAGGCGGACCTGGAACCTGGGGAAGCGGTCCTCCCCTCCGTGGGGGGCCGGAGGGGCCCGCCTGGGCACCGGCGATACCCGGTGCTCGGCTTTTGCGCCCGCATTTGTCCGCGGGTTTCGGCTTGTTACCGGTCGGTGACCGTTCCGTGATCAAGCGGGCCGCACACTACCCGCTCCCCGGGCTTCGCTCAAGTATCCCTGGCAACGCGCCGTGCTTGTCCACAGGCGCCTTGCCTTCACAATATCTAGGGGTTATGGTCCCGCTGACCACTAGATATTGGGCTCATTGACATATCCGGTGCGGGTCGCTTCGGGGGATCGGCCGGCTGGCGTGTACGGAGAACTGCATGGAGACGAACCCTCAGAAGTACGTACCCGACGCTGGGACGATTACGGAGGCGAACGAGGGTGCCCTGGCGGCTCCTGACCTCCAGATCCTCGCCTTCGAGCGTCGCTGGTGGCAGCACGCCGGTGCCAAGGAAGAGGCGATCCGCCGTGAGCTGGGAATCCGCCCTGCCGACTACTACCAGGCACTGAGCCGGCTGCTGGACGACCCGGCGGCGTTGGCCGCCGACCCCGCCCTGATCGACCAGTTGCGGCGGCTCCGCGAAACACGGCACCGGCGTCGCACATCCCGTAGTCTCGGCGTGCACAACCCGAGCGGAGGCTGACCGGCTGGGCCTCGAGCGGGTCGGTCGCGCCTTCGCTGTTTGCATTTGGTCCCCACTCCTCCAGGGAGGTCGAGTTTGCGACCGGGTCCGACCGCTCGTGCGGCGGCGGTGCTGGTGGTGTTCCTTGCCCTGTTCATCGTCGTGGACCGCATGAGCGCCCAGCGGTCCGACCGGAGCGCGGTGGCCGGCGGCCGCGGCTCGCCGGAGACGACTTCGGCCACCGCGCCACCGACGACCCGAGCTCCCTCGAGCAGCCGCCCGTCCACAACGGCCCCCTCGACGACCGCGACGACCAGCACCAGCGAGCCGGCCGCCGCGACCGGCTCCACCCTGCGGTCCCCCAAGGGAGTCACGGTCCAGGTGCTCAACGCGGTGTTCGTCCCCGGCCTGGCGCACCAGGTCGCCGGCATGATCGGCGACGCCGGCTACGAGGTGGTGGCGGCCAACACCGCGCTCGGCAGCTACCAGGTGTCCCGCATCTATTACACCGACGGGCACAAGGCCGACGCCGAGGCCTTCCAGGAGCGCTTCCCGGCCTTCGAGCAGTCGTTCCCCGCCAGCCAGGCCCAGGCCCGCCTGTCCCCCGAGATCGCCCTGCACGTGATCATCGGCGACAACTACCGCGAGATCCGGCCGGCCAGGTGACGCCGGTGGAACCCGCTAGCCCCGCAGCTCCCCCAGATCCTGTCGCTGTGCCGAGAACCAGTCCTGCGGTGTCAGGGCGGCGGCCTGCTCGCGCAGCCGCTTGGCGCGGTAGGCGCGCTCCTCGGAGGGCATCACCAGCGCGCTGCCGATGGCGTCGGCCAGCTCGACGGTGTCAAAGGGGTTGACCAGGATCGCGCCGTCGCCCAGGTCGTCGGCGGCGCCGGCGTTGCGCGACAGGATCAGCACAGCGTCGCGCTCGCTCACCGACGGCCCCTCCTTGGCCACCAGGTTCATGCCGTCCCACACCGGGTTGACGACCAACACGTCGGCCAGGGCCATGGCGGCCAGCGCGCGCGGATAGTTGTCGCGCAGCTCCAGCCGCACCGGCTCCCACGTCTTGGTCCGGAAGCGCTCGTTGATCGCCTCGGCCGCCTGCTTGACCTCGGCGGTGTAGGCCTGGTACTCGGGCAGGTCCCTGCGCGAGGCATAGGCCAGCGCGAAGTGCACCACCCTGCCGCGCACGCGCGGATGCGACTCCAGGAAGGTGGCGAAGCCGTCGAGGCCGCGCAGGATGTTCTTGGACAGTTCCATGCGGTCGACCCGGACCACCAGGCTGCGCCCGCGGGCGAGGTCGCGCACCGAGCGGAGCTGCGCCTGCACGTCCCGCTCGGTGACGCGGGCGCGCAGGTCGTCGGCGTCCACGCCCAGCGGATAGGAGCGCACGCGCACCACCCGGCCGTCGGCAGCGCGCACCGTACCGCCGTCCTCGTCGACCTGGTAGCCGGCCTCGCCGCAGCAGAGGAGGAAGTTCCGCGACCAGCGCGGCACCAGGAAGCCCAGCAGGTCGGCGCCGAGCATCCCCTCCAGCAGCTCCTCGCGGATCGGCCGGGGCAGCATCTCGACGTACTGCGGCTCCGCCCAAGGGCAGTGGGTGAAGTGCCCGATGCCGAGGTCGGAGCGGCGCTCGCGGAGCATCGCCGGCGCCAGCGCCAGGTGGTAGTCCTGGATGTAGATCTCGGCGCCGCGGTCGGCCTCGTCGTCGCAGGCGGTCGCGTAGGCGCGGTTGACGTCGCGGTAGTTGCGCCAGGCGTTGCGGAAGCTCGCGTCGAAGCGCGGGTGCCTCGGCACGTCGAACAGGTAGTGCTGCAGGAACCAGAGGGTTCGGTTGGAGACCCGGTTGTAGTAGTTCTGGTATTCGCGCGGGTCGATCACCAGGCTGCGGAGCTGCACCGAGCCCTGCGGCAGGTCGATCCGCCGCCGCCGCCCGGAACGCGCGACCCGCCTGGCCGCCACGCGGTCGCCGTCGCTGATCGCCGCGGCCACCCAGGTGCCGCCCTGGCCGGCCAGCGCCGGCCCCAGCGCGGCCACCATGCCGCCAGCTCCTCTCCCCGCCGAGAGATTGCCGTCGTCGTCGATCTCGAACTGCACCGGACCTCGGTTGGACGCCACCACCAGCTCAGCCATGAGAATCCGCCTCGCCTCTCGTTCGTCCGTGCGTCCTGCCGGCTGCACGCCAGCCTCCAAGCTACCGTTCGGGAGCGGTCGAGCGCTGCACCTCCAGGCGTCTGATCAGGGCTCCGACCACCTCGGCGAAGCCGTCGCCGGCGCTGGAGGGCGTCACGATCACCTGGCGCGCGGCGTCCCGCTCGGCCGCCCAGGCGCCGTTGGCCACCAGGAACATCGCGCCAATGGCGTCGGCGATCGCCAGGTCGGCGGGCCCGTCGCCGACCGCCGCCGCGGCGCCCGCCGCCAGTCCCCGCTCCGCCAGGTAGGCCGCCGCGGTCGCGGCCTTGCTGACCCCGACCGGGAGCAGGTGGAAGGCGTGCGTCTCGCCGGCGCCGAGATGCGGGTAGGGACCGCGGAGCCGCCCGTTGTCCTCCAGGTGCGCCCAGCCGAACCCCTCCGCCCGCAGCACCGCGTCGACCTCGGCCGCCTCGACCTGGCCGCGCAGCAGCGCGGTCCCCTGGCGGCCCTGGTGCCAGGGGGCGTGCGGCTCGATCCTGCCGGCGAACTTGTCCAGCACGGTGGCAAGGGCCCCGGACCGCTCCAGGGCCTCCGCCGGCGTGGCGCCGAGCTCGCGGGGAGTCTGGCCCCACTGGAGCTCGGTCTTGCCATCCCTGAGCAGCACCGTGCCCAGCTCGCCGATGGCGTCGCGCAGCCCGAGCAGCCGGCATGCCTCGAAGAGCTGGGCGCGGGTGCGGCCCGAGACCAGCACGACCTCGAGGCCCGCCCGCCGTGCCGCCACCAGCGCCTCGGCGGCCGCCAGCGACGTCCCGCCGTCCAGGTCGGCCAGCAGCGAGCCGCCCCTGCCGACCAGGGTCCCGTCCACGTCCGAGAACAGCACCCGCGGGTCCAGCGTGTCCAGGACCCCGTCCGCGTCGGCCAGCGGGATGGCGGGCACGGCCTACCTCCTGCCCGCCAGCACCGCCTCGCGGCGGCGGCGGTAGCCGTCGACGGTCGCGATCGGCGGCCGCTCCACGCTGACGATCTGGTGGGGCTGCATGTCGTACTCCCGCAGTCCGTTGGTGAACTGGTAGAGCGTGGTCGAGAAGGAATCCCGCGACATGCGCCCCTCTTCCCGCAGACGCGTCAGCGCGGTCTGGAGGATGCCGAAGCTCATCCGCGACAGCGCCTGCACGTCCTGGTTGCGGTGCACGCGCACCTCCAGGTCGACCTGGGCGATCCCGTCCAGGCCGCAGCGCTTGGCGATGTCGACCAGCAGGCCCAGCTCCACGCCGTACCCGGAGGAGAAGCGCACCTGCTCGAGCACCTCGCGCCGTCCCGCGTACTCGCCGGAGAGCGGCTGCACGAGCCCGGCCAGATCCGGCCAGAACAGGTTGATCACCGGCCTGGCGAGCAGCTCGGTGACGCGGCCGCCGCCGCTGGGGTGGGTGACCTTGCGGTCGCGCAGGGGCCGCTCATAGAAGGCCTTGACGTACTGGATGGTCTCGTCGGCCAGCAGCGGCCCGATCAGGCCGTAGACGAAGCGCGGGTGGATGTTCTGGATGTCCGCATCCACCCAGCAGATGATGTCGCCGTGGCACGCGTACAGGCTCTTCCACATGCCCTCGCCCTTGCCCCGGCCAGGGCCGGCCTCCCGCAGGACATCGTCCTCGAAGTGGACGGTCGCCCCCTCGGCCCTGGCGATGGCTGGGGTGTCGTCGCTGGAGCCGCCGTCCATGACGACGATCTCGTCGACCAGGCTGGACCGGTCGACCAGCGCCCGGCGCAGCACGCGGACGACCCGGCCGATGGTGGCCTCCTCGTTGCGGGCCGGGATGCACACGGAGATCGAGGTCCCCAGTCGCTCCTTGGCATCGCGGAGCGCGGTGATGGGCTCGAACTGGCTGTAGTGGAAGGTTCGCTTCCCGAACCATTCGCGAAGGTCGAGTTCCATTCGGTCCGGAATCCGGTCTCCCTTCCGGTTCCGGCGGGCGCGCCGGTGCGCTCCCGCCCGTCACGTTGACCATTCGGAGCGTGCCAGGGCAATCTGAATGTGACAACTCAAGAAGCGGCGACGCATCAAGAGGGGTGGAGGGACCGGCCCGACGAAGCCCCGGCAACCCCCCCGAACATCCGAGATCGGCCGATCCCGGGCGGGGAAGGTGCCACGTCCGTCCTCGCGCGTCGTGCGCGGGGGAAGATGCGCGTTGCGGTCGGTGACCGGGCGCGCGGCGCTCGCCGATGTGCCTCGGAAGGAGGTCACCGACTCTGTCCGGCGACTCGACCCCTGATCGGGTGGGGCTGCGCTGCCGCGGCTGCGGCACCGACTACCCACCCTCGCTCCAGTACGCCTGTCCCAACTGCCTGGGACCGCTGGACGTCACCTACGACCCCGCCACGCTGCGCGCCCGGCTCGACCGGGCCACGATCGAGGCGGGGCCGCGCTCCATCTGGCGCTACGCGGAGCTGCTCCCGACCAAGCCCGGCCCCGGGGACCTGGCCCCGGGCTTCACGCCGCTGGTGCCCGCGCCACGGCTCGCCGAGGCGCTCGGCATCCCCGGCGAGCTGTACCTCAAGGACGACACCCGCAACCCGACCAACTCCTTCAAGGACCGGGTCGTGGCGGTCGCGGCCGCGCGTGCCCGGGCCTTCGGGCTCACCACGCTGGCCTGCGCCTCCACCGGCAACCTCGCCGGAGCCACCGCCGCGGCCGCCGCGGCGCAGGGCATGGACTGCGTGGTCGTGATCCCCGCCGACCTGGAGCCGGCCAAGATCGCCTCGGCGGCGGCATTCGGCGCCACGGTCGTGGCCGTCGAGGGCAACTACGACCAGGCGAACCGGCTCGCCTCGCAGGCGGCCGAGGCGTTCGGCTGGGGTTTCGTCAACGTCAACCTGCGTCCCTGGTACGCCGAGGGGTCCAAGACCGTGGGCCTCGAGGTGGCCGAGCAGCTCGGCTGGTCCCTGCCGGAGCACGTGGTGGTGCCGATCGCCTCCGGTGCCCTGCTCACCAAGGTCCACCAGGGCTTCCGGGTCCTTGCCGAGCACGGCCTGGTGGCGGACAGACCGTTCAAGGTCCACGGCGCCCAGTCCGACGGCTGCCCGCCGGTCGCCGTGGCGTTCGCCGAGGGGCGCCACGACGTGACCCCGGTGAAGCCCACCGGCATCGTGAAGTCCCTGGGCATCGGGGATCCGGCCGACGGGCTGGAGGCGCTGGAGGTGGTCCGTTCGACCGGCGGCCGGGTGGAGGCGATCAGCGACGACGAGGTGGTGGAGGCCATCCAGTTGCTGGCGCGCACCACCGGCGTCTTCGGAGAGACGGCCGCCGGCGTCACGGTCGCAACCACCGCCAGGCTGGCCGCGGCCGGGGCATTCGCCCAGGGCGAGCGCGTGGTTGCCCTGGTCACCGGCCATGGCCTCAAGACCATGGAGGTCCTGGACGGCCGCGCCGACGCCACCGTGACCGTGCGGCCCAACATCGACGCCCTGGAGGAGGCGCTGACCCCGCTCACCCCAGAGCTGCTCGTCCCGACCGGATAGCCCACCGTCGGAGGGCTCGCTGCCCGGGCCAGGTGGCCCGGGCAGCGGCCTTGGCGGTCATCCACAATTTCGGGAAGCATGCTGGAAGCATGACCAGAGCATGCTACGGTCCTCCCATGAGGCTATAGTTGGCCCATGGGTGCGATCCAGATCAAGAACGTGCCAGAGGAACTGCACGACGCGATCCGCTCACGGGCCGCCCAGGAGGGAAAGACCGTGAGCGACTACGTGCTCGGACTCGTCAAGCGGGATCTCGAAACCCCGACCATCGCGGAGTGGCTTGCTCGCCTCAAGACCCGGGAGCCGGTGGAGCCGTTCGATTCCGTCGAGCTGCTTCACCAGGTCCGGGAAGAGTGGGACCAGGAACTCGAGAGGAGGATCGGACAGCCCCCGCTGTCGGAGCGGGACGATGGCGAGTAGGACCATCTGTATCGACGCTTCAGTCCTCGTCGATCTCCTGCTCGACCTGCCCCGCGAGTCCGCCGTGGCGCAGGTGCTCGCCGGGGTCGACGCGATGGTGGCACCTGATCTGGTGAACGCCGAGGTCGTGACGTCCCTCAGACGCCACGAGCGGAACGGCGGAATTTCGGCGGAGCGCGCCCTGAAGGCGCTCGACGATCTCGCGGCCGCTCCGCTGCGGCGCCTGCCCACGACCGGCATGCTCCACGCCATGTGGAGCCTGCGCCACAACGTCTCGCCACGCGATGCGTGCTACGTGGTCACGGCTCGTGCGCTCGACGTGCCGCTGCTCACCGCCGATCTGCGGCTCGCCAGGGCGCCCAAGCTCGGGATCCGGGTCATCGCGGTGTAGCCGCCCCGGCGGGTGGCTCGCCGGCCCCCGGCCCCCGGCCCGGCCCCCAGGCCCCCGGCCCGGCCCCCGGATTACTCGTAGTGCAGGGCCTCGGCGGGGTCCAGGGAGGCGGCCTGGTTGGCGGGGCCGAGGCCGGCGATGATGCCGACGACGGCGGAGATCCCGAGGGCGAGCGCACCGGCTGGATAGGAGACGATCGTCCGCTGGTCGGCGAGGTGCGGCAGGGCGTAGGCGAGGGCGAGCCCGGCGGCGACGCCGAGCAGGCCGCCCAGGAGGCTGAGCACGGTCGCCTCGGTCAGGACGTTGGCGATGCCGATCCCGCCGACCACCAGGCTGATGGCGGCGATCGCGGTGATCAGCCTGGTGAAGTTGTCGGAGGACGCCTGCTGCGCCTGGATCAGGCTGTTGGGGTTGATGACCAGGAAGTCGTTGTCCTGGTCGGAGGCCAGCCCGTGCGAGTCGCGGAGCGCCGCGATCACCGAGTTGCCAAAGGTCGAGACGGCGTCCGGCGCGGCGGCCACGCGGATCTGGCTGACGTTGGGGTCGGCGCTGGTCACCCGCCCGGCCATGGTGTCCAGCGGCACCAGCAGGTTGTCGTCCGGATTGACGAAGCCGGCGCCGCCCTGGGACTGGAGCACGCCGATCACGGTGTACGGCAGGCCGCGCACGTTCACGGTGCTGCCCACCGCCTGGCGCGGCGCCAGGCCGAGATCGCTGGCGAGGGTGGCGCCCAGCACCGCCACCTGCAGGCGCCGGGCGTCGGCGAAGTCGCTGAAGAAGCTGCCGCTGGCCAGCTGGAGGCCGTTGACCTTGACATAGGAGGGCATGGTGCCGACGACCGGGCTCTGGACGGTGGTGTCGCCGACGGAGATGTTGGCCTGCGCCTGCACGATCGGCGCGACCGCGCCGATCCGGGGAGCGCGCTGGATCGCGTCGACGTCCTGGATCGTGAGCGGGGTGCCGCTGCCGGCGGCCCCGCGCAGCCCGCCGCCGAAGCCGCGGCCGCTGGTGACCGTGAGCGTGTTGGCGCCCAGCCCGCTGAACTGGCTGTTCACCTGCGCTGCCGAGCCGTTGCCCACGGCCACCAGGGTGACCACCGAGCCGACGCCGATCACGATGCCGAGCACGGTGAGCGCCGAGCGGGCCGCGTTGGCCCGGAGCCGCTCCAGCGCCAGGCGCACCGAGGCGATCAGGATCATGGCCCACCAGAGCCCTGACCGCCGGTGCTGCCGCCGGTGCTGCCGCCGGTGCTGCCGCCGCCCGTGCCGGTGCCGGTCCCGCGGCCCGCCCCCGAGCCGCCGGTGCCGGTGCCACGGCCACCGCCGCCACCGAAGAAGATCCCGCCGACGCCTCCACCGCCGAACAGGCCACCGCCCTGGCCCTGGTTCGCCTGCGAGGAGGCGGCCCCGTCGGAGCCGACCACGCCGGTGACCACGGTCTGGCCGGCCTGGAGCCCGGCGAGGATCTGGACGCCGTTGGAGGTCGACAGGCCCACGACCACGGGGACGGCGCTGGTGAGGCCGTTCTCGAGGACCTGGACGGTGGGCTGGCCCCCGGTGCCCCTCACCGCGGCGGTCGGAACGACCACCACGTTGCGCAGGTCGACCACGATCACGCTGACCTGCCCGGTCATGCCCGCCCGCACGCTCGAGGGCAGCCGGGTCGGGGCCAGCTTGACCGAGTACTCCACCGGGTTGCTGCTACCGGCGGTGGAGTCCTGTGGCTCGGCGTCCAGCGCGATGGTGGTCACCTTGGCGCCGACCTGGTTGTCGGGCATGGCGTCGAAGGTCAGCTCGGCCTGTTGCCCGGTCTTGAGCTGGACCACGTCCTGCTGGCCGACGTCCGCCTGTGCGACCATCGCGCGGGCCCCGCCGACTGTCGCCAGCGTGCCGCCCGCCCCGAGGCGGTCGCCGACGGCGATCGGCAGGTCCAGCACGATCGAGCCGGGCGGGAACGACACGAACCCGCCGAGCGCGAGCTTGCCGGTCTCGTCGAGATCCTTGGCCACCTGCCAGTCCTCGAGCGCGGTCACGGTCTGGCTGCCGAAGTCGCCGTCGGCATCGCCAGGATCGTAGCCGGCGCTGCGCAGCGCGGCCTGGAGCGCCTTGACGTCGTCGCCGCTGTCGCCCTCGGCGAGGTCGCGGTAGAAGGGCGTGGCGCTCGGGATGCCGTAGACCGCCTCGCCGTTGACCTCGACAGCGGCTGGAGCGTCGGCAGCGCCTTGCCTTCGGTGAGGTGGATCTTGGTGACGGTTCCGGCGGACGGTGCCTTGAGCGTGAACGACTGGCTCCGAGCGATCGTGAACTGCGCGTCGACCGTCTGGCGCAGCTCGGTCCTGCGCGCCGTCGCCGTCTGGAGCTGGGGCTGCGCGGTGGTGTCCCCGCCGGAGTCGCGGGTGATCAGGTAGCCGGCGGCACCGCCGGCCACCACCACGACCGCGATCCCGGCCGCCAGCAGCCGGCGCCCGCGCCGGCGCCGCGGGCTCAACTCCAGGCCTCCGCGCGGCGTCCCGGGCTCAACTCCAGGCCTCCGCGCGGCGTCCCGGGCGCCCCCGCGGGCTCCCCGGCTGCCCTCCGCTCATTGCGACTGGCCCTCGGCCAGGATGCTGGACGCCGCCACCGAGCCGTCACTGCTGTCGCCGCCGCCGAGGTCGAAGTTGACCACCACGCGGCTGCCCGGGGTGATGTCCGACTTGGCGCCCGTGGTCGCCTTCTGGATCTTGGTGTTCGGGCCGATGCGGACGCGGAGCTGGCCAGCGGGGGTGTCCAGGGTGAGCGTGTCGCCGGAGATCGAGCTCACGGTCGCCTGGATGCCCCGGTTGCCCTGGCCGCCGAACAGGAAGCCGCCGCCGGTGCCGTTCGCGCCGTTGTTGGCGCCACCGTTGCCCTGGCCGCCGGCTCCCGGCGTGGCCTGCCCGTTGCCTCCCTGACGTTGACCGCCCAGCCCGCGACGGAACGCGCCACCGAGGTTGCCGCGGACGGAGCTGAGGTCGCCGGTCGGGAGCTTGCCGGCGCTGGAGAGCTGGATCGCCTGCGCCAGCGAGGTCGCGCCCTTGGGCGCCGTCTGGCGGCCGACCGCGAAGCCGGCCCCGAGCCCGACGACCAGGGCGATCACCGCGGCGAGCGCGACCGCGCGCCGGCCGCCGCCGGGCTCGCCGCGGTCGTAGGTGGGCACCTCACCCGGGAACGGCGGTTGGTCCGCCTGGATGGGCGCGGTGGGGAACTGGTCGGCCGACCCCTGGGGCTGGGCCGGAAGGGGGGGCGGGCCGCCTACCTGCCAGGGGCTGGGAGGCTCGTGCGGCTGTTGGCTGTCGGTCATGGCGGTGCTCCAATAGGAGGACGGCTGGATGGTTCGAGGTCAGACCGGCACGAGCCTGCCGCCGGAGAGCATCAGGCGGCGCTGCGCGCGGGAGGCCACGTTCGGGTCGTGGGTATTCATCAGCAGGGTGCGACCGGCCTCGTGGAGGCGGCCGAAGAAGTCGAGGATCTCGGCGCCCGAGGCGGCGTCGAGGTTGCCGGTGGGCTCGTCGGCCAGGACCACGGCGGGCTCGGTGACCAGCGCGCGGGCGATCGCCACCCGCTGCACCTCGCCGCCGGACAGCTCGCCGGGGTCGTGATCGGCGCGCGGGCCCAGCCCGACCTGCTCGAGCGCGGCGCGGGCGCGCGCCAGCCGCTCCGAGCGGCGGGTGCCCCTATAGCGGCGGGTGCCCCTATAGAGGAGCGGCGCGGCCACGTTCTCCAGCGCGGTGGTCCGGGCGAGCAGGTTGAACCGCTGGAAGACGAAGCCGATGTAGCGGTTGCGGATCTCGGCGCGGCGGCCGTCGCCGAGGTCGCTGACGTCCAGGCCGGCGAGCTGGTACACGCCGGCGTCGGGCTGATCGAGCAGGCCCAGGATGTTCAGCAGGGTGCTCTTGCCGGATCCGGAGGGCCCCAGGATGGCGACCCACTCGCCGGCGTGGACCTCGAGATGGACGTCGTGCAGGACGGGAACGGGCACATGCCCTCGCCGGTATGTCCGGGCGAGCGCCCAGGTGCGGAGGATCGGTGAATTCATGGCGCGCAGATCCTAGGCAACCAGCTTGAACGTGCTGTGAGCCGGGCGTAAGGGCGGAGAAAGGACAAGGCACGGGAGGCGAGCACGAAGGGCAGTTGACACTGTCACATATCACTGTCATCATGTCGCGCATGGCCGGATCGGCGGTGACCCGCGCGTCGGGCACGTATTGGACCCTGGACCAGCTCGCGGAGCGGGTCGGGGCGGCGCTGTCGGTGGACTACGACGGCCAGGTCAGCGGTCGGGTTCGCGAGGTCCCCGATCAGCGGGCGATCCGCTACTACACGACCATCGGGCTGGTCGACCGGCCCGCGGCCATGCGCGGCCGCACCGCCCTGTACGTGCGCCGGCATCTTCTCCAGCTGGTCGCGATCAAGCGCCTCCAGGCCGACGGCCTCTCGCTGGCCCGGATCCAGCGCGAGCTCGCCGGCGCCACCAACGCCCAGTTGGAGCGCGTCGCGCGCATCCCGCCCGCAGAGGACCCCGCCACCGCCCCCGTGGTGACCGCGGTGGCAACCCCCCGCCGCGCCTTCTGGAAGCAAGCCGACCAGCCCACGGCGGCGGCCCTGGCGACAGACACCCCGGCCCCAGGGGCGGAGGCCCGCACCTCCGCGGCCCGCGCCTCCGCGGCCCCAGTCCCCGCCTCCGCGGCCCCGGCCGCCGGGGCGGTGGCCCCCGTCTCCGCCCTCGAGGCCGAGGCGGCGGGTGAGGTGGTGGCGATGCAGGGGGTGCGGTTGGGGGATGGGGTGATGTTGCTGGTGGAGGGCGCGCGAAGGTTGGGGGATGGGGAGGTGGCGGCGATATGGGAGGCGGCCCGCCCCCTGCTCGACCTGGTGCGCCGCGGAAGGGAGCGATCATGAAGGACATGGGTCGACGGCAGGTCCTGCCAGTGCTCGGCGACGAGGAGATCGCGCGCGGGCGGCCGACCGGCGACGAGCCGGGCGCCGGGACGCTGGTCACCGAGCGGGGCAACCTCCCGCTGGAAGCCCTGGGCGTCCACGCCCGCATCACCGGCCTGCTGGCCGAGGTGGTCCTCACCCAGACGTTCGTCAACCGCTTCGACCTGCCGCTCCAGGCGACCTACGTGTTCCCGCTGCCGGACCGCGCCGCGGTCACCGAGTTCCGCATGGAGGCGGGCGACCGGGTGGTCGAGGGGGCCCTGCGCGAGCGGGCCGAGGCCCGCGCGGCCTACGACGAGGCGCTGGCCGCCGGCAGGATGGCGGCCATCGCCGAGGAGGAGCGGCCCGGCGTCTTCACCATGCGGGTCGGCAACCTGCTGCCCGGCGAGCGCGCCAGCGTGCGCCTGGTGATGCTCGGCCCGCTGCCCTACGACCAGGGCGAGGCGACCTTCCGCTTCCCCCTGGTGGTGGCCCCGCGCTACATCCCCGGGGCGCCGCTGGGGTGGCTGCCGGCGGGCGACGGGGTGCAGCCGGACACCGACGCCGTCCCCGACGCCTCGCGGATCACGCCGCCCGTCCTGCTGCCGGGCTTCCCGAGCCCGGTGCGCCTCGACCTGCGGGCAGAGGTCGACCCGGCCGGCCTTCCCGTCGGCGCGATCCGCTCCAGCCTGCACGCGATCGTGCGCTCCGAGCGCGACGGGCCTGGCGGCCGCGTGCGGGTGCTCCAGGCCGAGCCGGGGGAGCGGCTCGACCGGGATTTCGTGCTGCGCCTCCAGGTCGGCTCCGGCGCGGTGGACACCTCGGCGCTGGCCGTGCCCGACCAGCGGGGCGAGGGCGGCACGTTCGTGCTCACGGTGATGCCCCCGCCGGCGGGGGCGGCGCGGCCCAGGGACGTCGCGCTGGTGCTGGACCGCTCTGGCAGCATGGCGGGCAGGAAGATCGTGGCCGCTCGGCGGGCGGCCGCCCGCCTGGTGGACAGCCTGTGCGAGCGCGACCGCCTGACCCTGCTCGCGTTCGCCGGCGACCTCCAGCACCCGTCCGGTCTCGAGGACGGGGCCCCGCGGCACGCGAGCGACCGCGAGCGGTTCCGCGCGGTCGAGTTCCTGGCCCGGCTCGGCGCCCGCGGCGGCACCGAGATGGCGGCCGCGCTCATCGCGGCGCTCGACCAGCTCGGCCCGCCCGAGGCCGGCCGCGACCGGATCCTGGTGCTGGTCACCGACGGGCAGGTCGGCAACGAGGACCAGATCCTGCGGCTGCTGGCTCCCCGGCTCGGCGGCGTGCGCGTCTACGCGGTCGGCATCGATACCGCCGTGAACGAGGGCTTCCTGCGCCGGCTGGCGATCGCGGGCGGTGGCGCCTGCGAGCTGGTCGAGTCCGAGGACCGGCTGGATGAGGCGCTCGACCGCGTCCGCCAGCGGATCGGCACGCCGGTCGTCACCGACCTGGAGCTGGAGGCCGACGGCTTGGCCGTGGAGCCGGGATCCGTCACCCCGTCCCCCCTACCGGCGTTGCTGGCCGGCGCCCCGCTGGTGGTCTGCGGGCGCTACCGGGGCCAGCCGGAGGGAGCGCTCGCGCTGCGCGGGCGGGGCGCCGGCGGCGAGCGCTGGCGCGCGACCGTCCCGGTGGCGCCGGCCAGCGACGGCGCGCTCGCCAAGGTCTGGGCCCGCGCGCACGTCCGCGACCTCGAGGACCGCTACGCGATCGGCACGGCCCACAACGCCGACCTGGAGCGGCGCATCGTGCGCACCTCCCTGGACTTCGGCGTGCTCTCGCGCTTCACGGCGTTCGTGGCGCTGGACACGGTGGTGGTCAACCGCGACGGGCGCCTGCACCGCGTGACCCAGCCCGTCGAGGTTCCGCAGGGGTGGGCCTGGCCCGCCGCGGAGCCCGACGCCGTGCCGATCCCGTTCGGCGCCGGTCGCGGCGGCCTCCTCTCGGTGGAGGGTGCCGAGCCGAGCCACGCGATGCCGCTGCTCGCGTTCCGGCCCCACCTGCGTCCGGCGGTCGAGCTGCCGAGGCAGCGGGTCCCGCCGGTGCCACCGGTCGCCAGGACCGGCCAGGGCCGGCGCTTCTGGCGCTCCCTGCCCGCCCAGGTCGGTGGGGAGGAGAGGGCGGCGATCACCGCCGGTCTGGACGCCTACCGCCGCCGTGCCGGCGAGCTCGCGCGCGAGCTGGAGGCCCTCCCGGAGCCGGCGTTCGGCGGGCCGGATCGCGCCGGTCCCGCGCCGGCGCTCGCCGCCATGGCCGCGAAGGTCGCGGCGCTGGTGGCCGACCTCGAATCGGTGGGCGCCGACCCACGGGTGATCGAGCCGTTGCGGGAGCTGGTCGCGGACCTGATCCGCCCCTGCGAGCGCCCGCGCGGCCTGCGCGATCGAGCGGTCGCGACGCTTCGCGAGTTCGCCGAGAAAGGCCCTTAGCACTCGACTGTCATGAGTGCTAACATGCTGCGCGGCCGAGGGCCGGACCCAGGAGTGACGCGAATCAGGCAGGCCCACCGTGAGGGAGGTAGCCGCGCATGCCGAAGATCATTGCCTTCGATGAGGACGCCCGCCGGGCGCTCGAACGGGGCATGAACCAGCTCGCCGACGCTGTGAAGGTGACGTTGGGCCCCAAGGGTCGCAACGTCGTGCTCGAGAAGAAGTGGGGCGCTCCCACCATCACCAACGATGGCGTCTCGATCGCCAAGGAGATCGAGCTCGAGGACCCCTACGAGAAGATCGGCGCCGAGCTGGTCAAGGAAGTAGCGAAGAAGACGGATGACATCGCCGGTGACGGCACCACCACCGCCACCGTGCTCGCGCAGGCGCTGGTCCGTGAGGGCCTGCGCAACGTCGCCGCCGGCGCCAACCCGATGAGCCTCAAGCGCGGCATCGAGAAGGCCGTCGAGGTCGCCGTCGAGGCCATCAAGAACCAGGCCAAGGACGTCGAGACCCGCGACGAGATCGCCCACACCGCCACCGTGTCGGCTGGCGACCCCGAGATCGGCGAGGTCATCGCCAAGGCGATGGACACCGTCGGCAAGGAGGGCGTGATCCAGGTCGAGGAGTCCAACACCTTCGGGATCGAGCTGGAGACGGTCGAGGGGATGCGCTTCGACAAGGGCATCATCTCCGCCTACTTCGTGACCGACCCCGAGCGCATGGAGGCGGTCCTCGAGGACCCCTACATCATGGTCGCCAACCAGAAGATCAGCGCGGTCAAGGACCTGCTCCCCGTGCTGGAGAAGGTCATGCAGACCGGCAAGCCCGTGGTGATCATCGCCGAGGACGTCGAGGGCGAGGCACTGGCGACCCTGGTGGTCAACAAGATCCGCGGCACCTTCAAGTCGGTCGCGGTCAAGGCCCCCGGCTTCGGCGACCGCCGCAAGGCCATGCTCGGTGACATCGCCACCCTCACCGGTGGTCAGGTCATCAGCGAGGAGGTCGGCCTCAAGCTGGAGAACGTCAGCCTCGACCTGCTGGGCCGTGCCCGCAAGGTGGTCGTCACCAAGGACGAGACCACCATCGTCGAGGGCGCCGGCAGCGAGGACGACATCAAGGGCCGCATCAACCAGATCAAGACCGAGATCGAGAACACCGACTCCGACTACGACCGCGAGAAGCTCCAGGAGCGGCTCGCGAAGCTGGCCGGTGGCGTGGGCGTGATCAAGGTCGGCGCGGCCACCGAGGTCGAGCTCAAGGAGAAGAAGCACCGCATCGAGGACGCCGTCTCCAACGCCCGCGCGGCGGTGGAGGAGGGCATCGTCCCCGGCGGCGGCGTGACCCTGCTGCGGGCGCAGGACTCGCTGAACAAGGTCGACCTGGTCGGTGACGAGGCGACCGGCGCGGTGATCGTGCGCCGCGCGCTCGAGGAGCCGCTGAAGCAGATCGCCGTCAACGCCGGCCTCGAGGGCGGCGTGGTGGTCGAGAAGGTCCGTGGAATGGAGGCCAGCCATGGCCTCAACGCGGCCACCGGCGAGTACGTCGACCTGCTCAAGGCGGGGATCATCGACCCCGCCAAGGTGACCCGGTCCGCGCTCCAGAACGCGGCCTCGATCGCCGGGCTGTTCCTCACCACCGAGGCGGTCGTCGCCGACAAGCCCGAGAAGGAGAAGGCGCCTGCCGCCCCCCCCGGCGGCGGCGACATGGACTTCTGAGTCTCGGCCAAACCGGCAGCGCGCTGCGGCAACGGGCGGGCCCCTGTGGGGCCCGCCCGTTCGCCTGCCTACCAATTTCCGTCTCAGTGCGCCGTCCTTCAGGGTGGTGGTGAAGGGATGGCCTGCCGGTCGCGGTGCGGTTCAGGTCGGGCGTTCTGCTGCTGGATGTAGGCCCACAGCACGTCTGGGCGCCGCCGATCGAGCCGGCGAAGTAGGAGGCGGACCACAGCCGGCCCTGCCAGTAGTGGCGGGCGAGATCGAGGAACTCCTGGCGCAGCCTGCGTGAGGAGACGCCATTTTGTCTCATAGGCCAAGTATGCTGAGGTATGAGCGCTGATGCTGGCCGCCGGCACCGCGCCTACCCGACCCCCGAGCAGGCCGAGCGCCTGACCGGGTGGGGCCACTCGTGCCGAGCGGTGTGGAACCTGGCGCTGGCGCAGCGGCAGTTCGCCTGGCGCCAGCGCGGGGTGACGCTCCGCGCCACCGGGCAGTGCCGCGACCTGACCCAGGCCCGCGCGGACCTGCCGTGGCTGGCCGACCTGCCCGCGCAGTCCGCCCAGCAGGTCCTTCGCCAGCTCGACCGCGCCTACGACAACTGGTGGAGCCACGACCATCCGGCCGGACCGCCCGCATTCCGCAAGCGAGGCGCTGGCCTGTCGGTGCCGTTCCCTGGGCAGGCGGTCGAAGTCCGCAAGCTGTCGCGTCGCTGGGCGGAGGTGCGATTGCCGAAGGTCGGCTGGGTGCGGTTTCGGCTGTCGCGCCCCCTCGGTGGGACCGTGCGCAACGCCACGATCAGCCGCGACGGGCTCGGCTGGCACATCGCCTTCGGCGTGGCGACCGGTGCCAAGCCGGCAGCGCTGAACGGCCTGCCGGGCTGCGGGGTGGACTTCGGGGTGGCCTGCTCGGCGTTCGTCTCCGACGAGCCCGAGCCTCGCCTGATGCGGCCGTCCCTCACACCAGGGGAGCAGCGGCGTCTGCTCGGCTTGGAGCTTCGCAAGGCCCGGCAGGTCCGCTGGGCCAAGCGCCACCACGGCGGGTGGTACTCGAACCGGCTGCGCCGCACGATCGCCGAGATCGCCAAGCTGAAGGCACGGCAGGCCAGGCGGCGGCTGGACTTCACCCACAAGCTCACCACCGATCTCGCCAAACGCCACGGCTGGGTCGGGATCGAGGACCTTCGGGTGAAGGGCATGACCCGGTCTGTCCGGGGCACCGCTGAGGCCCCGGGTCGCAACGTCCACCAGAAGGCGGGATTGAATCGGAGCATCCTCGACAACACCCCCGGGGAGCGTCGCCGCCAGCTCGCCTACAAGGCGTCACGGCACGGGTCCGAGCTGCGGCTTGTTCCGCCGTCTGGCACGTCGCAGACCTGCTCGGCCTGCGGGACGCGCGATCCGGAGTCCCGGCAGGGCTGCGGGCGGGTGTTCGCCTGCACCACCTGCGGCCATCAGGCTCATGCTGACCTGAAGTGAACCCCTCAAGGATGCTGCCGCATGAGCGCCCTGGGAATCCCCGCCGTTCAGGACGGGGAGGATGTCAAAATGGCGAGCATGGACGACCTGGAAGCCTTGGACGACCTGGAGCGCAAGCGCCTGGCGCTGCGGCGCGAGCTGGAGGCGACCGGCGGCCTGATGGTGGCGTTCTCCGGCGGGGTGGACTCGAGCCTGCTGCTGGCCGCCGCCGTGGAGGCGCTCGGTCCACGGGCGGTGGCCGCCACGGGGGTGTCGCCGAGCCTGGCCGAGCGCGAGCTCGAGGACGCGCGTGCGTTCGCCACCGAGCTGGGCGTGCGCCACGTGGTGGTGCCGACCCACGAGCAGGACCGGCCCGGCTACCTCGCCAACGGCCCGGATCGCTGCTATTTCTGCAAGGCCGAGCTGTTCGAGGTGCTGGCGCCGCTGGCCGAGGCGGAGGGCCTCGCCCTGGCGGTCGGCACCAACGCCGACGACCTGGGCGACTGGCGACCCGGCCAGCGCGCCGCGGCCGAGCGCGGCGTGCGCACGCCGCTGGTGGCGGCGGGGTTCAGCAAGCGGGACGTGCGCGAGGCGTCGCGGCGGATGGGCCTGCGCACCCACGACAAGCCGGCGGCAGCCTGCCTCGCCTCGCGGGTGGCCTACGGGATCGAGGTGACGCCGGCGCGCCTGTCCAGGGTCGAGCGCGCGGAGGCGCTGGTGCGGTCCTTCGGCCTCGCGCAGCTGCGCGTCCGCGACCACGGTGAGCTCGCGCGCGTGGAGGTGCCGGTCGACGCGCTGCCGCTGCTGGTCCGCGAGGACGCTCGCGGGCGCCTGGTGGAGGGGCTCCGCGAGCTGGGCTTCGCCTACGTGACCCTGGACCTGGAGGGCTTCCGCTCGGGGAGCATGAACGCCGCGGTGCGGCCGTGACCGAGGTCCGGCGCCTGGTGCACTGCTCGCTGCCGCCCGAGCTGGTGACGCAGCCGGTCCTCCACGGGCTCTCGCACGCCAGTGGGGCGGTGGTCAACGTCCACCGCGCCAATGTCGACGTCGAGGCCGGCGTGGCCTGGTTCCTGCTGGAGCTGTCGGGCCCGCCCGAGGAGGTCGATCGCGCGGAAGCCTGGCTCCAGGCCAGAGGCGTCACCGTCGAGCGGATCGAGGAGCGCTCGCGGTAGTCGCGGCAGACGCGGTCTAGGATGACGGCCCGAGCACGTAGTCGGCGGCGGCTTCCAGGTCGGCCACCACCGCGTCCGCCCCGCTGAAGTCCATCCCGGCCGTGAGCGCGTTGGGGACCGCCACGGCGTGCATGCCGGCGGCCCGCGCGGCGGCCACGCCGTGGAAGGTGTCCTCCAGCGCGACGCAGTCGGCCGGGCCGGCCCCGAGCAGCGCGGCCGCACGCAGGTAGGTCTCAGGGTCGGGCTTGCCGTTGGCGACGTCCTCGCCGGAGACGACCGCCCGGAAGGCGGCGCGGACGCCGAGCCGCTCCAGCACCAGGTCCACGTAGGCGCGCGTGGCCGAGGTCGCCACCGCCAGCTCCAGCCCGGCGCCCGACAGCCTGGCGATTGCCGCCTCCAGGCCGGGCATGGGCCGCGGGCCGTCGCGCTCCAGCAGCCGCCAGAAGATCGCCTCGCGCCCGGCGAACACCTCGTCAGCCGGCCGGCCGAGCCGCCCGGCGAGGGCGTCGGTGAGTTCACGGACGCGGCGGCCCATCATGTCCTCGCGGAGGGCCTCGTCGACCGGGATGCCGAGGCTCGCCATGTACTCGTCGTTGGCCTGCTCGTGCAGGGGCTCGGAGTCGACGATGACTCCGTCCAGGTCGAAGACGACGTGCCGCGCGAGCGGCATCGCCGGGCTCAGGAAGCCGGCGGTGCGGCGGTCGGCGCCGGGCCCTCGCCGTCCCCCGCCGGCCGGGAGACGCCCGCCGGCGCGGTCGAGGAGGCGATCACCGGGACCACCTGGCGGGTGGTGATGATCTCGTCGACCATCCCGTACTCCAGGGCCTGGTCGGCGCTCATGATGAAGTCCCGGTCGGTGTCCCGGGAGATCTTCTCGACCGTCTGGCCGGTGTGCTCGGCCATGATCTCGTCCAGGACCCGCCGCAGGCGCAGGATCTCGCGCGCCTGGATCTCGATGTCGACCGACTGGCCGCGCGCGCCACCCGAGGGCTGGTGGATCAGGATGGTCGAGTGGGGCAGGGCGAAGCGCTTGCCCTTGGTCCCGGCGGACAGGATCACCGCGGCCGCGGACGCGGCCATGCCCATGCAAATCGTCGAGATGTCCGGCCGCACGTACTGCATGGTGTCGTAGATCGCCAGCAGGTCGGTGATGGACCCGCCCGGCGAGTTGATGTAGAGGTTGATGTCTTTGTCCGGGTCCTCGGCCTCGAGATGCAGGAGCTGGGCCATGACCAGGTTGGCGATGGTGTCGTCGATCGGGGTGCCGAGGAAGATGATCCGGTCCTTCAACAGCCGTGAGTAGATGTCGAACGATCGCTCACCACGGCTGGTCTGCTCGATGACGATCGGCACCAGATCGGCACCAGGTTGGCGTCGGCCATGTGGGAAAACCTCCGGGGCAGCAAGCTGCGGCAGCAGGCGGGCACCTGCTGACGCCCGCGCCTCGATGAAGTCTGTGGACCTGGCGAGGGTAGCGCATCGCGGGCCCTGAACACCCGGGTCGGAGCGGGTTTCCCGCCGGGCAATCCGGATTGTGCAGCGGCGCCGAGGGCCCATCCGGGGCCCCCGGATCCCGTTATGGCCCTCAGTCCAGGGCGACCAGGTCGAGGTACTCCTCGTCCCAGACGTCGGTGCTGCCCTCGGGCATGAACAGCACGCGGTCCGGCTCGAAGCTGCGCACGAACGGCGTGTCGTGGCTGACCAGCACCACCGCGCCGCCATAGGACTCCAGCGCCGAGCGGACCGCCTCGACCGCCTGGACGTCCAGGTTGTTGGTGGGCTCGTCGAGCAGCAGGACGTTGTGGCGCCCCACCACCAGGCGGGCCAGCGCGAGCTTGGTCTTCTCGCCACCCGAGAGGGTGCCGACCCGCTGGTAGGCCGGGTCGCCCCCGAGCAGGAAGTGGCCGAGCACGCCGCGCAGGACGTCGTCGGTGGTCGTCGCGGTCGCGCGCATCAGCTCCATGGCGGTGGACTCGAGGTCGAGGCCCTCGTGCTCCTGGGCGTAGTAGCCGATCGCGGCGCCGTGGCCGTAGCGGACCTCGCCGGCGTCGGGGCGGTCGACGCCCGCCAGGATGCGCAGCAAGGAGCTCTTCCCGGCCCCGTTCAGGCCCAGGACCAGCAGCCGCTCGCCCCGCTCCAGGTCGATCCCGAGCTGCTTGAACACTGGCGGGCCGCCGTAGGAGCGGGCCAGGTCGGTGGCCTCCATGGCGATGCGGCTCACCGGCGGCGGGTCGGGGAAGCGCACCGCCACCCCGCGGCCCGCGCGCCGCGTGGGCGTCAGCGACGCCTTCATGCGCTCGACCCGGCGCTCGGTGACGATCGCCCGGCGCGCCATGGCCTCGTTGCTGTGGCGGTACTTCTCGACGAAGGCGCTCAGCCGCTTGATGTCGCGCTCCACCACCTTGCGCTGGCGCGCTTCCGAGGCGGCGCGGACCTCGCGCTCCTTCAGGTACTGGGTATAGGTGCCTTGGTAGCCCTCCAGCGACGCGGTGTGCGGGTCCAGCGCCAGCACCGCGGTGATGTCGGAGTCCAGCAGCGGCAGGTCGTGCGAGACCACCAGGATGCCGCCGGAGAAGTCGGCCAGGAACCCGGCCAGCCACTGCTTGGCGTCGGCGTCCAGATGGTTGGTCGGCTCGTCGAGCAGCAGCGTGGTGGCCTGGCTGAGCAGCACCCTCGCCAGCTCCACCCGGCGGCGCTCGCCGCCGGACAGGCCCGCCAGCGGCCGGTCCAGCCCACCGGTCGGCACGCCGAGACCGGCGGCGATGCGCCTGGCCTCGGACTCGGCGCGGTACCCGCCGTCCACCTCGAAGCGCTCCTGGAGGTTGGAGAACCGCTTGATGGCGCGGTCGCGGGCGCGCGGGTCGGGACTCGCGTCGATGCGGCGCCGCGCCTCCTCCAGACGCTGCTTGGCGTGGTCGAGCCCGCGGGCCGACAGCAGCCGCTGGAGCCCGGTGGTGGACACCGTCGGCGGGGACTCCTGCGGCAGCCAGGCGAGCGTCGCGGTGAACGCAACCGCCGGGACGCGCTGCCCCGGGTCGTCGGCGGGGTCGGCTCCACGCAGGGCGCCGCCCGCGCGGGCGGCGCTGGCCAGGGTGCTGAGCAGTGTGGTCTTGCCGGCGCCGTTGGGTCCGACCAGGCCGACCACGTCACCCGGGCTGACGGTGAAGCTCGCCTCGGCCACCAGCAGGCGGGGGCCGATCTCGACGGTGAGGTCAGTCGCGCGGAGCATGACGGATCGTTCCTGGTTCGTGGGTTCCCGGTCAGGGTCGACGCGGCGGCGCGCTGGCGCCGCCAGCATCCGATGGTCGGGGGGCGCTCTCCAGCGGTCAAGCGATTTGCGCGTCAGCCGAGCGTCGTGATGGAGGGGTCCGGAGAACCCCAAGGGGGCGCCCCGGTGGATCGGGCCCACCAAGCCCACCGCTTCATCTGCCCGCTCCCTTGATCGGTGATCGGGGCATACAGTTGCACTGCGAACGATCTACCAATAGTTTCGAGAAGCGGGAGCTTTCAGTAAGCAGTTAGCTATAGGTGAGCAAAGTCGTAAAGGAGCCGACTGCGGAGTGATCGGGACAAGACCGGAGCTACGGGGGACCTTCGGAATGGTGTCCTCGACCCACTGGCTCGCCACCGCGAGCGCCATGGCCGTGCTGGAGCGGGGCGGCAACGCCTTCGACGCCGCTGTCGCCGCCGGCTTCGTGCTCCAGGTGGTCGAGCCGCATCTCAACGGCCCCGGCGGTGAGGTCCCCATCCTCGCGTACAGCGCGGCGCGCGACGGCGTCCTGGTGATCTGCGGCCAGGGCGTGGCCCCGCGCTCGGCGACCATCGGGCACTTCCGCGACCTCGGCCTGGAGCTGATCCCCGGCAGCGGCCTGCTGCCCGCCTGCGTGCCCGGCGCCGTCGGCGGCTGGCTCGAGCTGCTCGGCCAGCTCGGCACCATGCGGCTCCGCGACGTGCTCGAGTACGCCATCGGCTACGCGGAGGGCGGCTACCCCCTGGTGCCCCGGATCGCCGACTCGATCGCCAGCATGGAGCGCGTCTTCCGCGAGGAGTGGACCGGCTCGGGCGAGCTGTACCTGCCCGGCGGCGCCGTACCCCGGGCCGGCAGCTGCTTCCGCAACCCCGCGCTGGCGGCGACCTGGCGTCGGCTGCTCGATGAGGCCGAAGCCCGCTCCAGCGACCGCGACGCCCAGATCGAGGCCGCCAGGGATGCCTTCTACCAGGGCTTCGTCGCCGAGGCGGTGGACCGCTTCGTGGCCGGCACCGCCGCCATGGACTCCACCGGGAACCGCCACCACGGCCTGCTCACCGGCCAGGACATGGCCGCCTGGCGCGCAGGGATCGAGCAGCCGCTCACCGTCGACTACCACGGCGTCCAGGTCTGCAAGACCGGGCCGTGGGGCCAGGGACCCGTGTTCCTCCAGCAGCTCCGCCTGCTGGAGGGCTTCGATCTCGAGGCGATGGGGCCGGGCAGCGCCGACTTCGTCCACACCGTCACCGAGTGCTCCAAGCTGGCCTTCGCCGACCGCGAGGCCTGGTACGGCGACCCGGACTTCGTGGAGGTCCCGGTCGCCGAGCTGCTGGACCGGGCCTATGCCGACGGCCGCCGGGCGCTCGTCGGCGAGGACGCCTCGCTGAACCTGCGGCCGGGTTCGCCTGGCGGGCTGAAGCCCCAGCTCCCGCAACAGGTCCTGGAGGCCGAGGCGCGGAAGCCGGCCGGACCGGCCGCGGGCATGGGCGTCGGCGAGCCCACCCTGGCCAGGGGCAACCCCGACGCCAACGACACCTGCCACGTCGACGTCGCCGACCGCTTCGGGAACATGGTCGCCTGCACGCCGAGCGGTGGCTGGCTGCACAGCTCGCCGGTGATCCGGGAGCTGGGGTTCTGCCTGGGCACACGGGGGCAGATGTTCTGGCTGTCCGAGGGGGTTCCCAGCTCCCTGGAGGGCGGCAAGCGGCCACGCACCACCCTGACTCCGAGCCTCGCCCTCCGCGACGGCAAGCCCTGGCTCGCCTTCGGGACCCCCGGCGGGGACCAGCAGGACCAGTGGACGCTCACCTGGTTCCTGAACCACCTGCACTTCGGCATGGACCTCCAGGTCGCGATCGACGTGCCGAACTTCCACAGCGAGCACTTCCCGAGCTCGTTCTATCCGCGCGAGGCCAGACCGGGCCTGCTGGCGGTGGAGGACCGCCTCGGCGCCGAGGTGATCGACGAGCTGCGGGCACGAGGCCATCGGGTGGAGCGCTCCGGTCCCTGGGCGCTGGGCCGCCTGTGCGCGGTCGGCCGGGACCCCGAGAGCGGTTTCCTCACCGCCGCCGCCAACCCGCGGGGCCGCCAGGGCTACGCGGCCGGCCGGTGAGGGCCGGGGTTAGACTCCTCACATGACTCCGGAGCATTTGCGGCTGTGCGCCAGCGCCGAATGGGGCGAGCTCGTCGAGCGGGTGCTCGCGCCCTGGGTGCTGGAGGGGCGTGACCTGGGGGACCGGGTCCTCGAGGTGGGCGCGGGCCCCGGGCTGGTGACCGACGTGCTGCGCCGGCGTGCACCGTGGGTGGTCGCGGTCGAGCTGGACGAGCCGCTGGCGGCGGCGCTCGGTCGCCGCCTGGCCGGGGGCAACGTCGAGGTCGTGACCGCCGACGCGAGCGCGCTTCCGTTCCGGAGCGGCCGGTTCTCGGCGGTCGCCTGCTTCACCATGCTGCACCACGTTCCCAACCTGCCGATGCAGGACCGCATGCTCGCGGAGCTGCGGCGAGTCCTGCGTCCGGGGGGCGTGCTGATCGGCACCGACGGCACCGACACGCCCGAGCGGCGCGAGCTGCACGTCGGCGACGTGTTCCTGCCGGTCCCGCCAGCCGAGCTGCCCGCCCGCCTGGCCGCCGCCGGCTTCGTCGACCCGGTCGTGGAGACCCGCGACGACCGCATCCGCTTCGCCGCCACAGCGCGTGACCAGGTCAAACCGTAAATCCCTGGCGATGTCGCATGGCTCCTCTAGACTCGACCGCATGTCTGTAGCGATCCACGCCAAGGACCTCGTCCGACGATTCGACGAGGTCGAAGCCGTTCGCGGCGTCAGTCTCGAGGTCGAGGAAGGCGAGATCTACGGCTTCCTCGGCCCGAACGGCGCCGGCAAGTCGACCACCGTCCGTATCCTGACCACCCTGCTCGAACCGACCTCCGGCTCCGGCTCCGTGCTGGGCCACGACGTCGTCAGAGAGCCGAACACCGTGCGCCGCCTGATCGGCGTCGCCCTGCAGGAGGCGGGCCTCGACCCCAAGCAGACCGGCCGCGAGCTGCTCACCCTCCAGGCTCGCCTCTACGGCCTGCGGGGCAGCGTGCTCGGCCAGCAGATCCAAGAGGTGACCGAGCTGGTCGGCCTCGTCGATGCCCTCGACCGCCGGATCCAGGGGTATTCGGGCGGCATGAAGCGGCGCCTCGACCTGGCCTCCTCGCTGCTGCACCGCCCGCGCGTGCTGTTCCTGGACGAGCCGACCACCGGGTTGGACCCGACCTCGCGGACGCTCATCTGGGACCGGGTGCGCGAGCTGCGCGAGCAGTTCGGCGCCACCATCTTCCTCACCACCCAGTACCTCGAAGAGGCGGACCATCTCGCCGACCGGGTCGCGATCATCAACCGCGGCCTGATCGTGCGCGAGGGCACGCCCGAGGCGCTGAAGGCCGAGGTGGGCACCGACGTGATCGATGTCTCCGTGAGCGATCACGAGTCGGGCGCCGCCCGGGTGGCGATCCTCGAGATGCAATCCAACGGCGAGCTTCCCGAAGGCGAGCTCAGGGGCACCGAGTCGGGCTACACCCTGTTCGTCCCCGACGGCGCCAGCAAGATCGCCGCGCTGGTGCGCGGACTGGACCGGGCGGGGGTCAGCACCGGGCCGATCAGCATCTCGCGGCCCACCCTCGACGACGTCTTCCTGGCCGCGACCGGCGGGCGCCTCCAGGCCTCCTCCGAGAGCCAGCCGAGCCAGGACAGCCAGCGCGTGCCGACCGCTCAGGGGGCGAGCCGATGACCGCGGCGACGGAGCGGTTCGGCGAGCCCGGGCGGGGCGGCCCGATCGACCGGTCCCAGCCGCGCACCCTGGCGGCGCCGACCGGCTACCTGTCGGACGTGGCCGCCTTGGCCGGCCGCTCGATCCGTGCGCTGCTGCGCGAGCCCGAGTCCTTCATCCCGGCGTTGCTCATCCCGCTGTTCTTCTTCGTGGTGCAGGTCGGCGCGCTCGGCAAGGTGGCCGAACGTGCCTTCGGGATCTCCAGCTACCCGGCCTTCCAGCTTCCCGTGGCGGTGCTGTTCGCCGCCGCCAACACCGCCGGCGGCAACGCTCTGGTGCTCGACATCGCCAACGGCTACTGGGACAAGCTGAGCCTCACCCCGGTGCATCGCTCCGCGATGGTGATCGGCACCCTCATCGGCGAGATGTTCGCGGTGGTGGGCTACAGCGTCCTGCTGATCGCCTTCGGCTGGGCCATCGGCGTGCGCTTCGCAGGTGGCGAGGTCCTGGGCGCGCTCGGCCTGCTGGGGCTGACAGTCCTGTTCGGGGTGGGCTTCGCCTCCATCAGCGTGGCGGTCGCGCTGGCGACCGGCTCGGTGCGCGCGACCCAGACGACCTTCGTCATCTTCTTCCCGCTGCTGTTCCTGACACCGGGAACGCTGCCGCGGAACCTGATGACCGGGTGGTTCAAGACAGCCGTCGCCATCAACCCGGTCACCTACATCCTGGAGGCCGCCCGCAGCTTCATCTTCGGGTTCCGCGGGCCCGTGCTGCTGAAGGGGCTGGCCGCCTGCATCGGCTTCTGCGCGGTGACCTTCTTGCTGACGGCGCTGGCGTTCCGCCGCCGCGCCAGGATGGGCTGACGGCGGGACGCGAGGCTCCAGCGTGAGCGGCCGGGCGTGCCGGCGGCGGGGGTAGCGGCACGCCCGGCCTGGCCTGGGCCGGCGCTCTAGGGGAGAGGGAGGGCCGTCCCTGGTCGGGGGCGGCGGATCGGCGCCAGCGGCAGGCGAAGCTCGAAGCGGGCGCCCGTGGCCGGGCGCGCGGGGTCGACGGCGACCAGCTCGCCGCCTTGGGCGTGGGCGAGCTGTCGGGCGATGGTCAGGCCCAGGCCGAGACCCCGCGCCTCACGGAGCGGGCCCTCGTCCAGGCGGGTGAACTGCTCGAAGATCCGCTCGCGCTCCCTGGCGGGCACGCCCGGCCCGGCGTCCTCGACGGCCAGCACGGCGGTGCGGCCTACGCGCCGCGCCTCCACCCAGATCTGGGTGCCGGGCGGCGTGTACTTGTCGGCGTTGCCGAGCAGGTTGTCGAGGATCTCGAGGATCTGGTCCGGGTCGACCCGGACCAGCAAGGTGCCGCCGACCTCGACCGCAATGGGCCTGCCCGGGTAGGTGAGGCTGGCCACATGCCCCGCCTGGCGAGCGAGGTCGGCGGCGTCGACCAGCTCGCGCTCCGCCGGGTCGGGCTGGAGCGTGGCCCGCCGCGGCTCGGCGCCGGCGAGGAGCTGGTCGATCATGTTGTTGAGCCGTGTGGCCTGCTGGAGGCCGGTTTTGGCGTAGTCGATCACCTGGCCGAGGCCGAGCTGGGAGCCGCGCTGCTCGACGGTCCGCAACATGGCCATGATGCTGGTCAGGGGGGTGCGGAGCTCGTGGGCGATCGCGGCGAGTCGGTCGCCGTCACGCTGCTCGGCCTCGTTCCAGGTGATCGGTTGGTTGCTGGGCCGGCGGGACTGCGGGGGCGGAGGAAGCCCCGCCGGCCCAGACATCTCTGGTCGCCTCACGGCCGGCGCGGTGGCCTGGCCGGTCGGCCTCGCGGACGGCGTGGGGGTGCCGCCCGCGAGGCCGGCGTCCAGCCCGCTGTCGCGTCGCAGGGATGCGCGGATGGCCGCCGCCTGCCGTCGCAGGCTGCCTGGCCAGCGCGGTCCCGCATCGGGTGCCGGGCCGAGGGGGGTGGTAGCCGGGACCGGCTGCGGTGACCATGGCGGCAATGCGGCGGCCATCTGCGCATCCCTTTCTTCGTTCCAGCGGCCGCTGGATCGGGTGGATCAGGTCAGGCCCGGTCCTGGCCGGGCGCGGGTTTGCGGAGTCGCCAGGCGGCCAGGGCGAACGCGATCGCGCCGAGTGCCATCAGCGCGACGCTGCCGTACAGCAGCGGCGTCGAGTCGCTCGCCCCGGTGAAGGGCAGGCTGCACATCGGCATGTCCCGGTCCATGGCGTGGTCGGCGAAGGCGAGTTGCCTGCCGTCGGCGGTGGCCACGGTCAGGCGGATGCTCGCGACCTGGTTGAGGTGGGCTCGGACGGTGGTCTTGAAGGTTCCGGCGGGCGAGGTGGTGACGTTCTGGCGGGCCAGGGTGGTGTTGTTGTCCTCGTCGACGAGCTCCAGGCGCAGGGTCGCGCTCTTCGGCATGTCCGTGCCGGCGGCGTTGATGCCGGTGCAGGTCATGTCCTGCAGCGCGGCGCGGGGGGTCTGCGCCAGCGCCGCCGCCGGCAGCAGCAGCAGCGCCGCGGTGCCCCCGGCGAGCAGGAACCTGAGCGGTCGCATGGTCGTCCTGCCTTCCTTTCTGGGCCTCCCAGGAGGGGCTGCGGGGGAACGGGAGGTCATCGGGTGGTCGTCTCCGGTGTGAAAGCGCTGCTGGAGGAGCCGAGCCGGACCTGGAGGTCGTCGAGCGCCACGGCGGCCCCCTGGGCCAGGTCGGGCACGACGACCTCTACGGCCAGCTCGGAGCCTGCCTGGTGGGTCACGTGGGTGACTTCGAGGCGCTGCCAGTCGCCGCCCGGCAGCACGGCGCCGGAGGTGTCGGTGGACAGGCGGCGCTGGCCGACGTACTCGACGAGGTTCAGCTCCGCGGTGGTGCCGGCTCGGGCGGTCCGGATCCAGGCGATGGCGCTGTAGGAGCGGTGCGCCTCGGACTCGGTCACGTGCCTGGCGCTCACGCCAGGTGCGCGGCCGCCTCCGGCCGTCAGGCTGAGCGCCAGGCTCCCTTCGCGCGACTCGTTGGCCAGGTCCAGCTTGGCGCCACCGATCGCCGTCCAGCCATCCAGGCCCTCTTCGAAGCCCGGGTTGGCCAGGAGGTTGCCGCCGCCCACGGCGGGCGTGCCGGACGATGCGGGCGTGCCTCCAGCGGGCGCGCTCGCCGCCGGCGCCGTGGCGGGGGTTCCCGCCGTGGGCGGCGGACTCGTGGGCCGCGGTTGGGCCTCCGGAGCAGCAGGGGTCTCCGTGGCCGCGGGCTCGCCGTGCCGGGTGACGGCCATGGCGAGCAGCCCACCGATGACGATCGTGATCGCGATCAACAGGAATTGGCCGAGCACCGTGCCCCGCTCGCGGGGAGAGCGAGCCGACAGGTGCCTCGGGTACCGGGTCGAGAAGCGCATGCCCGCACCTTCGCAGGCGCGACTAATGCATCTCTAACGGTCAGGCCTGGCCGAGGGGTCCGGTCAGGCCAGGCCGAGCGCCTCGGCTTCGGCGAGGCGCGCGTGGGCCTCGACCTCGCGGTAGAAGCTCGCGGCGGCGTCGAGCTCGGCCTCGGCCTCCGCGTGGCGGCCGGCGCCGAGGGCGAGCCGGGCGGCCGCGAGCCGGGCGCCGGCCTCCTCGGGGCGCGCGCCGATCCTCGCGTAGAGGTCGGCGGCGCGTGCCGGCTCGCCGACGATCAGTGCGCGCGCCGCGCCGAGCCAGGGCGACGGCGGCAGGCCGCAGCGGTCCAGCAGCGCCAGCGGGTGCCCCAGCGACGCCAACGCGATGCCGAGGTCGGCGCTCAGCTCCGCCCCTGGCAGGCTGCCGCCGAGGCCGGCCAGCAGCTCGCCCGTCATGGCCCTGGCCGCGCCCTCCCGGCCCGCGGCGAGCAGGGCGCAGGCGCGGAAGGCGCAGGCCGGGTTGAGCGCCATGGGGTCCGCGGTGCGTCGCGCCAGCTCCAGGGCCGCGGCCGAATCGGCCAGCGCGCCGTCGAGGTCACCCCGGGCCAGCCGGATCCGTCCCCGCCACACCCGGCACTCCCACTCCAGGTAGTGCCCCTCGCCGCCTGGCGAGGCGACCAGCGCGTCGACCACGCCGACGGCCTGGTCCCACCGTCCCGTCCAGAAGTGCTCCGCGACCCGCTGGAGCTGGATCGAGCGCAGCGCCCGCATGGACCCGAACCGCTCGGCCAGGCGCGCCGCCGCCTCCCACGTCTGGAAGCACCTGGCCAGGTCGCCGAGTGCCGCCAGAGCGTAGGCGAGGTTGAGATGCCAGGAGATCCCCGGCGTGCCCTCCCGCTCGAAGGTCTCGATGGCCGCCTCCAGGTCGGCGAGGCCGCCGGCGTCGCCCGCGTCCACCCTCGCCAGCCCGATGGTGCCGAGCGCGTCGGCCTCCAGCTCGGGCAGTCCCAGCTCGCGCGCCATGGCCAGGACCTCGGTGGCGGCCTCGCGCGCCTCGGCGTGGCGGTTGGCCATGGCCAGGTGCGCCATGCGCCCCCTGGCGACCGCGGCCTTGACCGGCGAGGGCGCCACGCCGGCGACCAGCGCGCGCGCCCGCTCCAGGTGGGCCGCCCGCTCGCCACCACGACCGCCCAGGAAGGCCAGCTCGCCGAGCAGCAGCTCGGCCTCGGCGGCGGGTTCCTGCTCGCCGCGGGCGCCGAAGGCGTCGCGCGCGGCCAGCAGCGCCTCCTCGCCGGTGCCCTCGCCGCGGCAGCGCGCGCGGCCGAGCCGCAGCAGCAGCTCGGCGCGCTCCGGGTCGTCGGACGGGCACAGCTGGAGCGCGTCGGCGTAGGAGCGGGCCGCGCCCGCGTACAGCCCCAGCGCGGCGGCGCGGTCGCCGGCGTCCCGCAGTGCGGCTCGCGCCAGCTCCTCCAGGCCCGCGACCTGCCCGCCGACGGCGTGCGACAGCTCGAGCGCGGACCGGTAGTGGTAGGCAAGCAGCTCGGCGCGCTCGCCGGCCCGGTCGGCGCCGACCCGCTCCAGCCAGGCGGCCGCCGCCAGATGCTTGTCCATGCGCTCGGCTCGCAGGATCTGGTTGTACGCGACGTCGCGCACGACCACGTGCCGGAAGGCGTACCCGGCGTGGACGGCCGTCGCCGCTTGGAGATCGAGCTGGAGCAGCTCCCTGGCTTCCAGGCGCCGGAGGCGGGCGTGCAGGTCGGCGGGGTCGCGGCCGCCGATCTCGGCGAGCGCGCCCACCCAGCCCACCGGCCCGAGCACCGCGGCGTCGTGCAACACCGCCTTCTCGGCCGCTGGCAGGGCGTCCAGGCGCGCGGCCACGATCCCGTGGACCGTATCGGGCACCGGCAGGGTCCCTCCGCCAGGGGCCCGGAGGCTCAGGCCCCGGTCCCTGACCATGCGCACGTACTCCTCGGCGAACAGCGGATTGCCGCCAGCTCTGGCCAGCAGCTCCGGGCCCACCTCCGGGGCCAGGCCGTGGTGGTCGAGCAAGGCGGCCAGCAGGGCGGCGGTGTCGGCGTCCGACAGCGGCTCCAGCCGGATGGTGGTGCCGGCGGCACGCCGGCGACCGCCCAGGCGCGGTCGGCGCTCGGCCAGCTCCGGCCGGGCGGTGACCATCACCAGGAGCGGCGCCGAGCCGGCCGCCGGGGCCAGCTGCGGGTCGGCCAGGCTCTCGAGGAAGTCCAGCAGCGCCGGGTCGGCCCATTGCGCGTCCTCGACGGCGAGCACCAACGGCCGCTTGCCGGCCAGCGCGTACAGGAAGCGCCGCCAGACCCCGAGCATCTCCTCGCTCGAATCGCCGTCCTCCAGCGGGCGGGTCGCGCCCACCTGGGCGGCGCCCCCGACCAGACGCAGGAGCTGCCCGGTCATCCAGCCGACCGCCTCCGGATCGCGCTGCTCGCTCAGGACGGCGTTCACCGTGCGCCGCAGCTTGCGCTCGGCCTGCTCGGCGGTGTCGGTCTCGAGGATGGCGGCCTCGGCCCTGACGACCTGGGCCAGCGGCAGGAACGCCATGGCGCCGTACGGCGGCGAGCGGCCCTGCCGCCACGCCAGCGGGCGGGCGCCCGTCTCGACCGTGGTGGCCAGCTCGGCCAGCAGGCGGCTCTTGCCGATGCCTGGCTCGCCGAGCACTGCGACCAGTCGGGGGGTCCCGGTCGCCACCACCTGTGCTACCTCGTCCAGCAGCGCGCCGAGCTCGCCACCCCGCGCGACCAGCGGCGGCGACCCCCGGCCCAGCAGGCCAGGGCCGGCCGCGCCCTCGGGGCCGAGCGGTGTCCACACCGCCGCCGGTTCGCCGCTGCGCAGCGCCACCATGCCGGCGGGCCCGTAGGCCACGGTGCGCTCGCTGGCCCGGACGGTGGACTCGGCCACCAGGATGGCACCCGGTGGGGCGACCTCGAGCAGCCGCGCGCAGGTGGTGATCGGGTCGCCGAGCACCCGCTGGCCGGCGGCGCCCCGCGCGCCGAGCCTGACCAGAGCCCTGCCGGTGGCGACCGCGACCCGTGTGCGGGCCCCGGCCCTGGCCAGGCCGACCGCCTGGCGGATGGCGAGCGCGGCTCGGACGGCGCGCTCGGGGTCGTCGTCATGGGTGCGCGGCAGGCCGAAGACGGCCAGTGCCCGGCCGCCGACCCGTTGCTCGATCACGCCGCCGAAGCGCTCGACCTCGGCCTGCACGCGTGCCACGTCAGCGGCCACGCTGCGCTCGACGTCCTCGGGGTCGAGCTCGGTCCAGGTGGTGACGGCCTCGTCGACCTCGGCGAGGAGGACGGTGACGAGCTTGCGCTCGGCCTGGCGCTGGGCAGCGCCACCCGTCGTGGCGGGATCAGCCATCGGACGGCTCTGGAGGTTTCAAAAGAGGTCCCAACGCTCCAACGGCTCGGTCGTCTCAAGGGTAATCGCTTCACCGCCCGGTTGCGCCCGAAAATGCTGCGGCGGCGCGCTTGTCGAGCGCGCCGCCGGAAGCGGCTGGAGGGCGGAGTGGAGAGGGTCAGCCCCAGACCATCTTGAGCGGGCTGACGGTGGTGGCGGTCAACAGGGCCACGACGGCGATCGAGGCGGCGGCCAGGTACACCTGGCGGATGATGCCGTCACTCGGCCAGTGCTTGGACCGGTGGATCGTGTGCTCGGCAAGTCGCCGAGGGCTCACGAGCCCTGCCACGTGGCGGACGGCGGCGAGCATGACCAGCATCGGGCGGAGCGCCGCGAGCATGAGGGCCTCCCTTCGTGTCCGCCTGCCTCTGCCCGGTACCCCCGCGGCCCGAGCCATCGAGCGGACCCCAAGGTGATGATAAAGATCACTCTCTATCAAATCAAGGCCTAAATCTCACTCAATGAGAAAAAAATTTCGTCGAGCGCCTCAGATGGACGTTCACGCCGATGCGGGCTTGCGCCACACCTCCTGAAATACGAGGATGAGGCGAGACTTGCGTCGTTTGCAGCAAGCGACCGGTTCATCACTGACGCGAATACCGGTGGGCGGGACGTGAACGGGAACGAGAGACGAAACGGAGCCGCCGAGCGCTGGCTCGACTGGCTGAGCGGCGAGCTCACGCGGCGCGAGAGCGCCGCCGGGCCACGCCTGATGGTGCTCTGGGACGTGCTCGAGGAGTGGTTCGCCAGCGACGACTTCCAGGGACGCGTCGCGGACAGCCTCATCGGGGGAGCCGACCTGCCCGGTCCCGGGCATCCGGCGCACGCCGCGGTCGCGGCGAACCGCCATTCGCTGCGACGCCTGCTGGAGGATCTGGCTCAGGAGGTGGGGGCGCCCGATCCCGGCGAGCTGGCGTCCCAACTCCAGATGCTGTTCGAGGGAGCGGTGGTGGGGGCGCTCATCGACGGGCAGCCGCAGGTCGCACGGGCCGCGCGCCACCTGGCGCTGGTCGCGCTGGCGGCCAGCACCGGTCCCCGCGGGCTGCCGCCGGGGACCGGCGTCCGCTGATCAGGCCGCCGCGGCGGCGGCCTTGGCGGCGAGCGCCAGGCTCCTGGCGCCCTCGGCCGGGGCGCGGCTGCGGTCGAAGGCCGCCGTAGCGATGGCCCCGTCGATCAGGACCTGGAGCTGCGTGGCCAGCTCGGTCGGGGTGCGGGAGCCCGCCGCCTTGGCGAGGTCCTCGAGGAGCTGGCGCACCGCCAGGCGGTGACCCTCGATCACCCGGTGGGCCGGGTGATCCGGCTCGCCCCGCAGCTCGGTCGCGGCGCTGGCGATGAACGAGCCGTGGAAACGGTCGCTGGTGAACCAGTCGCCGAGCGCGTCGAACAGGCCGTTGAAGCGAGCCTCGGGGTCCTTACCGTGACGGTCCAGTTGGTCGGTCAGCCACTGGAGCCAGTCGGTGCTCCAGTGCTCCAGCGAAGCGGCCACGAGCGTGTCCTTGTCCCCGAACTGCCGGTAGAGGGTCATGAGTGCCACTCCGGCCTCCGCTATGAGCCGGTTGATGCCAACGGATTGGATGCCCTCCTTGTCGAGGAGCGCCGTGGCCGTGTTGAGGAGCCGCTCGCGCGGCGTATAGGTGGTGCTGTTCAAGCCGAACCCCGCCTCTCATGGACGAGAGGGAACACTCTCACTCATAGTTGTACTCCGGGGAGGGGGGCGTCGCATCTCAGTAGAACGCCCTATCTTTTGTCCCCCATCGAGGCCCCCCGGATCGGGAGCGCCGGGGGGTGGGCGTCCGCTACGCGAGCGAGAAGACCAGCTCCTCGGCCTCCTGCAGGTCGGCGCTGGCGCCGACCTCGCGGTAGAAGGTGACGGCGGCGGTCAGTTCGGCCTTGGCCTCGGCCGCCTCGCCGCGACCGAGCAGGTCGCGCGCCGCCATCAGATGAGCGGCAGCGGCGTCCGGCCGGGAGCCGATCGCCCCGTACAGCGCGGCGGCGCGGCGCGGGTCGCCGGCCACGAACGCGCGGGTCGCCTCCAGCCAGCGTGAGTCCAGCGCGCCGTCCAGCGCTTGGACCGGGTGGTCGAGCGCCGTCAGGGCGATGCCCAGGTCGATGCCGATCTCGGCCTTGAGCAGCCGGCGGTCGAGGCACTTCAGCAGCTCCTCGACGAGCTCGGCCGCCTCGTCGCGCCGGCCGGCCGCCAGCAGGCAGCGCGCGTGGAAGGCCAGGGCCGGATCGACGTCCTGCGGTTCGCCCGACGCCCGGGCCAGCTCCAGCGCCGCGGTCGAGTCGGCCAGCGCCGCGGCCGCCTGCCCGCGCGCCAGCCGCACGCGCCCGCGCCAGATGCGGCAGGGGCACTCCTGGGTGTCGCCACCGCCGGCGGCAGCCTCGACCACCAGCGCGTCGACCTGGCGGACGACCTCGTCCCAGCGGCCCGTCCAGTAGTGCTCGGCGACGCGTGACAGCTCGATCGAGCGCAGCCAGCGCGGCGCGTTGAACCGCTCGGCGACCCGCCCGGCCGCGGCCCAGGCGGCGAAGCCCCGCGGCAGCTCGCCCAGGCTCACCAGCATCGCGGCCAGGTTGGAGTAGATGCTCGCCGGATTGATCGAGCCGGCCTCCTCGGCGATGGCGATGCCCCGCTCCAAGTCGGCGAGCCCGTCCTGGCTGCCGCTCATCAGCACCTTGACCATGCCCCTGGTCATGAACGCGAGCGCCTCCACCTCGCGCAAGCCCAGCTCGACGGTCATCGGCAGCAGCTCGCGCGCCAGGGCGATGGCGTCGTTGTGCCGCTCCATCAGACTCGAGTGCATCATGCAGCCGTACAACACCACGGCCTTGGAGCGCGACGGGGGCGCGCCGGCGACCAGCTCCAGCGCGCGCTCGACGTGGGCGATCCGGCCGCCGCGGCCGTGGTCGCTGGCGAGCTGGCAGAGCAGGATCTCGGCCTCGGCAGCCCGCTCGCGCCTGCCGGCCGCCAGCAGGCCGTCGCGGGCGCTGGCGATCAGCTCCGCGCCGGTCCCCTCGCTGTGGCAGCGGGCGCGCCCGGCGCGGAACTCCAGCTCCGGTCGGTCCGGGTCCTTGGCGGGCCACAGCTCCAGCGCCCGGGCGTAGTAGCGGGCGGCGGTGGCGTGCACGCCCAGCGCGGTCACCCGGTCGCCGGCGTCGCGCAGGGCCACGCGGGTGCGCCGCGCGAGGTCCTCGTCGGTGCGGCGGGCGGCCCTGGCGAACGAGAGCGCGCGGCCATAGTGGTGGGCGAGCAGCTCGGCGAGGTTGGCGGCGCGCCGCTCCGGCCGCTCAGGGGCATGGTGCGCGGACAGCGATTCGAGCCAGGCCGCCGCCCGGCGGTGCTTGGAGGACCGCTCGGCACGGGGGATCTGGCCGTAGGCCACGTCGCGGATGAGCACGTGCCGGAAGCCGTACTCGCGCTCGCCGGCCATGGAGGAGCGGCTCGCCTGGTAGATGAAGTCCCTGGCCTCCAGCCGTTTCAGGCAACGCTGGAGGTCGTCGCGATCGTGGCCGCCGATGGCCGCCAGGCCACCGATCCAGCCGACGCGGCCGAGCACGGCCGCGTCGTGCAGCACCGCCTTCTCGCCGGGGTCCAGGGCGTCCAGGCGCGCGGCGATGATGGCGTGGACGGTCTCGGGCAGCGGCAGCTCCGCGCGCGGCCGTTCCTGCCCAGGCGGGGTCCCCAGCGCCGGCGGGGCCGCCTCGTGCCCCTCGAAATCCTCGGCGCGCAGCCCGCGGTCGCGCAGCATGCGCACATACTCCTCGGCGAACAGCGGATTGCCGCCGGCGGTGGCGGCGAGCTGGGACCCGATCGCCCCCGGGAAGCGGTGGTGGGCCAGCAGCGCGCCGAGCAGCCGCGTGGTGTCGTCCGCCGACAGCGGGTCCAGGTGCATGGTGGTGCGCCCGTTGCCGTTGCGAGCCCAGTCGGGCCGCCGCTCCAGCAGCTCGGTCCGGGCGGTGATGACCACCAGCATGGAGACGTCGCCGACCGGGCCGCCGGAGCGGTCGAGCAGGCTCTGGATGAAAGTGAGCAGCGCGTCGTCGGCGCAGTGCAGGTCCTCGATCACCAGCACCAGCGGCCGTCGGGCCGCCAGCGATTGCAGGAAGCGCCGCCAGGCGGCGAACGCCTCGTCCTGGCGCGCCGGCTGGATCGACCGCTCGTCCGCCGCCCCGAGCAGCAGGCGCAGGTGCGCGCTGACCCAGGCCGCCCCGCCGTGGTCGCCGCCGAGCGCGTATTCGGTCGCCTGGGCGATCTTGCGGTCGATCCGGTCGGGGCTGTCGGTCTCCAGGATGCCGGCCTCGGCCTTGATGATCTCGCCGAGCGCGCCGAAGGTGACGCCCTCGCCGTAAGGGGTCGAGCGGCCCAGGCGCCAGGCGATCAGCTCACGGTCCGCCTCCACGGCGCGCCACAGCTCGGCCACCAGCCGGCTCTTGCCGATGCCCGCCTGCCCGACCAGGGTGACCATCTGCGGGCTGCGGGTGACGCGGGCACGCTCGAAGGCGTCCAGCAGCGTGCCGAGCTCTCGGTCGCGTCCCACCAGCGGCACCGGGCGGGAGGCGGCGAGCGCGTCGACGCCGGTGCGGTTGCGCGGCTCCAGCGCGCTCCACACGGTCACCGGCTTGGCACGGCCGGCCAGGGCCAGCAGGCTCGCCGGCCCGTAGCTGATCACCCGCGAGGTGGCGCGCTCGGTCGGCTCCGAGACCAGCACCGAGCCGGGCGGCGCCGCCTGCTGGAGCCGCGCGCAGGTGGTCACCAGGTCCCCGGCGACGCGGGTGGGGCCGCCGCCGGGGGTCACCAGCGCCTCGCCGGTGGCGACCGCGATGCGCAGCTCGACCTCGCCGCCGAGCGCGTCGCGGATGGCCAGGGCGGCTCGGACGGCGCGCTCGGGGTCGTCCTCGCGGGTCTGGGGCACGCCGAACACGGCCATGGCGGTGCCGCCGATGGCGTGCTCCACGCAGCCGCCGAAGCCGGAGATCTCGGCGCCCATCCGCTCGAGGTTGCGGTCCAGCATGGTGGACACGTCCTCGGGGTCGCGCTCGTCGGCGTCGCCGGTGGGCTCGTCGACCTCGGCGAACAGCACCGAGACCAGCTTGCGCTCGGCGGTGCCGGAGTCGCCACCCTGCCTGGAGTCCGCCGTGGCGGGCTCCTCGCCGGGCCGCGCCGCGCCCGCCTCGTCGTCGCCGGAGCGGGCCGGCCCCAGCAGCTCCAGCGCCGGGTCCTGGGCCAGGATCGCCTGCTCCAGGCGCTGGAGCCGGACGCTCGGCTCGATGCCCAACTCGTCGACCAGCGTGCGGCGGGCGTGACGGTAGGCGCCGAGCGCATCCGCCTGCCTGCCCGACCGGTACAGGGCCAACATCATCTGGCCGTGCAGGTGCTCGCGCAGCGGGTGCAGCCGGATCAGCGACTCCAGCTCGCCGATCAGCTCGGCGTGCCGGCCAGCGACCAGGTCGGCCTCGATCCGCGCCTCGATGGCGCCGATCTCCAGCTCGTCGATCCCGGCCAGCTCCGGCCAGCTCACGCCGGCCGCCACCACGTCGGCGAGCACCGGCCCGCGCCACAGCGCCACCGCCTCGTGCAGCAGCTTGGTGGCCGTCCAACGCTCGCCGCCCTCCAGCGCGGCGCGGCCCTGATCGACCATGAGGCGGAAGCGGTGCAGGTCGATCTGGTCGGGATCGACCTGGAGGAGGTAGCCGGGGTCGCGGGTGAGCAGCGTGCGGGGCTGGCCCGCCGGGGTGCCGGCCTGCTCGATCACGCGGCGCAGCGCCGCCACGTGGTTCTGGAGGGACTGCCGCACGGTGGGCGGCGGCTGCTCGCCCCAGACGGTGTCGATCAGCTCGTCGGTCGAGATCACCTGGTTGGCGTGCAGCAGCAACTTGGCCAGCAGCATCCGGTGCTTGATGCTGCCGAGCCGCAGCGGGCGGCCCGCGCGGCGCGCCTCGAGGGGGCCGAGCATCAGGAACTCGATCCGCTCGGTCACGCGGCCTCACCACCACGGGCATGGTGGAGCCTTGACCGGTTGGTGAGCGCTTTCGCGCTGAAGACCACGGCAATGGCCATGGAGACTGCACCTCGATCCACCGGGCTCCCGTTGGGGTTCCCGACTCCTCGATCGCGGCGTCAGGTTGGCTGAGTGACGCGCGCCGCGCGGCGCTTCCGACGGTCGTCTAGTTGGGCGGTCCTGCCTGCTTCGTCGTCACGAAGTGTATGCGGAAAATGCGGGGGATTGTAAAGTCGCCGATTACCGACGCATTAGCGGAGCCTGTGGCCGTACGCCCTGTTCGGCTCGCCCACCTGCGAGAACCGAGTCTCAGCTCGCCGGCGAGGCGCCCACGCGCAGTTCGATCGGGACCTCGACCCCACCGTCCGGACGCTCGACCAGCGTGGTGATCGCCCAGGTGCCGGCGATGGTGAGGACGGCGCCCTGTCCGTGCCAGCTCCCGTCGGCGGCGCGGGTCAGGTCGAGCTCCGCGGCGGCGACGTCGGGCCGTGCCGGCAGCGTCGCGCTCAGCCGGACGTGATCGGCCAACAGCGTCCTTCCCGTGTCGTAGTCGGCCACCGTGGCGACGAAGCGGTTGGGGCCGGCGGAGCCTGGGCTCACCTGGAGGGTGACGCGCACGGCGGTGGTGTAGTCGGCCCCGCTCGCCCGGACCGCCGCCGGTTGGGGAGGCGCGGCCGCCCGGGCGCCGGGGGCGTCGGTGCCGGGAGGCAGCTCGCTCAGCAGGGCGGCGGCCAGCAGGACCCCGCCGGCCACCACCAGTTCGCCCCTGAGCGTGCGGCGCAGCCATGCCAGCCGGCCGTTGCCGGCGGCCAGCGCCGGCACGACCCGGAAGCGGTTGAGCGCGCCCAGGGCCACCAGCACGGCGAACAACCCCAGCTTCACGTCCAGCGTGCGGCCGAAGGAGGTTCCCAGCAGGTGGCTCCAGCCGCCCAGGAGCTGGGCGGCGCGCTCCAAGCCGCTGAGCGCCACGACCAGCAGGCTCCAGGCCGCCAGCTTCGAGAAGCGCACCGCCGCCCGGCCCATCTCCGCGCGCGGCCTGCCGGCGATGCCGGCCAGCAGCCACGCCAGGCCGCCGATCCAGACGGCGACGGCGAGCAGGTGGAGCCATTGTGAGCCCAGGTTGACCAGGCGCAGCGGCCCGGGCGCGGCCGCGTGCCCGGCGAGCGCGTGGACCAGCAGCCCAGCCGATGCCGCGACGCCCAGCGCCACCAGCCAGGCGGTGGCGCGGGCACGGCTCGCCGGCTCGGACCGCGCCGCCTCAGCACGATCCGAGCCGGCAAGCAGCAGGCCGGCCACCGCGGCCGTGGCCAGGAGCACGGCGCCCCCGCGGGCCTCGAGCCAGTGGCCGGTGCCCGATCCCAGGAAGCGGCCGAGCGGGACTCCGGCGCTGGCCCAGGTCGCGATCGTCATCACCGCCAGGCCGCAGCAGGCCAGCGCCAGCGCGGCGCCCAGCAGCGGTCCCGCTCGCGCCGGCAGGCGGCGGTCGAACACCAGCAGGCCGGTGGCGGCGGCCCCGAGCAGGAGCGCGATTCCCCAAAAGAAGCTCCAGCGGGCGGCGACCGCCAGCGGCCCGGGCCCCTGGAGGGCGTCGGTGGCGGCGCCCGCGTTCGGGGAAGGCGTCGCCATGGCGGGCAGGCCGACCCCGAACGCGAACGCACCTTGGGAGACGTGCCCGTCCACGCGGGACACGGCACGCCAGGTCACCGTGTAGGTTCCGGCGCCGAGCGCCGGCAGGGGCGCGCGGAGCCGGCTGCCGGCGACCGCCACCCCCGGCCCGGTCGAGACCGCGTGGCCGGCGGTGTCGAGCACGTGGACCAGGGACAGCGCCGGGTCGGGCGCTTCGGTGAAGTGGAGCGTCACCGCGGCCGGTGACCGGTCCAGCGAGGCCCCGCCCGCCGGGTCGGAGCCACGCAGCATCGCGTGCGCACCCGCCGGGTCGGCGGCCCCGGTGGCCACCAGCCAGAGGCCGGCCAGGGCGGCGGCCGCGGCGGCTCGGCGCCACATGGGCTCAGACCTCCACCCTGCTCCGGAGCGCTTCCTCCTGGAACGGCAACGGTGGGCGCGACGAGGTGGCGGCCAGGGCGCGGCGCGCGGTCCGCAACGCGATCCCGGTCATCACCATGCCGAAGAGCCCGAGGACCAGCCCGAAGGGCCCGAGGATCGACAGGATCGTCACCCGGCTCGCCGTCTGCCGGGCGCGGCGGTCAGTGGCGTTGGCGGCGCCGTCGAGCCGGGCCGTCTCGCGGTCGAGCCGCTGGGCGATCTGCGCCGTCGAGGGCTGGCTCAGCTTGGGGAAGGCCGCCTGGACGGGGTCCTGGACGCTGCTGAAGCTGTTCGGGCCGGAGGTGAAGTCCTGCTCGACCTTCTGGCCCTTGATGGAGCCGTGGAAGTGGAAGGTGAAGTTGCCGGGGGCGCTCGGGATGAAGAAGGCGCGGTAGTCGCCGGCAGTGCCGGACTCGCCGACCTCGAAGAACGGCTCCAGCGCGAGGTCCTGGGTCTGCTTGCCCACCATCACCATGACCTTCAGCGTGTCCCCGAGGTCGGTGACGGGCTTGCCGGCGGCCGTGGTGAGGAGCAGTTGCACGCTGTTCTTCTGGCCGGCGTAGGCGGGCTCGTCCCCGAACCCGACCGCGAAGCGGTAGCGGCCCACCTGCTTGCCCTCATGGGCCGCCGCGGGGCCCGCCCACGCGCCGACCAGCAGTGCGGCCAGGCCGAGTGCAACCGTCAGCGACAGGATCCGGCCCGGGCGGGCCGTCGAGCGTGTGGTCCTACGCATGCAGCGCCCCCTTGCTGTTGGAGGATCAGGCTGCGGGTTATGATAGAGATCACTCTCTCCCAGCACAAGACGTGCATCCGCGTCTACTCCGCAGAATCAGGCAGATTTTCTACGTAGAAAGGCGCAGAGTCATGGGAGCTATCGGACCCTCGGGGCTTTTGGGGCGCGCAGGCGAAGGCCCGCGGCGCAGCCAGAGGCCGGGAGGGGGCTACGGGAGGGTGAGGATGCGGGGGCCGGTGGCGGTGATGGCGACGGTGTGCTCGAAGTGCGCGGAGCGGGAGCCGTCGCGGGTGATCAGGGCCCAACCGTCGGGCTTGACGGTGTAGGCGCCGCCGCCCTCGTTGAACATCGGCTCGATCGCCAGCACCAGACCCTCGCGCAGCCGCAGGCCCCTGCCGGGCCGGCCGTCGTTCAGTACGCTGGGGTCCTCGTGCATGACCCGGCCGATGCCATGCCCCCCGAAGTCGGGGACGATCCCGTACCCCGCCGCGTGCGCCACCTGCCCGACGGCGTGGCTGATATCGGACAGCCGCTTGCCTGGCCAGGCCTGCTGGATGCCCGTCTCCAGCCCCCGCTGGGTGGTGGCGAGCAGGCGCCTGGCCGCCTCGTCGACCTCGCCGACGGGCACCGTCACCGCGGCGTCGCCGTGATAGCCGTCGACGATCGCGCCGCAGTCGATCGACAGCAGGTCGCCCTCGCGCAGCCGGTAGCGGTCGGGGATCCCGTGGACGATCACGTTGTTGGGCGACAGGCAGAGCGTGCCGGGGAACGGGCTCGGCGCGAAGTGGGGGTGGTAGCCGAGGAACGACGGCGTGGCGCCCTCTTCCCGGATGGTCTCCTCCCCGAGCGCGTCGAGCTCACGGAGCGAGACGCCGGGCCGCACCGCCGCCTTGACCGTTTCGAGCGCGTGAGCGACCACACGCCCCGCCTCTCGCATGAGCTCGATCTCGTCCCGCGACTTGAGGATGACCACGCCCGCAACCTCCCCCCTGGAACCAGTGTCGCAGCCTAGCGCACCCGCCGTCAGGCGTCGCGCGGCTTCAGGTGGCGGTCCCACCAATCCAGGATGGCCTCGAAGCGGGCGACGCGATGGCTCGGCAGCCCGGAGCGGGACAGCTCGTGGCCCTCGGAGGGGAAGACCAGCATCTCGACCTCGGCGTTGCGGCGCTTGAGCGCCACGAACAGCCGTTGCGCCTGCTCGATCGGGCAGCGCCAGTCCTCCTCGGAGTGGATCAGCAGCATCGGCGTCTCGATCCGGTCGGCATAGGTGAGCGGGCTCTGCGACTTCACCCGCTCGGGGTCGTCGCCGATGTACACGCGCAGGAAATCCCAGCCGATGTCGCTGGAGCCCTCGAAGCTGTCGAAGGCGTTGCACGCCCGCTCGCTGATCGCCGCCTGGAAGCGGCTGGTGTGGCCGACCAGCCAACTCGTCATGAAGCCGCCGTAGGAGCCGCCGAGCACGCCGACGCGGTCGCCGTCCAGGTCCGGACCGTCAAGGGCGGTGTCGAGCAGCGCCAGCAGGTCCGCCGAGTCGAGGTTGCCGTAGTCGAAGCGGATCGCCCGCCCGTGCGCCTCGCCGTAGCCGCAGGAGCCGCGCGGGTTGCCCATCACCACCGCGTAGCCCGCGCCGGCGTAGACCTGCGCCTCGTCGAACAGCCGGTAGCCGTATTGGGTGAAGGGGCCGCCGTGGATCATCAGCAGCACCGGGAACGGCGGCGTGCCCGCCGGCTTGACCACCCAGCCGTGCACCGGGTAGCCGTCCGGCGACTTGGTGGTGAGCTCGTTCATCGGTCGCAGCGAGACCTCGCGAGCGAGCTGCCCGCCGAAGTCGCTGAGGACCCTCTCCTGCCCGTCGCGGACGGCTACGACCTCGCCCATTGACAGGTCGTCGCTGACCACCGCCGCGGTCACGTCGCCGGCGCGCACGTGCTCGAGCACCTGGCGGCGGCCGCCGACCAGGCAGCGCGGCTCGCCGCCGCCCGTCGGGAACCGGTAGAGGTGCACCGCGCCGCGGTCGAGCACCACCGTGGTCACGGCGTCCGGCTCGACGTCCAGCTCCAGCGGGCCGGAGCCGAAGTTGTCGACGTCCCAGCGCTCCGCCTCGGTGAGCCGGCGCGGCTCGGTGAAGCCGTCCGCCGCCACCGACCACAGGCCGGTGTTGCGCGCCGCCTCGTCGTCGGACGGCGCGCAGAACCAGATGGTGGCGCCGTCGAGGGAGAACGCGGGGCGGCTGACGGGGAGCGTCGTCCGGGTCACCTGGACCGCGTCACCGCCGCCGGACGGCGCGACGAAGATGTCGCTGAGCTGGTCGTACTCGCGATTCGGGTGCCTCGCGGACACGAACGCGATCGACGAGCCGTCGGGGCTCCAGGTTGGCTCGCCGTGGTCGTAGTCGCCGTGGGTGATCCGCAACGGCTCGCCGTCCTGGCCGACGGCGTCGATCACGAAGACGTGCGGCCGCCGGTCGAAGGTGAAGCCGACGTTGTCCAGGCGGAAATGCAGGGTGGTGATGCGCCGCGGCGGCTCCTTGCCGGGCGGCACGTCGTCGTCGGTGCCGTAGCGCCCAGGCTCGGGGACCCTGGCCACGTACGCGATCCGGGTCGAGTCGGGGCTCCAGGAGAGCCGCTCGACGCCGAGCGGGTGCTCGCAGAGCTGCCGCGGTTCCCCGCCGGAGACCGGCATGACGTGGATCTGGGGCTTGCTGTCGTCGCCCTCGCCGGCGCGCAGGAAGGCCAGCCAGCGCCCGTCGGGCGAGAAGCGCGGCCAGAAGTCCCTGGGCCCATTGGTGAAGCGGCTCGGAGCAGCCGAGCCGTCGGTGGGCGCGACCCAGAGGTCGCTGCGGTAGAGGTTGTCGTCGAGCCGGATGCGGGTGACCGTGACCGCGACCAGCCGGCCGTCAGGGGTCAACGTAGGCGCACTGGGGATGCGCAGAAGGGAAAGATCTGTAGCTCGCATATCGCACAAACCTACCACATCTTGACCGAATCCGGATCATCAGTTTGCTCCAGGCTGGCACGCCAACTCGAGTACAAATTGGCGTAGGCACCGCCAGCTCGAAGCAGCTCCGCATGGCTGCCCTGCTCGACCAGCCGGCCCCGATGCATCACCAGCACGACGTCGGCGTGCTCGGCCGCGGCCAGCCGGTGCGCCACCGTGATGGCCGTGCGCCCGGCGGTGAGCCGGTCGATGGCGTTGCGCAGGCGCACCTCGGTGGCCGGGTCCACCGCCGAGGTCGCCTCGTCGAGGATCAGGCAGCCCGGGTTGGCGAGGTACCCGCGGGCGAGCGCCACGAGCTGCCGCTCGCCCACGGACAGGCTTTCGCCGCGCTGGCCGACCGCGCTGTCGAGGCCCTCCGGGAGGCTGTCGACCCAGGTGCTGAGGCCGAGGTCGTCGAGCGCGGCGCGGATCTCCGCGTCGCCGGCCCCCGAACGGCCGAGCCGGACGTTCTCGGCCACGGTGGTGTCGAACAGGAACCCGTCCTGGGGGACCAGCACCATCGACGAGCGCAGCGAGCTGGTGGCGACCTGGCGCAGGTCCAGCCCGCCCACGCGGATGGCGCCCGAGGTCGGGTCGGCCAGGCGGATGAGCAGCTTGGCCATGGTGGTCTTGCCGGAGCCGGTCGCGCCGACCACGGCGACCCGCGTGCCGGCTGGGATGCGACAGCTCACGTCGCGCAGCACCGGCAGCCCACCGTGGTAGGCGAACCAGACGTGCTCGAGCTGCACTTGGAGCGCGCCGCCGGGCAGCTCCAGGCCCGGGTCGGGCTCGCGCACCTCGATGGCCGTGTCGAGGACGTCGAGCACGCGGCGCCAGCCGGCCATCGCCTGCTGCGTGTAGTCCAGCAGCTCGGTGAGGTTGGCGACCGGCTCCAGGAAGATCGACACCAGGAACGCGAAGGCCACCAGCTTGCCGGTCGACATGCCCCCGCCAGGCCCGAGCGCCATGCCCACCAGCAACGCGACCGCGATGGCCAGCGCTGAGAACACGTCGCTGATCGGGAAGAGGATCGCGCCGATGGTGCCGGCCCGGATCTCGGCCCTGGCGCGCCGGTCGATGGCGCTGGCGATGCGCCGCTGGGCGGGGCCCTGCGACAAGTAGGCGCGGATCACGGCCGCGCCCATGATCGACTCGGACAGGGCGCCGAGCATCTCGCCGACGCGCACCCGCACCGAGTCCCACGCGCGCACCAGCTTGCGCTGCATGTAGCGCAGCAGCGGGATGATCGGGAGCATGGTGACCAGCGCGACCAGCGTCAGCCGCCAGTCGTAGACGGCCATGGTGATCAGCGCGACCAGCATCAGCGAGCCGTCGACGACGAAGTTGATCCCGCCCCAGCGGAAGAAGTCGCTCAGCGTCTCGACGTCGGAGACGACCCGGCTCACCAGGCTCCCCCGGCGCTCCTCGTGGTGGTGGGCGATGCTGAGCGCGTGGATGTGGCGGAAGGTGCGGGTCCGCAGCGCCGCCAGGCCGCGCTCGGCGGCGACGGCCAGGCGGCGGCCGGTGGCCCGCGCGCACAGCGCCGTCAATACCACGACCACCGCGCCGGCGGCTGCCATCGGCAGCACCCCGCCGAACTCGCCGCCGGACAGGTGATGGTCGACCACCTGCTGGACGAGCACGGGCGTGACCATGCGGCCGGCGCCGGCCAGCAGCGCCAGCAAAACGGTGAGCCGGATGCCCTGCCGCAGCTCGGGCGTGACGGCCAGGCCGCGGCGCAGCACGCCGGGCTCCCGCGCGCGGCCGCGCCGACCCCGGCGCAGCGGCTCCTGGACCGGTTCGGCGGTCATGCCGGCATCTCCTCGGCGTGGCCGCCAGTTGCCTCGGCCCGCTGGTAGGCGCGGGCGAGGCGCGCGTAGCCGGGCACCGTGGCGAGCAGCTCCTGGTGGCTGCCCTCGGCCGCCAGGCGGCCGCCCTCCATGTACAGCACCCGGTCGGCGAGCGCGATGGTGGCCAGGCGCGAGGCCACGATCACCGTGGTGGTGCCCGGCAGGGAGCGCTCCAGGCCGGCGAGGATCGCCGCCTCGGTCACGGGGTCGACGCTGGAGGTCGCCTCGTCCAGCACCAGCAGCCGCGGCCGGCGGGCGAGCGCCCTGGCGAGCGCGACCCGCTGGCGCTGGCCGCCCGACAGGGTGGCGCCGCGCTCGCCCACCACGGTGGCGTAGCCGTCGGGCAGGCGGTGGGCGAACTCGTCGACCTGCGCAAGCCGGCTCGCCTGGCGAACCGCGCCGGGGACGATCGGGACGCCCTCGAGATCGACGTTGTCCTCGATCGAGGTCGAGAACAGGAAGGACTCCTGGAAGGCGAGCGCGACCGTGGCGCCGAACTGCTCGTCGGTCATGCCGGCCAAGTCGACCCCGCCCAGCCGCACGGCGCCGCCGTCGGGCTGGAGGAGCCTCGCCAGCAGCAGCGCCAGCGTCGACTTGCCCGATCCGGTCGGGCCGACCAAGGCGACGGTCTCGCCCGGCCGCAGCCGGAAGGAGACGTCCTGGACGGCGTCGGCGCCGGGCCGGTAGCCGAAGCGCAGCCGCTCGACCTGGAGGCCGAGCGGGCCCGACGGCAGCGGCTGGCCGCCGGCTGGCAACGGCGGCCGCGGCTCGCCGAGCACGGCGTCGACCCGTTCGTAGCCGGCCACCGCCGGCGGCATGTCGCCGAGCACGTAGGTGATCACCCGCAGCGGCCAGGCCATCAGGGCGAACAGGTTGACCAGGGCGACCAGGGTCCCGGCGGTGAGCTGGCCGTTCTGGATGCGCCAGGCGCCGAGCACCAGCAGCACCATGGTGGCCAGGCCCGGGATGGTGTCCAGGATGGCGTCGAAGGTAGCCCGCGTGCGCGCGGTCACCACCCTGGCCTCCCGGAGCTGCTCGGCCCCGACGGCGAAGCGGTCGCCCTCGCTGCGCTCGGCCCCCAGCGCCTTGACCACCAGGACGCCGTCGAAGCTCTCGTGGGCGATCGCGGAGACCTTACCGAGCCGCTGCTGGACCAGGGTGGTCCAGTGCTCGACCCTGCGCTGGTAGAGCAGGTTGACCGCCATCGTCAGCGGCATGACCGTCAGCCCGACCGCCGCCAGGTACGGGTCGGTGAGCACCAGCCAGGTGGCCGCGAGCACCAGCAGCGTGACCACGCCGGTGGCGAACGGGAGCGGGTGCATCACCTCGCTGGCCGCGTGCACGTCGCCCTCGGCATGCGAGAGCAGCTCGCCGGCGGAGTGCCGGTGGTGGTAACGCAGGGGCAGCCAGTGGTACTGCTCGGCCAGGCGCTCGCGCAGGATGGCGCTGGCCCTGGCGCCGGCGATGCTGGCGGCCACCCGGCGGCAGATGATCCCGGCGGTCCGGAGGATGCCGACGCCCACGATCGCGCACGCCGCGGCGACCGCGGCTCCGGTGCGGAAGTGGCCGCTGTCGAAGCGGGGCGCCACCACCCGGTCGACCACCTGTCCGAGCACCCAGGACTGGCCGACGATGCCGACCGCGTACACCATCGCACCGGCCACGGCGATCGCGAACGGGACCGGGCGAAGCCGGACCTGGCGCCACATCACGATGAGGCCGCGGTGGAGTATCCCTCGGTTGGGTGCATGTTCGGACATGGGGCACTCATCCTGCCAGCCTAAGGTAGGCGCATAAAAGGGAATTTCCCCTTAGCTGACGTGCGAGCCGGCAGCTAAGGGGGTCGGTCCGGGAGCCTCGGGCTGGACGGGCTCGGGGGCGGGCAGGAAGCGTGCGACCGCCTCCTCGACGCTCCGCACCGACCAGATCCGCGAGGCCAGCGCCGGCGCGACCGGCAGCAGGCCGGCGACCGCGGCGATCCACAGCGTGGGCCGCAGGCCGATCGCCTGGCCGAGCGCGCCGCCGATCGCCGAGCCAAGCGGCAGCGTGCCCCAGACCATGAAGCGCATGGTGGCGTTCATCCTGCCGTGGAGGCTGGGCGGGGTGATCGCCTGGCGCACGCTGAGCTGGCCGATGTTGTAGGTGGTGCTGCCCAGCGACAGCAGGAACTCGGCCGCGACCAGCCACGGGACGGGACCGCCGGCCGGCGCCGCCGGCACCAGCAGCGCGCCGAGGCCGCACAACACGATCCCGCCGACGGTGGTCCTGCCGGTGCCCAGCCGGCGCGACAGCCGAGCGTTGCCCGTCGCCCCGAGCAGCCAGCCGGCGTTGCCGACGGTCATCACCAGGCCGATCAGCCCGGGGCTCATGCCGAAGTGGCGGACCAGGTAGAGCACGAGGATCGCGGCGGTCATGGCGCCGAACAGGTTGGAGGTGGCGGTGGTTGCCGCGGTCCAGCGCAGCAGCCGGTGGCCGAGCACGTAGCGGAGCCCTTCGGCGATCTCGCGGCGCATGCCGCCGCCGGCGCGGGCGGGCGGAGGTGGCGGCTCGCGGCGGCGGATCCGGCCGATGAAGGCCGCCGAGGCGAGGAAGCTGGCGGCGTCCAGCAGCACCGCCGCCGGCGCGGTCAGGAGCTGGATCAGCAGGCCGGCCAGCTTCGGGTCGGAGCTGCGGCTGGTCCTGCCTGCGGGTACCAGCCAGACGTGCGCGGCGTGCGGCATCCGGGACCCGGCGTCCCGGCCCGGCTGCGGCAGGGTGTTCGCCTGCACTTCCTGCGGGCAGCAGGCCCACGCCGACGCCAACGCCGCGAAGGTGATCGAGTTGATTGCCGCCGGGCAGGCGGTAGACAGCACGCGCAGTCGTCCCCACAAGACGGCAAGGCCCTCGAGCCGCATGCGTGAACCCTCGGAGCGTCGCGTGAGTGCGGCACCCGGGAATCTGCCGCCTGAAGGCGGGAGAGGATGTCAAGGCGTGTTCGGGTCGAGCCAGAGGTTGGTGATGTCCGGGTTGGAGATCCACGGCGAGAACCGCCACTGCTTCACCCGGGACGACCAGAAGTACGTCTGCCGCTCGTAGATCAGCGGCACCCAGGGCGCGTCGTCCATGATCTTTCGGTCGATCTGGCCCCACAGGTTGTTGCGGCCGGCGGGGTCCTCGGTCGCGTAGGCCTGGTCGATCATGTCGTTGACCGCTGGGTTGTTGTAGTCGCCGTAGTTGTTGTTGGCCCTGGCGGTGATCTTGCGCCCGTCCAGCAGCACGCCGATGAACGAGCGGGCGCCGTTGCCCGGGACGTCGGGGCACCAACGCGCCAGGCCGAGCTGGTGCTCGTCCTTCTTCGACTGGAGCTGCAGGGAGTCGGTGTAGACCTTATAGCCCTTGTAGAGCTTGGGGTTCAGCCGGATCCCCGCGTGCGCCAGCGACGTCTGCAGCACGCTCAGCACCTCCGGCCCCTTGCCGGTGGAAGGGCCGACGTAGTTGAGCGTGAGCCCGTTCGGGTAGCCGGCCTGGCTGAGTAGCGCCCTGGCCGCGACCGGGTCGCCGCGGGAGTCGGTGGTGCTGTAGGGGTCGGGGTACTTCTCGTAGCCGCCGAGGGTGGGGCTGAGTATGGTCGACGCCGGCTCGCCGGCGAACGCCCCACCGAGCTCGAGCACCAGCGCGCGCTTGTCGACCGCCAGGTTGATCGCCTTGCGCACCAGCGGGTTGGCGGTCGGCCCGCTGTCGGTCTGGAGCGTCAGGTAGCGAACGCAGCCGGTGGTCTTGATGCCCGACTGCCCCTGGAGGTCCCCGCCCTTGCCGAGCCGCTGGAGGTCGGCGTTGGGGGGCGGCGTCAGGTCCAGGTTCAGGTCGACGTCGCCCTGATCGATGGCCGCCTGGATGGCCGACTCGTTGGAGCCGATGGTCACCTCGACCCTGTCCACCCATGCCTTGCGCAGCGGGTCGGTCTCCGGGTCCCAATTCTGGTTGCGGACCAACTCGATGCGCTCGCCGGGCGAGTACCTGGCCAGCGCGTAGGGTCCCGTGGCGATCAGGTGCTTGGCATAGTCCTCGCCGAGCTGGTAGCGGCGAGCGTACCGCTGTGGGACGGGGGAGAAGAAGGGCATCGTCAGGAGGCTGGGGAAGTCGCTCGCCGGCTGGCGAAGGGTGATCTTCAGGGTGCTCTCGCCGATCGCCTGCATGCCCGAGATCGTCTTGGCCTTGCCCGCCGCGTACTCGGCGAACCCCTGGATCAGGCTGGCGTAGGGGTTCGGCGAACGGACCTTCTGGTGCGGGTCGAACTCCCGCTCGATCGCGTAGACGAAGTCCTTCGCCTGCACGGTGGCGTCGTACGGCGGGGCGTAGCGGATGCCCTTGCGGATGGTGAAGATATACGTGCGGCGGTCGTCCGAGATCTGGTACGGGCCGCTCGCCAGGTCCGGGACGGGGTCCAGCGCGCTGGAGTCCTGCCGCGACGAGTCGAACGAGTACAGCGTCCGGACCATCCCGCGCAGCAGCGCCAGATCCGCCGCGCCATAGGCGACTCCGGGGTCCAGGGCCTCGACGTCGGCCTGATCGAGCACCCGCAGGGTGCCGTGCCGAACGCCCTTCGGCTCGTCCTGCGACGGGGGGTTGGTGAAGGGCGTCTGGCACGCTGCCGCCAGCAGCGCAAGCGCTGGCAGGACAGCCCAGACCCGTCGTCGCATGTTCCCCGTCCCCACCTTGGCCGCCGACCGGCAATGACCGTGGCGTGCATTCGATCGTACAGGGCATACCCGAAGGAGCTGAAGTGTTCACGCCCCAATCGGGTGATTCAGGCCACTTCTATGCCAGGGGCGATCGGGTGCCCCTGGCCACGGTCGATCAGCGCCGGCTCCTCCCGTCTCAGGCCTTCTGCGCCCAGAGCGGCTCGTCCACGAAGGGGCCCACGTTGCTGGCGTTGTCGGTGATGTTGGTGTAGGTGTTCCGCCAGGCCAGGAAGGTCGGCTTGGTGTACAGCGGGATGGTGGCCATGTCAGTCCAGATCTGCTGGTCGATCTGGTTGCCCAGCGCCGCGGACTTGGCCGGGTCCAGCTCGCCGACGGCCTGGTCGAAGAGCGAGTCCACCTGCGAGCTGGAGTACTTGCCGTAGTTGCCGCCACCGCCGGTGACGTAGATCGCCTTGCTGCCCGAGACCGTGAACGGAGTGCCGACCCAGGCGAAGTCCGCGATGTCGAAGTTGCCGTTCGGCAGGTTCTCGCCGAAGAACTTGGTCGACGGCGCGTTGGCGATCTTGATCTCGATGCCGATCTGCTTCATCTGCGCCTGGAACAGCACACCCAGCGTCTCGCGGAGCTGGTTGCCGGCGGTGGTCGAGAAGCGGAAGGAGAGCTTCTTGCCGCCCTTGGCGTAGATGCCGTCGGAGCCGAGCGTGTAGCCGTCGCCCTCGAGGAGCTGCTTGGCGGCGGCGACGTCACCCTTGCCGAAGTTGCCGGAGTGGTCCTGGTATTCCTTCTGGCCGGTCAGCCAGATGCGGTTGCCGAGCACGGAGGCATTGGAGCTGAACTGCTTGACGGTGCGGTCCAGCAGCTCCTGCCGGTTCAGGCCGGTGGCGATCGCCTGGCGGACCTTGAGGTCACCGAGCTGCGGGTTCTTGAAGTTGAAGTCGAGGTGCTCGAACGACAGCCCGAAGCTGATCTGGTACTGCACGTCGGGGAGCTGCTGGACCTGCTGGACCTGGTCGAGCTGGGGCTGCGGGTAGATCAGGTCGACCTCGTTGTTCTGCAGCGCGGCCGGCTGGGTGACCGACTCGGGCAGGAACCGGTAGACGATCTTGTCGAGGTGCGCGGGCTTGCCCCAGTACTTGTCGTTCTTCACCAGCGTCAGGCTCTGGCCCTGGGTGTAGCTCTCGATCTTGTAGGGGCCTGCCGACGGGATGTTCTGGGGGTTCTTGTCGAAGCCCGTGTTCCAGCCGCCCGCCTGCGCCTTGGCGTAATGCGCGGGAACCATGACCTGCGAGAACAGCGACTTCCAGTCGGCGAACTTCTTCTTGAAGACCACCGTCACGGTCTTGCCGTTGTCCGAACCGGTGACGCTCTGGATGTCCTCGTAGCCGGTGGTGCTGGCGGCGTCGATCTTCTTGTCGCTGCCGTTCTGGTTCTGCCAGTTGTAAATGAAGTCGTCGGCGTTCACCGGCGTGCCGTCCGACCAGACCGCGTTCTGCTTGATCTTGTACGTGATGGTCTGGGGGTCCTGATTGGTCAGCTCGGCGCTGTCCATCAGGTCGCTGTCCATCACCACGCTGAAGTCCGGGCGGGACTGGAACACGCTCGGGTAGACCCGGTTGACCACCCACAGCACCGAAGTCCCATTGTCCTTCGAGGTGTTGGGGTTGAACCCGGTCGGCTCCTGGTTGGCGGCGTAGTTGAGGGTGCCGCCTTCCTTGATGTTGTTGGAGGAGTTGTTACCGGTGTTGCCACCGCCGCCGCCCCCACCGCACGCGGCGGCGACGAGCATCAGTCCCAATACCAGAACAATCCACCGCGCTGAGCGCAAATTTCTCATAGACATCGACCTCCTCTTTGGAGACGGTCGCCGCGGATCCCCACCTGGAGCGGGGCGATCAAGCCGTACTGCTTCCATTTTCCCTGTTTGGTGAAGTCTGCCTGGGAATCGGCGCAGATGCGCTGGTCAGACCAATGGCCAGGGATATGGTCGCCGACCGCTGGGCAGCGGCAGGCATCCCGCGTGGGCCAGCGTCGAGGTCCGGACACCGAGCGCGGCGATCTCGTCGGGCTCGAGCAGGCCGCGCAGCTTCTGCCGAAACGCGCCGTCACGGAGCGTGGTCGCCAGCTCCTCGAGATCGGCGACGACGCCCGCCGGGAGCGCCTGGCCGGCGAAATCCCACAGCACCGTGCGCAGCTTGGGCTCCTCGTGGAAGCAGACGCCGTGGTCGATCGCCCAGACCCGCCCGTCCACCGTCTCCGCCAGGCAATGGCCGCCCTTGCGGTCGGCGTTGTTGATCACCACGTCGAACGCGGCCATCAGCGGCATCGCCTGGTTGCCGTGCTCGACCAGCTCGAAGGCGGTGAGCTGCGCGTCGGCCTCGACGTAGCGCTGCACCGAGCCGACCCCGAAGGGGCCGCCGCGGACGATCGTCGGCGGCACCAGGCCCCAGCCGAGCGCCTCGCTGACCACGTATGCGGCCACCTCGCGGCGGTAGAGGGTCCCGTCCGGGAAGTCCCAGAGCGGCTGCTCGCCGCGCCGCGGCTTGTAGATCGCCAGGCTGGTCTCCTCGCGGCGGCAGACGCGCGCGAGCAGGGTGGCGTTGGAGGCCCAGGGGATGCGGCCGAGCACCTCCAGCTCGCCCTCGGTCAGCAGCTCCAGGGCCGCGGCGTCGCTCACGTCACACGACGGTCGGGCGGTGGCCGTTCTGGGCGGGGCAGACGTGGCCGGTCGGATCGAGCGGGTTGCCACACAGCGGGCACGGCGGCCGGCCCTGCTGCACCACCTGGGCGCCATGGCGGGCCATCACCCGGAGCTGCGCGCGGGTCACCCACAGCCGCACCTCCCTGGCCTCCTGCGTGGGCTCCGGGAGGTCGTCGTCCTGGGGGACCAGCTCGGTGACGATCACCACCACCCGGTCCCGGTCGCGGTCGTAGGTCAGCGCGAGCTGCCCCACCCGGAAATCCGGATCCACCGGCTCGTTCAGGCTCAGGTCGCCGGCCTCGGCCGCGCGCACCTCGCCGGGGTCCTCTGGGTTCTCGGCGGCCAGCTCGGGCAGCCAGGCGATCACCCGCTCGGCAAGCACCCGCACCTGGTCCTTCTCGACCAGCAGGGTGATCTGCTGGAGCCCGGACGCCGCCTGGAGCAGGAAGGTCCGCGCGCCCGGCTCGCCGATCGCGTCCGCGGTCAGGCGGGTCACCGGGTCGAGGTCATGCGGAGGCATCGTCCTGCTCCCTGGTCTCTGGCTGCTCGCGAGGCTCCGGTGGCGGGTTGAGGTCGCGGGTCGTCCCGGAGTCGCTGAGCCGCAGGAGGTAGGGCACCGGCCCGAAGCCGAGCGCGGTGACGCTGGCGGTGCCGACCACCAGGCGCTGGAAGAGGTCGAGGTGCATGCCGAGGTAGTGGGCGACGACGGCCTTGATCACGTCGGCGTGGCTGCACACCGCGACGGTCTCGCCAGGGTGGGCCGCGCGCAGTCGCTCGCAGGCGAGCACCGCGCGCGTCTGCATCTCGTGGATCGACTCCCCCTCGGGGAAGCGGGCGCCGGAGGGATGGAACTGGACCGTCCGCCACAGGTCCGTCTTCGCCAGCTCGCTGAGCTCCTTGCCGGTCCAGTCGCCATAGCGGACCTCGCCGACGTCCTCAATGGTGGAGACCTTGAGACCCCGGGGCTCCGCCACCGCCGCGGCCGTCTCCTGGCAGCGCTCCAGCGGGCTCGAATAGATGGCGTGGAGCTCGACGGGCGCCAGCCGCTGGGCCAGGGCGCGCGCCTCCTGGAGGCCCTTCTCGCCCAGGTGGATGCCAGGAGTCCAGCCCGACAGGCGCTTCCCGGTGTGGTCGGTGGTGGCGTGACGCAGCAACAGCAGACGCTTCAATGAACACTCGATCGCTCGGAAGCCGGCCAACCGCCATTGTACGGAGGCTGGGGTCTATCGCTGTCCCTGGCCGACCATGGCCAGCCCAGTGCCGACCGCCCAGGCGGCGATCTCGGCGCGCGAGCTCATCCCGAGCTTCCCGAGGATGTTGGAGACGTGCACCGAGGCGGTCTTGGTGGAGATGAACAGGCGCTTGGCCACCTCGCCGTTGCCCAGGCCCTCGGCCACGAGCTGGGCGACCTCGCGTTCCCGTGGGGTGAGCGGGCCGGCTCCGCGCCGCGGCACCGCGCGCAGCCGTACCAGCAGCGCCCGCGCCTCGTCGCGGCGCCAGCCCGGCCAGCGCGCCAGCAGCTCCTCGGCTGCCCGCGCGTGCGCCTTGGCCAGCTCGGAGCGGCCGAGGGCCACCAGGCAGCGCGCGGCGCCGAGCTGGCAGTCGGCGCGCAGTGGCACCGTCCGCTGGCCCTCCGCCCCGCCGGCCTCCAGGTAGGCGTCGAGCGCGGCGGGGTGGTTGCCCTCGGCCTCGAGCAGGGCGGCCTCCAGGTGCCGGCGGGCGGGCGCCAGCGGGCGCTCGCCGGCCCGTATCTCGTCGGCGGCCGGCTGGGACAGCTCGGCGACGGCCCGCTCCTCCTCCAGAGCGGCCCTGGCCGTGGCCAGGTCACCCTCGACCGTGGCGATCTCCATGGCGAGCAGGTGCAGCTTCCCCAGGGCGCCACCGCGGCCGTTGCGCTCGCTCAGGTCGTGCAGGGTCCGCAGCATCTGGCGGCTGCGCTCCGGAGGCCACTCCCCGAGCGTGCCCCACAGCAGGTTGTGCAGCGCCCGGTACAGCAGCAGGTCGTAGCCGGCGGCCTCCGCCTCCGCGATCGACCGCTCCAGCAACTCGATGCCGTCCTGGCGACGGCCCGGCTGCTCGATCAGGGCGGAGCCCTTGTTGACCAGCGCGGTCACGCGCGCGGGCCGGAAGCCGATCTCCTCGCTCAGCTCCAGCGCCCGGTCGGACCACTCGACCGCCTCCCACTGGCGCTCGCGGTCCTCGGCCTCGTAGTAGAGCCGGGCCAGGTGGATCAGCGCGCCGACCTCGTCCTCCGGCCGGCCTGCCTGCCTGGCGATGCTGTGCCAGCGCTCGCCGTGCTCGATGGCGATGTCGATCAGGCCGACCAGCCAGGCCGCCTTGGAAGCCAGCATCTCCAGCTCGGGGTCGTCGCCCGCCTCGCTGAGCCCCTCCTCGGCCAGGCGCAGCGCCTCCAGGCTCGCGCCCCGCTGGAGGGTAGCTGGCGGCGCCGACGCGCGCCGCCGAGACCAGGTCCTCGTAGCGCCGGGCCCCGCGGGCGTGCCAGGCGATCGCCGCCCAGTCGGTCGAGCCGGCCTCGTGCAGGCCGGCCAGGGCCTTCTCGTGGAGGCGGCGGCGCTCGCGACCGAGCAGCTCGCCGGCGATCGCTTCGCGCGTCAGGGCGTGACGGAAGCGGAACACGTCGGGCTCGTCCTCCAGGACGACGCCGCCGGCGACCAGCTTGCGGAGGGTGTCGATCAATTCGTTCTCGTCGCTGCCCGTCACCGAGGCGAGCAGGTCGAAGGGGATGCGCTCGCCGAGCACGGCCGCGGCCTCGACCACGCGCAGCTGCGCCGGGTCGAGGTGGTCGAGCCTGCGCAGGACGGCCTCGGAGAGGTTCCACGGCAGCGGCAGGTCCTGGAGCTGCTCCGGGTCGGTGTCGCCGGCGGTGACCAGCAGCTCCTCGAGGAAGAACGGGTTGCCACCGGTGCGTCGGTGCATCGCCTCGGCGACCCGGAACGGCACCGGGTGCCCGTAGACCGCGGCCAGCAGCTCGGCGACGGCGTGCTGGTCCAACCGGTCCACGGCCACCTGGGTGATCTCGCGCTGGCGCCCGACGTCGGCGAGCGTAGCGACCAGTTGATGCCTGCGGTCGACCGCCTCCGGCCGGAAGCTGCCGACCAGCAGGGCGCCGAGGCCCGGCGTCAGCGCCAGGCGGCCGAACAGCGCGACGCTCTGGGCGTCGGCCCAGTGCAGGTCCTCGAACACCAGCACCCCCCTGCCGGTGCCGATGAGCAGGTCCTCGACCAGGGCGACGGCCGCGCCGAGCAGCTCCTCCTGGCTGTACTCGCGGTCGGTGAAGGGCTCCAGATGGCCGAGGATCGGCCGCAGCAGCAGCCGCAGCGGCTCCTCACGGTCGGCGAGCCGTTGGGGCACCTGCCGCCATGTGGAGACGCTGGGGCCGATCGCCTCCAGCAGCAACTGGAACGGCCGCGCCGGCACGCCCTGACTCGCCTGCCCGGCCAGCACCCGCGCGCCCACCGGCAGGGTTGCGGCCAGCTCGCGCAGCAGGCGGGTCTTGCCGACGCCGGCCTCGCCGCTGACCAGCACCACCTGAGTCTCATCGGCGGCCAGCGCTCGTTGGAGGCGCGCCAGCTCCATGCCGCGCCCCACCATCACCGGGGACAGCCCGGTCCGGCCCGCGAGCGTATGTCGAAGCGTAGCAGCCACCTCCCGGCTCGAGCTCTAGCCGCGGGTCTCGGCGGGGCGGCAGGGAACCGTGCTGGTGTGCGCGGGCGCGGCACGGCTGCTGGGGCGTGACGGATGTCTGGACGTCCGGGCGGCGCGCGCCGCCCGGACGAGACGGGCCAGCCGCCAGGCATCGGCTTCGGCCCGGTACTGGCGGATGCGGTCAGCGGCCACTGCCCTGGTCGCCTCCGGGTACATCATGGTGACTCCTCTGGGTTGGATCCTCACTGGTTTCCTGATGACTCGATGATCCGCTTCTGAGGTAGGCGCCGGCATCGGGCAGGTGCCTTATCCATGGGCGCTACCAGGGAGTATTCGTCGTGGGACCGGGCCGGCTAGGTATCCCAGCGGCGGTCGGCGAGGTGGCCGCCGCGGTGCTCGCCGGCGGTTCGAGCCGCCGCATGGGAAGGGACAAGGCGACCTTGCGCGTCGGCGGGGTCGAGCTGGCGCGCGCGGTGATGGAGGCCGCCGGCGGCGTCGCGGAGCCGGTCGTGGTGGTGGCGCCCCGCGGCCATCCCGCGGTGGCGCTCGCCGAACGGGCCGGCGCCGGCTGGCTGCCCGATCCCGGGGAGGGGCCGCTGGCGGCGATGGCCGCGGCGCTGCACGGGATCCAGGCGCCGCACCTGCTGGTGCTGGCCGCCGACCATCCCGAGCTTCGCCCCGAGCTGCTGGCCCTGCTGGTCGCCGAGCGCTCCTCCGGGGAGGCGGTCGCCTGCCGCCGCGGCCCCCGGCTGGAGCCGCTGGTGGCCGTCTACCAGCGCTCCGCCGCGCTGGCGGCGGTCACCGCGTTGCTGGACGGCGGCGCGGACCGGTCGCTGCGCGCCCTGCTCGGCGCGCTGCGGACCAGGGTCGTCGAGGAGCCGGAGTGGCGGTGGGTGGACCCGGCCGGCACGTCCTTCGTCGACCTCGACGATCCCGCCGACCTGGCAGCGTTCCAGGCGTCGCGGTCGGGTGGCGAAGGCCGCCCGATTGGGTAGGGTGATCGCACCCAGGTGCCCGCCACGGGCGGCACGCTCGACGGAGGACGACCATGGAGGAGTTCATCGAGAAGGTCCGCTCGCTCCTCGGCCCCGACGCGCCCGCCGTCGGCGAGGGCGAGATCGAGGCGGTCCTCGAGCTGGCGCGCGTCGCGGCGCATTCGTCGGAGCGCCGCGCCGCCCCGGTCACGGCCTACCTGATCGGCATGGCCGTCGCTGGCGCCGCTGCGGAGGCCCGCGAGGCGTTCATCGACGACCTGGTCGTGAAGCTCGAAGCCCAACGATAGGAGCCGTTGATGACGGTCGACGTCAAGCTCGACGGGCTGCTCGACGACGCGCGGGAGCTGCAACCGCGGACCGTCGCGCTGCGGCGGTCGCTGCATCGCCACCCCGAGGTCGGGCTCCAGCTCCCGCGCACCCAGCAGGCCATCCTCGACGCCATCGGCGACCTCGGCCTCCAGGTGCGCACCGGCAGCTCGGTGACCTCGGTGGTGGCGGTGCTGGACGGCGCCAGCCCCGGGCCCACGGTGCTGCTTCGCGGCGACATGGACGCGCTGCCGCTGCACGAGGACACCGGGCTGGAGTTCGCCTCGCAGGTCGAGGGCGCCATGCACGCCTGCGGCCACGACACCCACGTGGCCATGCTGGCCGGCGCCGCTCGCCTGCTGGCAGCTCGCCGCCAGGACCTGGCCGGCCGCGTGGTGTTCATGTTCCAGCCCGGCGAGGAGGGCCTCCACGGCGCGCGGTACATGCTGGAGGAGGGCCTGCTCGACCAGGCGGGCGAGGGCGCCTCGCCGGTCGGCGCCGCATTCGCGCTGCACATCAGCACCCAGTACGAGTCAGGGACGCTCAACCTGCGGCCGGGCCCGGCCATGGCCTCCGGCGACCGCATCGAGATGGTCGTCCGCGGCAGGAGCGGCCACGCCTCGGCGCCGTACCGCGCGCTGGACCCGGTGCCGATCGCCTGCGAGATCGTGCAGGCGCTCCAGGTGCTGGTGACCAGGAAGGTCGACGTGTTCGACCCGGCGGTGATCACCATCGCCCGGATCGCCGCCGGCACCACCCACAACATCATCCCGGAGACGGCTGAGATGTCCGGGACCATGCGGACGCTCTCCGAGGCCAACCGGGCGGCGCTGCGAGCCCATGTCGTCCAGCTCGCCGAGGGCATCGCCGCCGCCCATGGCGCCACCGCCAGCGTCGAGGTCGAGTCCGGCTACCCGGTCACCGTCAACGACGCCGCAGCGGCGGAGCTGCTCGGCATCGTCACCGCCGAGCTGGTCGGCTCCGAACGGGTCAGGACCCTGCCCGACCCGGTGATGGGCTCCGAGGACTTCTCCTACGTGCTCCAGCGGGTGCCAGGCGCCATGGGCTTCCTGGGCGGCTGCCCGCCGGGCCTCGACCCGGAGCGGTCGCCGTCCAACCACTCCCGCCAGGTGGTCTTCGACGAGGACGCGCTGGCGGTGGGCGTGGCGACCTACGCGGGGGTGGCGCTGCGCCAGCTCGCCGCCGGAGGGTAGCTTGGAGGCGTGCCACCCCAGGAACAGATCACCTTCTACGAAGCGGTCGGCGGCGAGGAGACCTTCCGCCGGCTGGTGTCCCGTTTCTATCAGGGTGTGGCCGCCGACCCGCTGCTGCGACCCCTCTACCCGGAGGAGGACCTGTCCGGCGCGGAGGAGCGGCTGCGGCTGTTCCTGATCCAGTACTGGGGCGGGCCGAGCACCTACAGCCAGCGCCGTGGCCACCCAAGGCTGCGCATGCGCCACGCCCGCTTCGTGATCGGCCAGGCCGAGCGGGACGCCTGGCTCCGGCGCATGACCGAGGCCGTCGACTCCCTCGAGCTGCCGGAGCCGCTCCACGGCATGCTGCTCGACTACCTCACCAGCGCCTCCCAGGCGCTGATCAACCAGCGCGGCTGACAGCGCCGCCCGCCCGCTTCCGCATAAGGAGGCGCTGTGCTGGACCTGAGGGGTGGGCGGGGCGGGCGATACCTGAAGGTGCCGATGTGGGGCGGGGGACCTCAGGCCCATGGTCTGGGGGTGGCGGGAAGCCATCCCGAGCGGATCGGGACCATGGAGGGCGCCGAGGAGCGGATCTACGATGATCAGCGACATGGCACAGCGGATCTCGAGCTCGGTGTTCGTCGGTCGAGCGGCGGAGACTGCGGAGCTCCGAGCGGCCCTCGAGCGGGCGGCGGCGGGCCGGCCGGCCACGGTGGTGGTGGCCGGCGAGGCCGGCGTGGGCAAGACCCGGCTGGTCCAGGAGCTGGTCGGCCAGGCCAGGGCGATGGGCGCGGTGACGCTGAGCGGCGGGTGCCTGGACGTGGGCGAGGGGACGCTGGCGTACGCGCCGCTGGCCGAGGCGCTGCGCTCGCTTGCCGAGCTGCTGGACCCCGACGAGCTGGAGCGGGTGCTCGGGGGCGCCCGCGCGGGACTGGCCCGGCTGCTGCCGGAGCTGGCGCCGGCCGGCGCCGGCGAGCAGGACGAACCGGTCGCGCCCAGCCGCCTCTTCGAGCTGCTGCTCGGGGTCCTGCACCGCCTCGCCGAGCGCCGCCCCGTGCTGCTGGTGGTCGAGGACCTCCACTGGGCGGACCGGTCCACCCGCGACCTGCTGGCCTTCCTGGTCCGCAACCTGCGCGCCGGCGTCGCGGTGGTGGCGACCTACCGCTCGGACGAGCTGAACCGCCGCCACCCGCTGCGCCCGTTCCTGGCCGAGCTGGATCGCAGCGGCCGCGCCGAGCGGCTGGAGCTGGCCCGGTTCGGTCGCCGGGAGCTTGGTGAGCTGCTGGAGGGAATCCTCGGTGAGGCCGCCCCGCCGCCGCTGGTCGGCGAGATCCTGGCCCGCTCCGAGGGCAACCCGTTCTTCGCGGAGGAGTTGCTGGCTGCGCACGTGGGCGGGGTGCGGCTGCCGTCGGTGCTGCGGGACCTGGTACTGGCGCGGGTGGAGGCGCTGTCGGACGCGGCCCAGCAGGTGCTCCAGGTCGCCGCGGTGGCCGGCAGCCGGGTCGATCACGAGCTGCTCGCCGCGGTCGCCGAGGTGCCGGCCGAGCAGCTCGTCTGGTTGCTCCGCGAGGCGGTCGCCCACCACATCCTGCTCGCGGAGGAGCGCACCGGCGCCTATCTCTTCAGGCACGCGCTGGTGCAGGAGGCGATCTACGACGACCTGCTGCCGGTGCAGCGCGGGCCGTTGCACGCCGCCTACGCCCGGGCGCTCGAGCGTCGCATGAGCCAGCGCGACGGCGCCGCGGCGACCGGGGCGGCTGCCGAGCTGGGCCAGCTCGCCCACCACTGGTACGCCGCCCACGAGCTGGAGGCCGCGCTGCTGGCTTCGGTGCGGGCGGGGCAGGCGGCCGAGACCGCCTCAGCCAGCGCCGAGGCGCTCGAGCAGTACGAACGCGCCCTGGAGCTGTGGGACCACGTGCCCCAGGCGGCGACCCGCAGCCCGCTCGATCGGTCCGCGCTGCTGCGCCGTGCCGCGGAGGTCGCCAACCTCGCCGGCGACCGCGGCCGCGCGGTGGCCCTGGTGCGCGTTGCGCTCCGCGAGTTGGATGCCACGGCGGAGCCGCTACGCGCCGGTGCCCTCCTGGAGCGCCTGGCCCGCTACCACTGGCTCGACACCGACAGCCCCAGGGCGATGGCGGCCATCGAGCGGGCCGTTGCCACCATCCCGGCGGAGCCGCCGTCGCGCGAGCGGGCACGGGCGCTGGCCGCCCACGGCCAGCTCCTCATGCTGACGTCCCACCATCTGGAGGCGCGGGCGCGCTGCAAGGAGGCGGTCGCCGTGGCGCGGCAGGTGGGCGCCCGCGCCGAGGAGAGCTACGCGCTCATCACCCTGGGCACCTCGCTCGGTATCTTCGGGCACATGGACGAGGGCATCGCCAGCCTGGAGGAGGCCCGCCGGATCGCGGAGGAGATGGGCAACGTCGAGCACCTCTGCCGGACGTACGCCAACCTCGCCACCATCCTGGACAGGAGCGGCCGCATGGCTGAGGCCCTGCGCGTCTACCTCGCCGGCGTCGAGGTGGCGCGCCGGACAGGGGCGCTGGGCAGCTACGGGACCAGCCTGATGCCCGACGCCGTCGGCGTGCTGGTGACCCTGGGGCGATGGGACGAGGCGGAGCGGCTGCTGGACCAGGTCTTCGACTTCGACCTGTCACTGCCGTCGCACCGGGTCGGCCCGCTCACGGCCCGCGGCACGCTGCGGCTCTGGCAGGGCGACCTGGCCGCGGCCCGGGCGGACTTCCGCCAGATCCTGGACGAGTCCCGAGCGCCCTTGGACCCGCAGTTGGCGATCCCGGTGCTCGCCGGGCTCGCCGACGTCGCCGTCTGGGAGGGCGATCTGGCCGGCGCGCGAGCCGCGGTGGCCGAGGGCCTGCGCGTCCTGGCCGACTCCGACGAGCCGTTTTTCATCATCGGGCTGTCCGCCACGGGACTGACCGTCGAAGCGGCGCTGGCCGAGCGGGCCCGCGACCGCAACGCAACGGGCGAGCAGCGGGCCGCCCGCGAGCGGGCGGAGATCCTGATCGGGATGGCTCGCCAGCCGCTCTCCGCGCCCAACGTCGTGCCGACCCCGGCGATGCGGGCCAGCCTGCTCACCGCGGAGGCCGAGTGGTCCAGGGTCACCGGCCCGAGCGACCCGGAGCGCTGGGAGCGGGCTGCCGAGGCCTGGGAGGCGCTCGGCTTCCTGTGCGCGGCCGTCTCCGCTCGCTGGCGCCAGGTCGAGGCGCTGCTGGCCCAGGGGGGCCGGCGCGACGACGCGGTCGCGATCCTCCGGCGGGCATGGGCGGCGGCCAGCGGGCTCGGCGCCCGACGCCTGGTCGCCGAAATCGAGGCGCTGGCTCGCCGCGCCCGCATCGAGCTGGCGCCGGCCGACGGCGAGCCCGAGCCGGACCGTCAGCCGTCGCCGGCCGCCACCGCCGCCGACGAGCTGGGCCTCACCGCGCGGGAGCGCGAGGTGCTCGCCCTGGTCGCGGACGGCCGCACCAACCGGCAAATCGCCGAGACGCTGTTCATCAGCGACAAGACCGCCAGCGTCCACGTCTCCAACATCCTCGCCAAGCTCGGCGTCGCCAATCGCGGCGAAGCCGGCGCCGTCGCCCACCGCCTCGGCCTCACCCGCGGATAACGTCTTGCCGCGCGCCCGCCGCGGCGCCCCCCGGGCCCTCCGGCTCAGCGTGTCGCCACGCCGGTGTTGACCTCGGTGGCGATCCGGAGCCCATCGGCGTCGACCCAGGGAGCCAGCTCCACTTCGAGGTCGGCCGCGACCCTCCGCTCGCCGTCCCACGGATGCGTCCCGGTGGAGCCGATCATCGACCTGGGGAGGTAGCGCCGGAGGAACTCGGCCACCGAGGGGAACCGCGTGGTCTTGTCGGCGGTTTGCACCCGGATGCCGTCGAAGCCGGCGCCGGCAAGGAAGGCGCGGAGGTCGTCCGCCTCCGACAGCGAGAAGAGCCAGCGCACCGCCGCGGCGACGTGCACACCGGCGTGGCGCTCCAGCGAGTTGGCCAGCGCGGCGAACGCGGGGCTGCGCTCGATACGCCCGCGCGGCGATGTGCTTGGCGATGTGCTCGGCGTCCCGCCCGACGCCGTGGATCATCGCCGACGACATCGAGTAGAGGAAGTGCAGGCCGATGAAGTACAGCCCCGGCTCGCTGGGGACGATCCCGCGCTGGTGGACCGGTTCGTGCTCGCCGACGGTGGGCAGGTCGATCCACGAGAAGTCGTGCTGGAACCCGGTGCACCAGACGACGTTCTCCACCTCGAGGGCGCGCCCGTCCTCGAGCACCGGCAGCCCGTCCTCGACGCCGGCGACCTTGGCGACGCGTTCGATCCGGGCGGCGTCGAGGTCGCTCGGCTTGACCCGGATGAGCGGCCCGCCCCGGGCGATGACCTTTGGCCGGACCTTCCGGCCCAGGGGCGTCCTGGTGGTCAGCACGCGATGGAAGAGGACACGGAGGACCAGCCGCTCCAGGACGAGCCGTGACGGGAGGCTCTGGATGCGGAACGGGATGTTGCCGGGGTGCCGTCCCGACATCCACGTCGGGTGCCCGTCGGAGGCGGCTTCGAGGGCGACCTCGGCGCCGGAGTTTCCGGCGCCAACCACCAGGACGCCGCCCTCGCGGAGCTGCGACGGGCTCAAGTACTGGCTGGAGTGGAGCTGCACGATCCTCGGATCGAGCTCGGCGGCGAAGTCCGGGACCCTGGGGGTCTGGTAGGCGCCCGATGCCACCACCACGTGGTCGGCCTCGAACCGCCGGTCACCCGCGGTGACGACGTACCACCCGTCCTGTCTGGAGACGCCGTCCACGTGCATGCCGGTCCGTACCGGGAGATCGAAGCGCGCCGCGTAGGCTTCGAGGTAGTCGGCCATCTCGTCCCTGGTTGGGAACGACCAGGAGGGCGCGGGGAACGGCCAGCCCGGCAGGCCGTCGTGCCGGGCGGGAGTGAACAGGCGCAGCGAGTCCCAGCGCTTGCGCCAGGAGTCCCCAGTGCGTTGGCTCGCCTCCAGGATCACGAACTGCTGACCCCGCCGGCGCAGGTGATAGCCCATCGCGAGGCCCGCCTGCCCGCCGCCGATGATCACTGTCTCGAAACGCTCCGCACCACTGCTGGCGTCCATCCCGATCCTCTCTGGTTGGCTTCTGGGATGACCCTAGGTGGATCGACCGGTGGCCGGCATCGCCGGAACCAGCCAATCGGCTGGTGGGGCGTCGTGGTCAGGATTGACCATCGGTGGGCGCGGGCGGTGGTTCGGGGGCTCAGGCGAGGCCACGCTCGACCGCGAAGGCCGTCGCGGCCGCCCGCGACGAGACGTCCAGCTTGGCGAAGATGTTCTGGAGGTGCCGCGCGACGGTGTGCTCGCTGACGGTGAGCGCCGCGGCGACCTCGCGGTTGGTCTTGCCCGTGGCGACCAGGTGGAGCACCTCGACCTCGCGCGCCGTGAGCCCGCCCGGCAGGGCTGCCGGCCCCGCCAGCAGGTCCGCCGCCTTGGCGGCGTCGGCGCCGGCGCCGAGACGGTCGAACGCCGCCAGGGCGGCGCGGAGCTCCAGCCGGGGCGTCCTCCTCATGGCCGGCTTTGCGGAGGGCCAGGCCGTAGAGCGCCCGGGTCTGGGCGGCCTCGTAGGGCAGCCTGAGGTCGCGCCAGATCACGCAGGCGTTGCGCAGCGCCTCGATGGCCTCGGGCACCTCGCCCTCGGCCAGCCGCAGCGCCCCGCGAGCCGTCGCCGCCCCCGCCTCCAGCGCCGGCGACCGCCAGCCTGAGTGCGCCAAGGGCGGCCTCGGCCTTGCCCTGGGCCAGGCGGAGCAGGGCCAGGCCGGGCTGCGGGTCGAAGCCCAGCTCGTGCGCCCGGGTGAAGGCCTCCTCGGCGCCGGCGAAGTTGCCGATGCGCCGGCGGATCTCTCCGGTCTCGTAGAAGGCGTGGCCGGCGGCCCGCGGGTTGAAGGTCAGCTCCTCCGAGGCCCGCCTGGCCTCGCTCTCCGCGTCCGACCAGGCTCCACGCAGGTTCGCCGCCTCGATGCGGTTCAGCCGGCAGAGCCCGGGGAACGGGGCGTCCTCCGGCAGCGACTCGCACCACGCCGTGGCCGCCTTGTTCCATTCGGCGGCGCGGGCGAGGTCGGCCAGCTCCAGGCAGATGGAGAGGACGTTGCAGTAGATCACACCGGTGAAGTACGGGTTCAGCTCTCCCGCCACCACCGAGGTCATCGCCTCGTCCAGCAGCGCCATGCCCTCGGCGACCCCGCCAGCCGAGATCCGCGCAAGTCCCTGGAGATGGATCCTCACGGCGATCAGGTCCCGGTCGCCGAACCGCTGGCCGAGCTCGGTGGCCCGCTCCGCCTTCGACGCCGCTTCGTCGACCTCGCCGCGGAACTGCGCCACCGCGCCCTCGAAGAGGGCGAGGAAGCCGTGCTCGACGCACTCCGGCTGGTCGCGGAGGTGCCGCTGGGCGCGCAACAGCCAGCCGGCCCCCACCGCCGGCTCGCCGCGCAGGAAATGCTCGACGCACAGCCGCCCCGCGCACCAGGCCGCCCGCGGATGCTGTCCCGCCGCCGCGTAGGCCGAGTAGGCCCGCTGCCGGACCGCGAACGACTCCTCCGACCTGGACAGCCACCAGGCCGCGTCCGCGAGGGCCTCGAGGTCCCGCGGAGCCAGGGTCGACAGAGCGACCGTCCGCAGCTGGTCGTAGGCCTCGGCCCAGGCGCCCCGTCCGATGGCGTCCCGGGCCCGCTCCACCTCAGCGATCCGCTCGGCCACCCCCTCACTCCTCCCGCCAAGCCGACGGCCTGCCCGATCCGCCGCCAGCTTAGCCGCCCACCGCCCGCGAGGAACAGTGCGGCCAGCTATGCCCGACCGGCCGGGGCGACCAGGACGTGCAGCCGGCCGCCCCGCTGGACGACCTGGAACTCACGGTCCTCGGTATCACAGCGGTAGCATGTCGGCCATGGCCATGACACTCAGGCTCACTGACGAGGAGACCTCACTGCTGCGTCGCCAAGCCGAGCGCGAGGGTCGCTCAATGCACGAGGTCGTGCGGCTGGCAATCCAGGAGCGCATCGCCCGCCAGGATCACAACGACCGGGTTCGCGGGGCCGCCCGTCGCGTGGCGACCCAGCACAGCGAGATCCTCGACCGCCTCAAGGACGCCTGACGGTCCTGATGGAGCACCTGACGGTAGAGGATCTGCTGGCGATCGCGGAAGAGGTCATCGGCTCGCCGGTGGTCAGGGATATCGGTCTCCTCGATTCAGCGGCGCACCGGCCGCAGGCGAGCGCCTTCGGCAAGGACGCGTACCCGACCGTCCACGAGAAGGCGGCGGCGCTGCTTGAAGCGGTCGTTCGCAACCACGCGCTGGTGGATGGCAACAAGCGTCTCGCCTGGGCGGCGGTGGTCGTGTTCTACGATCTGAATGGCTTCGGCCTGGATCCACCCCCGATCGACGAGGCAGTCGAGCTGGTGGTCGCGGTCGCTGCCGGTCAGGTGGAGCTGACCAAGCTCACTGAGCGTCTGGCCGGGTGGGCGCTCGCACGCCGGAGCTAGCGCCTCGGACGCTGGCTCTGGAGCAGCTCCCGCGCGCGGGCGAAGACGCCGTCGAGCATGGCCTCGGTGAGGCGGCCGGTCGAGGTGTTCTGCTGGCTGACGTGGTAGCTGCCGAGCAGCGTGCGGTCATGGGGGAGTGGGGCTTGGGCGCCGTGGGCGAAGCGGGGCTTGGGGCGGACGGGGCCGAGGTGGCGCAGGGCCGTGTCCCACGCGTAGCTGCCAAGGGCGACCACCACTCGGATCGTGTCCAGGAGCGCCAGCTCCCGATCCAGCCACGGCGCGCAGTTGGACCGCTCCTGGGGGAGCGGCTTGTTGTCGGGCGGCGCGCACTTGACCGGCGCGGTGACGTAGCAGTCCCGCAGCTTGAGCCCGTCCTCGCGGGACACCGAGGTGGGCTGGTTGGCGAAGCCGGTGCGCCACAGCGAGGCGAACAGCCAGTCGCCGGAGCGGTCGCCGGTGAAGATGCGGCCGGTGCGGTTGCCGCCATGGGCGGCGGGCGCCAGGCCGAGGATGAGCAGGCGCGCGGCGGGGTGGCCGAAGCCGGGCACAGGCCGGCCCCAGTAATCCCAGTGCCGGAAGGCGGCGCGCTTCTCCCTGGCGACCTGCTCGCGCCAGGCGACCAGGCGTGGGCACCGGCGGCACTCGATCAGCTCCCGGTCGAGCCGTTGCAGTTCGTCGCCCGTGGTCATCGGGACAGCTTGCCACGCCGGTGAGGCAAGAATCATTCCGCCCGTACCCGGTCGAAATCCTCGACCGTCGCTGTCTGTAACGTAACCACCCCGTTGCTTCGCGGTCTGGTTCAATGCGGATCTCAGCGCGGCGCGGGAGGGGACGTGAGCAACGGAGGTCAACGGGACCGGGCTCCCTCGAACCGGGCCGAGACGGCGCCGGGCTCGGCGGTGCCGTGGGGATGGGCACGGACGCCGCCCGCGCGCTTGGCTCGCTCGGCGATCCAGCGCGGCGCGCTCCTCCCGATCCTCCACTTCATCTCGCCCTACACGGTGGTCGGCCGGCGCAACCTGAACCAGCTCAAGGGCCCGGCCGTGTTCGTGGCCAATCACCAGAGCCATTTCGACGCGCCGATCTGCCTGGCGGCGCTGGGCGGACGCATCCGCCGCCGGCTGGTGATCGCCGCGGCGGCGGACTACTTCTATTCCACCAAGGTCCGGGGGGTGGCGGCGTCGCTGGCACTGGGGACGGTGCCGTTCGTGCGCACGGGCGCCTCCAGTCGGACCTCGCTGGTGATGCTCAAGCAACTGGTGGGCAACGGCTGGTCGGTGCTGATCTTCCCGTCCGGGTCCCGCGGCTCCGGCACCACCGGCTTCAACTTCAAGCGGGGCTTTGCCTACATCGCCGTGGACGCGCAGGTGCCGGTGGTGCCGATGTACCTGCACGGCCCCGAGCAGGTGATGCCGAAGGGCTCGTTCATCCCGCTGCCGGGCGGCGTGGTGATCGGGATCGGGCAGCCCATCCCTCCGGGGAACGACTACGCCGAGCTGGTCAAGAAGGCCGAGCTCGGGGTGGAGCAGGCGCAGGCGATGGTCAAGCGCCGGGAAGGGGCGTAGGCGGTCCCGTGCCCCACAACCCGTTCGCCAACGACCTCTTCCTGCCTGTGCTGCTCCGCGTCGTGGTGCTGCTGCTGGCGGGGTTCGTGGCCGTGCTGGTGGCCCGCCGCCGCTGGTCGCTGCGGGTATTGCGCCGCTCGACCCTGTTCCCGCGCACCAGGGTCTGGTTCCTGATCGGGCCGCTGTTCGTGGTGGCGGTGTTCATCGGCGGCTTCGTGTCGTTCCTGCTGGCGACCTACGTGGTCCTCCAGGGCTCCTCGGAGATGGCGCGGATCGCGGGCATCCAGCGCCGCTACGCCCTGCTGCTGATGTTCTGGGGCCAGGTCGGCCTGCTGGTGGCCGCCTTCGTGGGCAGCTACGTGGTGTTCCTGCCATTCGGCTTCCTGATCCTGCTGACGCTGCTCCCGATCCTGTCGCGCGAGCTGACCGACGCGCACCTCCAGGTCGCCAACACGCTGTTCGCCTACATCTACATCGGGCTGCCCATGGCCTACATCGTGTTCGTCAAGTCGAACGAGCCGCTGGGGCTGAATTTCCTGGTGGTGGTGACGATCGCGGTGGCCGTCTCGGACGTCGCCTCCTGGGTGGTCGGCACAGCGCTCAGGGGCCCGAGGCTGCTCCAGGAGATCGCCCCGGGGAAGACCTGGTCGGGGGCGATCGGCAACCTGCTCGGCGCGGCGGCGGCGGTGGCGCTGCTCTGGGTGGCGGTGCCGAAGAGCTGGTCGATCGCGGTGGTGGTCGTGCTGGTGCTGATGATCGGGCTGGGGAGCCTGTGGGGCGACCTGACCGACGCGTTCGTGAAGCGGGCCTTCCGCACCACCGCCACCAGCACGCTGGTGATCGGCTACGGCGGCGTCCTGGACCGGGTGGTCAGCCTGCTGATGGCCTTCCCGCTCACCTATTTCGCCGTGATCCTCACGCAGCGGATCATGAGCTGAGGCCCCGGAGGGTGAATCGGCCGGGCTGGGAGTAGGGTACGCGGCATGTCGGCTTCCTCTGTCATCGCGCTGCGCGGCCTCTCCAAGCGCTACGGCGATGTGGTGGCGCTGGAGGGTCTGGACCTCGAGGTGGCCGCGGGGGAGTGCGTGGCGCTGATCGGTCACAACGGCTCCGGCAAGACCACGACCATGCGGCTGGCGGCCGGCCAGCTCGAACCGACCTCCGGCAGCGTGACGGTGGCCGGGATCGACATCCACCGCGCGCCGGACGCGCACCGCGCGCGGGCGGCGCTGGCGTTCGTGCCGGACAGCCCGCTGCTGTACGACGACCTGACCGTGGCGGAGCACCTCGAGCTGGTCGGCCTGGCGCACGGCGTCGGGGACGCGCTCGACGAGCGCATCGCCGTGCTCCTGGACGTCCTCGACCTGCAGGAGCGCCGCGACTTCCTGCCGGTGCAGCTGTCCAGGGGCATGCGGCAGAAGACCCAGCTGGCCTGCACGCTGGTGCGCCCCTTCCAGGTGTTGCTCCTGGACGAGCCGGTGGTCGGCCTCGACCCGCCCTCCCAGGCGAGCCTCAGGGAGCTGCTGGAAGAGGCCAAGTCGGAGGGGATCGCGATCGTGCTGAGCACCCACCAGCTCCGCTTCTCCGAAGGGCTCGCCGACCGCGCGGTCGTGCTCCACGACGGGCGGGTGATCGACGCCGGCGACTACGAACCGGTCGTGGCCGGCAAGCACGCGGCCCGGCTCGGTCTGCGGTGAGCGCGCAGCCGCTGGCGCCCGGGCCGGTGCTGGCCCGGTTGCGTGCAAGGCGGCGAGCGCACCGCCCGCCGGGGCAGCGGTCCGACCGGCTCATCGGCGCGTATGGGGCGGTGCTGTACGTGGTGATCGGTGTGGTGATCGCCTTCCGGCTCATTCGCCAGCGACCGGCGAGCGGCGCCGCGTCCTCCTGGCTGACCGGCGGCGGGCTCGCGCGGATCGGCGTGGCCACCCTGCTGCTCGGCCTGCTGGCGGCGCTGCGCCACGCCACCTGGCAGGGGCCGGTGGTGTTCCCGCTCCCGGAGGTGCAGTGGCTGCTCAGCGCCCCGATCGACCGCGGCGCGCTGGTCCGGCTGCGGCTGGCGCGCGCCCTGGCGGCCGGCGTGGCGGTCGGCGCCGTGCTCGGCCTGGGCACGTTCGTGCTGCTGGAGGCCGAGCTGGGGGTGCCGGCGCGGCCGCTGCTGGCCGCGGCGCTGCTCGGTCCGGCGGCCATGGGGCTGCTGGGCGCGGCGCTCGGCTGGCTGGTCGAGCGCTCGCCGACCGCCTCGCTGGTGGTGCTGCGCGCCAGCCCGCTGGTGCTGGCCGCGGCGGCGGTGGCGGCGCTGGTGCCCGGTGGCGGCGCCGGCGCGCGGGCGGTGCTGTGGTCGGGTCCGTGGGGCTGGGCGGTGGGCCCGGTGGTCGCCGCCGCCGGCGGGAGCGTGCCCGGCTGGCCGATCCAGGCGGCGCTGCTGGCGGCCGTCGCGATCGCGGCGGCGCTGGCGGCCTGGAGCCGCGCGGGGGCGATCACCACCGAGGAGCTGGCGCGCCGGGCGACGGCCCGGACCGGTCTGGCCGCCAGCCTCTACAGCCTCGACGCCCGCGGCGCCGCGCAGGCGCGGCGGCGGGCGAACCGGACGCTGCTCGGGGTGCGACGCGTGCGGCTGCGCCGGCCCCGCCAGCGCCTGCTGGCGATCCCCTGGCGCGACGCCCTGGCGCTGCTGCGCGCTCCGGCCAGGCTCGGCTGGGCGCTGGTCCTGGCAGGGGCCGGGGTGGTGGCGGTCGCGGCCGAGCCAGACCGGCGGGCGGTGGTGGCCGCCGGTGCGGTGGCCGGGTACCTGGCCGCGGCCCAGTTGATCGAGCCGCTGCGGGCCGAGGCGGACCAGCCCGATGCCAGCCGCCAGCTCCCGCTCGCCTGGGGCGACCTGCTGCTGCTCCACTGCGTCGTGCCGACGCTCGCGCTCGCCGTGGTCGGCGCGCTTGGCACCGGCGTGGCCTGGGTGGTCGGCCTGCTGGGGTGGCCAGCGCCCTGGGTCGCGCTGGTCGCCTGCCTGCCGCTGGCCGCGCTCCTGGTGCTGTGCGCGGCCGTCTCCGGGCAACGCGGGCGGGTCTCGCCCGCCACCCTGTCGACCGCGTTCGGCCTGGGCGAGCTCGGAGGGCCCGTCTACCTGCTCGGCTGGATCGCGCTCGGCCCGCTGCTCGCCCTGGTGCTGCTCACCGTGACCGCCACGGTGGTGGTGGACGGCGGCCGCCAGCCGGGCGCGATCGCCAGAGCGCTCTGGAGCGCGGCGATCCTGGTGATCGCCTTCCTCGTCGGCCTGATCGGCTACCTGCGGGGACGGCGCGCGCCGGTCTGACTGGCGCTGGCGCCGGGTTGTCCAGTGGAGCCGTCATCGCCACCTCACCATCCAGCCCTCCCGCCTACAGCGCGACGAGCGCCGGAGCGCTCGCCGCGCCTGCCCCCCCGGTACGCCGGCCTGGCATGCGTCGCCCGCCGGTCGCGTCTCACGTGTTTGTCGTCCGCGCCGGGCCGCTCCTGTAGCCTGCGCGGTCAGGACCCACACGGAGCAGGAACAGGGGATCCAGATGCGAACCACCGAGCTCGGCATCGACGCCGCCGGCCGGACCGTCGTGGACCTGACCTCGCAGGTCACCGGCTTCCTGCGTGAGGCGGGGGGCGAGGACGGCCTGCTGCACGTCTTCGTGCCGCACGCGACCGCCGGGCTGATCGTGATGGAGACAGGCTCGGGCTCCGAGGAGGACCTGGAGGAGGCGCTCGACCGCCTGCTGCCCAAGGACGACCGCTACGTCCACCGCCACGGCAGCCGCGGGCACGGCGCCGACCACCTGCTCCCGCTGCTGGCCAGCCCGTCGCTGACCGTGCCGGTGATCGGCGGCCGCGCGGCGCTCGGCACCTGGCAGCGGATCTGCCTGCTCGACCGCAACAGCGACAACCCCCGGCGCAAGATCCGGCTCTCGCTGCTCACCGGCTGAGCCCGCGACTACCATCCCGGCCATGAGCAGCCGCCCTCCTCCGGCCGCCCGCGCGCGGATCGAGCGGGAGCAGACCCCCGCGCCGCTGCGGCGCGACGTGCGCCTGCTCGGCAGCGTGCTCGGCCAGGTGCTGGTCGAGTCGGAGGGGCCGGAGCTGCTCGCCGACGTCGAGCGCCTGCGCCACGCCGCGATCGAGCTGCGCACCAGCGCGGACCGGCCGGCCCAGCTCGACCGGGTGGTCGGCCTGGTGGCCGGGTTCGACCTTGACCGCGCCGAATCGGTGGCGCGCGCCTTCACCGTCTACTTCCAGCTCGTCAACCTGGCGGAGGAGCACTACCGCGTCCGCATCCTGCGGGAGCGCGGCCGCCGGCAGCGCCCGGCGGGTGAGCCCGGCGCGGGGGACTCCTCCGCGCCGGTGCGGGAGTCGCTGGCGGCGGCGGTCGCCGAGGTCCGCGGCGGCGCCGGCGAGGCGGCCCTCGCCGCCCTGCTGGAGCGCCTGGAGATCCGGCCGGTGCTCACCGCGCACCCGACTGAGGCAAGGCGCCGGGCGATCGTCGACGCCCTGCGGCGCATCAGCCAGCAGGTGGAGCGGTTGGACGACCCCCGCCTGTCGGCCTCGGAGGAGGCCGACGCCCGCCGCCGGCTGTTGGAGGACACCACCGCTCTGTGGCGGACCTCCCAGCTCCGGCGCCAGCAGCCGACCCCGCTGGACGAGGTCCGCACGGTCATGTCCGCCTTCGACGAGACCCTGTTCCGCCTGGTCCCCGAGCTGTACCGGGAGCTGGACCTGGCCCTCAGCGGCGAGGGGGCCGGCGTGCGCGCGCCGGCGTTCCCGTCCTATCTGCGCTGGGGGAGCTGGGTCGGTGGCGACCGCGACGGCAACCCCAACGTCACCGCCGAGGTGACCACGGCGGCCATGGTCATCCAGGGCGAGCACGTGCTGCGCGGTCTGGAGGCCGTCACCCGGCGGGTCGCCCGCTCGCTCAGCGCCTCCGCCGCCTCGACCAGGCCCTCGGAGAGGCTGCTCGCCTCGCTCGAACGCGACGAGGAGGACCTGCCGGAGGCCGCCGCCGAGATCCGGACGCGCGCTCCCGACGAGCCGCACCGCCGCAAGCTCGCCCTGGCGGCCGAGCGGCTTGCGGCCACGCGCGACCAGCGGCTCGGCGCCTACCTGTCGCCCGAGGTCTTCCTCGCCGACCTCCGCCTGGTGCAGTGGTCGCTGGTGGCCGCCGGTGCGCCGCGGCTCGCCTACGGGGAGCTCCAGCACCTGGTGTGGCAGGCGGAGACGTTCGGCTTTCACCTGGCGTCGCTGGAGGTCCGCCAGCACGCCTCGATCCACGCCAGGGCGATCGCCGAGCTGGCGCCAGAGGCCGCCGGTGACCTGGAGGCGCTCGGCCGCCTGGCCAGGGACGGCTGGCCGGGGCCGCCACCTATCGACCCGTCCGCGCTGGTGGCCGAGGTGCTGGCGACCTTCAGGGCCATGGCCGAGCTGCAGCGGCGCTACGGGACCCAAGCGTGCCGCCGCTACGTGGTGAGCTTCAGCCGCAGCGCCGTCGACCTCGCGACCGTACGGGCCCTGGCCAGCCTGGCCGTGCCCGACAACTCGCTGGAGCTGGACGTCGTGCCGCTGTTCGAGTCCCGCGTCGACCTGGAGGCGGCGCCGCGCGTGCTCGACGAGTACCTGGCCGTCCCGGGCGTCGCCGAATGGCTGGAGCGCGCGGGCCGCCGCATGGAGGTCATGCTCGGCTACTCCGACTCCGCCAAGGACGTCGGTTTCATGGCCGCCAACGTGGCCCTCTACCGGGCACAGGGCGAGCTGGCCGCGTGGGCGGGACGCCATCGCGTCGAGCTGACCCTGTTCCACGGCCGTGGCGGCGCCCTCGGCCGGGGCGGCGGGCCGGCGGGCCGCGCCATCCGCGGCCAGGCCCCGGGCTCGGTCGCCGGCCGCTTCAAGGTCACCGAGCAGGGCGAGGTGATCTTCGCCCGCTACGGCAACCCGGCCATCGGCCGCCGCCACCTCGAGCAGGTCACCTGGGCGGTGCTGCTGGCCTCGACCCCCGCCCACGAGGCCATGCTGGCCAGCTGCGAGCGGCGCTTCCTGGGGGACGCGCGCCGCATGGCGGCCGCGTCGGAGGACGCCTACCGCAAGCTGGTCGGCCGCCCCGGCTTCGTCGAGTACTTCATGCGGGTGACGCCGATCGAGGAACTGTCGGAGCTGGCGATCGGCTCACGGCCTGCCCGCCGCAGCGCCGGGTCGGACCTGGAGGACCTCCGCGCCATCCCCTGGGTGTTTGCCTGGAGCCAGAACCGCTGCAACCTGCCCGGCTGGTACGGGCTGGGCGCCGGGCTCCAGGTGCTGGTCGACGAGCCCGGCGGGACCGCGCGGCTGCGCCAGATGTACGCCGAGTGGCCCTTCTTCACCTCGCTGATCGACAACGCGGACATGAGCCTGGCCAAGGCGGACGCCCTGATCGCCGGGCTGTATCTCGATCTTGGTGGCCGGCCGGAGCTGACCAAGGCCATCCGCGAGGAGTTCCGCCGCACTCGGGCGCTGGTCATGGAGGTCACCGAGAGCGACCGCCCGCTGGCCAGGCGGAGGATCCTCCGCAACGCCGTCGACCTGCGCAACCCCTACGTGGACGCGCTCTCGTTCATCCAGGTCCGCTTCCTCGAGGAGCTGCGCGCCGGCGTCGCCGACCTACGGGGTAGCCGCACGCAAGCCGCAAATGGGAGGGGTGGAGGCCCTATCGTTGAGCTGCCAGCTAGAGCAGGACGACGCCGAAGATCGTAAGCGGCTCGAAATGCCGGCTGTTCAATGTAACGAGCGGAAGCCCATTCGCCGACGCGCAGGCCGCGATCCAGAGGTCATTGTCAGCGATGGGCCGGCCGACCGCCTCCGTGCTGGCACGCAACCGCCCGTACTCCGCGGCGGTTTCCTTGTCACCAGGAATGACATCGAACATTTCTTCATAGAAGGCAAGCATTCGAGCGCTTCGCTCTGGTGCCCACTTGCGCTTGCGCGTGCCGTAATGTGCCTCACCGAGCGTGATGAGACTGATGGCCAGACGGCGATTTGCCAGCAAGCGCCTAGCCGGGATGGTACGCGGCGGTCGAAGTAGCGTTCCCGATAGAGGGTGGATGCGACATCGGTGTCGACCAGCGCGGGTCCTTCAGGCACGGTCGCGGTCCCGATCGCGCGCCTCGTAGATCACCTCGATGAAGGAGTCGAGCTCCTGATCGGTCGGCGGGTCGGGATCGTCCCGCCGTTCGGTGAGAATTTCCGACCCAGTGCGCAGCCGGCGCCCTTCGGCGCGGACGCGAGCCAGGTAGCGCGCGCGGCGTTCCCTGGCGCGCTTCGACTCGGTACCGTGCTCGAACGCAGCCTCTGCCATCCGGTCAATCTCCTTTGCCACCGCGATCTGGCGCCTCAAGGATGCCTCATCCATGTCTTGCTCGCCAGCACATATCGGTTCCTCCTCCGGCCTGTCACCCGACAAGGAAATCGCTGCCATCCTGCGTTGGTGGGACCTACTGTGCCAACCTGGGTAGGGGAGGGAGGAGGCCATGCCAGCGACGGTGCTCAAGGGCTCCAGGGTCCCGATCCACCTGTGGGCCGACCCCCGCGAGGTGGACTCGGTCGCCCTCGACCAGCTCGAGCGGATCGCCGCGCTGCCGTGGGTGTACCACCACGTCGCGGCGATGCCGGACGTCCACTTCGGCAAGGGCGCCACGGTCGGCTCGGTGATCGCCATGCGGGGAGCGGTCGCGCCTTCGGCGGTCGGGGTCGACATGGGTTGCGGGATGGCGGCCATGCGCCTGGACCTGCGCGCCTCCGACCTGCCGGACGACCTCGGCCCGATGCGTGCGGCCATCGAGCAGGCGGTGCCGGTGGGCTTCGCCATGCGCCAGGAGCCGCTGGAGGAGGGCGAGCGGCTGTGGCGGGAGTTCGACCAGCTCAGCGGACCGGTCAAGGACCTGTTCGGCCGCGCGAGGCGGCAGCTCGGCACGCTCGGCGGCGGCAACCACTTCATCGAGCTGTGCCTGGACACCGAGGGCGGGGTCTGGATCATGCTGCATTCGGGCTCGCGCAAGGTCGGCCTGGTGCTGGCCGAGCACCACATGGCCATCGCGCGAAAGCTGGCGCACAACGCCAAGCTCCCGGACCCGGACCTGGCCGTCCTGCTGGAGGGCACACCCCAGATGGCCGCCTACCGGCGCGACCTGGAGTGGGCGCAGCGCTACGCGGCGGCCAACCGCGAGGCGATGCTGCGGCTGGTGCGGCGCGCCGTCGCGGCGACCCTCGGCCGCGAGGTCGCGGACCGGCAGACGATCCGCTGCCACCACAACTACGTGGCCTCCGAGCTCCATTACGGCGAGCTGGTGCTGGTCACCCGCAAGGGCGCGATCCGCGCCGGAGCGGGGGAGTGGGGGATCATCCCGGGCTCGATGGGCACCGGCTCCTACATCGTGCAGGGTCTGGGCAGCGCCGAGTCGTACGAGTCGGCCGCGCACGGCGCCGGGCGTCGCATGAGCCGCAACAAGGCCCGCAAGACCTTCTCGCTCGCCGACCTGGAGGCCCAGACCGCCGGTGTCTTCAGCCGCAAGGACGCCGGCGTGATCGACGAGATCCCCGGCGCCTACAAGGACGTGGCCGCCGTGATGGCGGCCCAGTCCGACCTCGTCGAGGTCAGGGCCCAACTCAAGCAGGTCCTCTGCGTCAAGGGCTGACCCCCCGCGGCTGCCGGCGGTCGTAGCATGCTGTCGAAGACGAGCGGAAGGACGCGACGATGACGCAGTTGTGGAAGGGCGAGACCGAGAAGGCGGTCCGCAATTTCCCGATCTCGGGTGAGCGGGTGCCAGGCGAGGTGATCCACATGCTGGCGCGCCTCAAGGCCGAGGCCGCCAGGGTCAACGCCGAGCTGGGCGGGCTGGACCAGGACCGGGCGGCGCGTATCGCCGGCGCAGCCGAGGCTGTCGCCGCTGGCCAGCACGACGACCAGTTCCCGATCGACGTGTTCCAGACCGGCTCCGGCACCTCGACCAACATGAACGTCAACGAGGTCGTCGCCACCCTGGCCGGCGAGGACGTCCACGCCAACGACCACGTCAACATGGGCCAGTCCTCCAACGACCTGTTCCCGAGCGCCGTGCACATCGCCGTCCTCGACGCCGCCCAGAACGTCCTGCTGCCGGCGCTCGACACCCTCGGCCGCTCGCTGGCGTCCAAGGCCGACGAGTTCGCCCACGTCGTCAAGCCCGGCCGCACCCACCTGATGGACGCGGTCCCCGTCTCGCTCGGCCAGGAGTTCGGCGGCTACGCGACCCAGATCCGCGAGGGCGCCGAGCGCGTGCGGGCCACCCTCTCGCGCGTCGGCCAGCTCCCGCTGGGCGGGAGCGCCGTCGGCACCGGGCTCAACGCGCACCCCGAGTTCGCGACCAAGGTCCGCGAGCGGATCGCCGCCGCGACCGGCCTGCGGCTGTCGCCGCCCGCGCACCCCTTCGAGGCCCAAGGCGCCAGGGACGCGCTGGTCGAGCTGAGCGGAGCGCTCAAGACGGTCGCGGTGAGCTGCACCAAGATCGCCAACGACATCCGCTGGATGGGCTCCGGCCCGCGCGCCGGCCTCGGCGAGATCAACCTACCGGAGCTCCAGAAGGGCTCGTCGATCATGCCGGGCAAGGTCAACCCGGTCATGTGCGAGGTCCTGACCCAGGTGTCCGCGCAGGTGATCGGGAACGACGCCGCGGTCACCATCGGTGGGCTGTCCGGCAACTTCGAGCTGAACGTCTACATCCCGCTGATGGCCCGCAACCTCCTCCAGTCGGTCCTGTACCTGGCGGCGGCGTGCCGTGAATTCGCAGCCAAGTGCGTCGACGGGATCACCGCCAACGCCGACCGCGCCAGGCAGCTCGCGGAGTCCACGCTGGTGCTGGTCACCGCCCTCAACCCGGTGGTCGGCTACGATGAGGCCGCGGAGATCTCCAAGGAGGCGGCCGCCACCGGCCGCTCTGTCCGCGAGGTCGCGCTCGACCACGGCGTTCCCGCCGACCTCCTCGACAAGGCCCTCGACCTGCGCGCCATGGCCCACGGCAATGGCTTCGCCGGCACCGTCCCGAGGCCCGAGTAGCGGCGAGAAGGCGCGGCCGGAAGGTGGCGGGGGGGAGGCGCGGCCCGAGTAGGGGGCGGGCGCGGTGAGGTCGCCGGGTCAGGCGGCGCATGCGCCGACGCCCACGGGGGCGCGGCTGGAGCCGACCTGGTTCAGGACGGCCCGGAGCTCGGCGTTGGTGAGCGCGTAGCCCTCGTCCGGGTCGACCGTCGAGGCCGCGAACACCACGCCCATCGGGTGGCCGGACCGGTCCACCACCGGCCCGCCGCTGTCGCCCTTGCGGACCTTGGCGCGTAGCACGTAGATCTCGCGCCGGACCAGCGACGACGAGTAGATGTCGCGGCCCACCGCCGTGGTCCTGGCCACGACCCGGGCGCCCACGACCGTCTGCGCGCCCCCGCCCGGATAGCCGATCACCGCCCCCGTGGTACCGGACGGCACCGCGCTGTCCAGCCGCAACGGGTCCAGCGTGAGCCCGGGGACGTTGAGCAGGGCGAGGTCGCGCCTGGGGTCGAACCAGACCACCGTGGCGGTCGCGCGGGCGCCGCCGGTGGTGATCACCCGATGCCGCCCGGTGCCGGCGACCACGTGGGCGTTGGTCACGACCAGGTGCTGCTCGACCGGGAAGCCGCTGCCGAACAGCAGCCCCCCGCAGCCCTGGCTCTCGATCTGGACCGTGGCGGCGGCGGCGTGCTTGACGCCGGCGGTCGCCAGCGCGGCCGGCGGTGCTCCCGCGGCCGCCGGCGGCCGCAGGTTGGCGAAGGCGTCGGGGAAGGGCGAGCGGGCCAGCAGGCCGCGGAGCTGCGAGAGCGCCGCGGGCGGTCGGGGCGCGATCCGGTCGATGGTGCGCAGCACGCTGGAGTCGGTCAGCGCCCTGGCGAGCGGCGAGAAGGGCACGCTCCCCAGTGTCAGCGCCACGAACCACAGGGCGATCGCGGTCACCCCGGCAGCGACCACCGCGCCACCGACCGCGTCCACGTTGCCCCCGACGCGGCCGGTGATGGTGGACCGGAGCTGCATGCCGAAGCGCGTTGCCAGCGAGTGGCAGACGACGGCCACCAGGAAGAACACGACGATGCCGACCAGCAGCCGGCGCAACGAGTCCTCGGCTGAGATGAACAGCCCGACCCGCGCCGCAGCCCAGGCCCCGAGCGCGAGGCCGACCAGCAGCCCGGCGTAGCCGAGCGTGACCACCGCGAAGCCCCGCCGCCAGCCGCTCACCGCGGTGGCCGCCAGGATCAGCAGCAGCAGCAGGTCGATCGCATGGAGGTTGAACGGCATCGCGCGTCAGTCCCTCTCGCCCAGGAGAAGCGTCGAGGCGGGCGATCGCGCGGATCGCATTGCCGGCCCGGGGAGCGGGCCACGCCTCACATTCACCCTAACCGAGGCTGGCCCGGAACGTACGACCCCGGGCGTATTTGTGGATAACCAGTCCGCAACGTCAGTGCGGCCGAATGCAAACAGCCCTAATCTGCCGACCCCTTGGTGCCGATCACAGCCATCGAGGCACTTCCGACCGGCGGTCCCGGTTGCGTGATGGGGCCGCGCTGGGGGGCTCGATGGCGATGGACCCAGAACAGGATGGTCCAGGCGCCCCGCTGTCGCTGGCGGCGGCGCGGGCGATGTTCCGTGCGCCGCAGGCGTCCAACGTGTGCTGGGCTGACGTGGAGCTTCCCGACGGCAGTGTGCGCGCCTGCGGTCGTCCGGAGGCGACCAGCCTCGGCCTGTGCCCGGAGCACCGCCTCGAGCTGTTTGGACTGGAGACGCTGCCCCCGAGCCAGTAGGGCGAAGCGGCCGAGCCTCCCCGTGCCGAGGCGTCCGGGCTGGCGGGAATCTCCGTTCGCGTCCCACCGGTTATACCCTGGGACATCAACGGAAACGTGACATGAGGAGAGAGACATGGCGACTGAGAAGGCCATGTTCGCCGCCGGGTGCTTCTGGGGGATCGAGGCGGCGTTCCGCCAGGTCGAAGGGGTCGTGGAGGTCACCTCCGGCTACTCCGGCGGCCACACGGAGCGCCCCACCTACCGCGCGGTCTGCAGCGACCGCACCGGCCACGCCGAGGTCGTGCAGGTCGAGTTCGACCCGGCCAAGGTCTCCTACGACCGGCTACTCGACGTCTTCTGGCAGATCCACGACCCCACCCAGCTCAACCGCCAGGGGCCGGACATCGGCACGCAGTACCGCTCGGCGATCTTCTACCTGACGCCTGAGCAGGAGACGGCGGCCAAGGCGTCCAGGGAGCACGCGCAGGACGGGCTGTCGCGGCCGATCGCCACCGAGATCACCCAGGCGACGACCTTCTGGCCGGCTGAGGAGTACCACCAGCGGTACTTCGAGAAGCACGGCTTCGTCGGCTGCCACATCCCGGAATTCAGGTAGAGCCCGGCCATGGCGCGGCAGCTTTTCCACTGCACCCACGGGCGCGAGGATCCCGAGCGGGCGATCGTCCCGTTCATCGCCGCCAACGTCGCCCTGGCCTCCGGCCAGGAGGCGATCGTGCTGCTCACCATCGAGGGCGCCTGGCTCTGCAAGCGCGGCTACGCCGAGGAGATCGAGCTGGAGGGCTTCCCCAGGCTCGCCCAGCTCATGATGGATTTCGCCGACTCCGGCGGCGAGATCTGGGGGTGCAGCGCCTGCACCACCCCTCGCGGCATCACCGAGGACGACCTGATCCTCGGTGCCAAGATCGTGGGCGCCGCCACCATCGTCGAGGCCATCGCGCAGGGCGCGACCCCGGTCGCCCTCGGATAACAACCCCGGGCCCGGCGTCCCGGCCCTCGGCTTCCCGGGCCCGGCACCCTCGGCCCCCGGCCCTCGGCCGCTCAGCCGTGGGCTTGGAGGTGGCCGCGCAGGTCCAGGTCGGTCGCGGGCACGATGGCGCCGCAGCGGGTGCAGGTGGAGCGCGTATGCACGCGGCCGCCACACCCGGAATGGAGGGCGGTCGCCGAGGACGGCGTGGCGTAGTGCCGCAGGCCCCAGGTGGCCAGGCTCGCCAGCACCGGGGCCAGCTCGCGGCCCTTGGGGGTCAGCCGGTAGGCGCGCTCGGCGTCCCGCTCGGCGATCCGCTCGACCTCGAGCAGCCGCAGCCGCTCGGCGAGCAGGTTCGAGGGAATGCCGGGCAGCGCCCGCTCCAGCTCGCCGTAGCGGGCGCCGCCGAGCAGCAGCTCGCGGACGACCAGCAGCGTCCAGCGGTCGCCGATCACTTCCAGCGTCCGGGCCACCGGCCCGGACACACCATATGGCTTGGGCACCTTGGCACCGTATCACCAGTTCGCGGAGAACCCCGAGGCGCGCTCCCGCCCGGGGTCGCGCAAGATTTTACTTGACTTTCTGAAGTTACTAGGCCGACCCTGGCTGGCATGTCGATGATCACGGTCGCCCCGTCCACGTCCCTCGACGAGCTGCTGGCGCTGGCCCGACGCATCCGCGCGGAGCGCTACGGAACCCGGATCACCTACTCGCCCAAGGTCTTCATCCCCCTCACGATGCTGTGCAGCGACCACTGCGGCTACTGCACCTTCGCCAAGCCGCCGGCCAAGCTGGCCAGCGCCTACCTCGACCCCGACCAGGTCCTGGAGATCGCCCGGGCGGGCGCGGCCGCCGGCTGCCACGAGGCCCTGTTCACCCTCGGCGAGCGGCCGGAGGAGCGTTACCCGCGGGCGCGCCACGCGCTCGACGCGTTGGGATATCGGTCGACTGTGGACTACCTGGCGGAGGCGTGCCGGCTGGTGGTCGCCGAGACCGGGCTGCTGCCGCACGCCAACGCCGGCGCGCTGTCGTCGGACGAGCTGGCCAGGCTCCGCCCGGTCACCGCGAGCCAGGGCATGATGCTCGAGTCGCTCTCCGAGCGCCTGCTGGAGCGCGGTGGCCCGCATTTCCACTGCGACACCAAGCTGCCCGCGCGCCGGCTCGCCACCCTGGAGGCGGCCGGCGAGCTCCAGATCCCCTTCACCACCGGCATCCTGGTCGGCATCGGCGAGACCCGCGCCGAGCGGCTGGAGGCGCTCGCCGCGATCGACGCGGCGCACCGTCGCCACGGCCACGTCCAGGAGGTCATCGTCCAGAACTTCCTCCCCAAGCCGGGCACAGCCATGGCCGCCGCGTCGCCGCCCTCCACGGAGGAGTACCTCTGGACGATCGCCGCCGCCCGCGTCCTGCTCGACCCGAGCATCCACCTCCAGGCGCCGCCGAACCTCACCGGCGACTTCGGCGCCCTGCTGGAGGCCGGCATCGACGACTGGGGCGGCGTCAGCCCGGTCACCGCCGATCACGTCAACCCCGAGCGCCCATGGCCGGACCTGGAGCGGCTGCGCCAGGTGACCGAGGCCGCCGGCTTCGCGCTCGCCCCGCGCATGACCGTCTACCCGGTGATGGCCGCCGTGCCCGAGCGCTGGCTCGACGAGGCCATGCGCTTCCCGGTGCAGGACCGCTCCGATTCCGAGGGCCTGGCGCGCGACAGCAGCTGGAGCGCCGGCGACCTGGAGCCGCCGCCGACGGTGATCCAGGAGGTGCCCGCCGGGATCGGGCTCACCGGTGCGAGCGCGGGCGGCCGGGTGGGCGAGGTGCTCGCCGGAGTTCTGGACGGTCAGGAGCCGGGCGAGGACGAGCTGGTGGCGCTGTTCGCCGCTCGGGGGCCAGAGGTCAGGGCCGTCGCCGAGGTCGCCGACGAGCTGCGCAGGCGCACCTCCGGCGAGGTCGTGACCTTCGTCCGCAACCGCAACATCAACTACACCAACGTCTGCACCTTCCGCTGCAAGTTCTGCGCCTTCTCGAAGGGCCCGAACAGCCTCAATCTCCGCGGTGCGCCCTACCTGCTGGGCCTCGACGAGGTCGCCGGCCGCGTCGTCGACGCGCATGCCCGCGGCGCCACCGAGGTGACCCTCCAGGGCGGCATCCACCCCAGCTTCGACGGCGACTACTACATCCACGTCGCCCGCGCGGTGAAGGAGGCCGTGCCGGAGATGCACGTCCACGGCTTCACGGCGCTGGAGGTCCACGAGGGTGCGCGGCGCCTCCAGGAGCCACTGCGCGACTACCTGCTACGCCTCAAGGAGGCGGGGCTGGCGAGCCTGCCCGGCACCGCCGCCGAGATCCTCGATGACGAGGTCAGGGCCGTGATCTGCCCCGACAAGGTGAACACCGACGAGTGGCTGGAGGTGCACCGCACCGCCCACTCCGTGGGCCTTCGCTCGAACGTCACCATCATGTTCGGGCACGTCGAGCACCCCAGGCACTGGGCGAGGCACATCCTGCGGACCCGGGCGCTCCAGAAGGAGACCGGCGGGTTCACCGAGTTCGTGCCGCTGCCGTTCGTGCACATGGGCGCGCCGATCTACCTCAAGCGCCAGTCTCGCCCCGGGCCGACCTTCCGCGAGGCGCTGCTGATCCACGCCGTCGGCCGCATCGCCTACCACGGCGTGATCGACAACATCCAGGTGTCCTGGGTCAAGATGGGCGCCAGCGGGGTCCGGCAGGTGCTGCTGGCCGGCGTCAACGACCTCGGCGGCACGCTGATGGACGAGAACATCAGCCGCGCGGCCGGCGCCAGCCACGGGCAGATGATGGAGGCTGACGACTTCCGCGCGATCGTCGAGCCGCTCGGCCGCCGGCTCGAGCAGCGCACCACCCTCTACGGGCGGACCCACACCGAGCCGGCCGCCCGCGCTGGGCTCAGCCCTGCTTGACCTCGATGCGCTTGGCCTGGCTGCCCGCACTCTTGGGGATCTCCAGTCGCAGCACGCCGTTGTCGTAGTTCGCCTGCACGCGGGAGGCGTCCACGTCGCGGGGCAGGCTGATCGAACGGCGGAAGGCGCCGTAGCGACGCTCGACGCGGTGGTAGGAGCGGTCGCCCTTCTCCTCCTCGGAGCGGCGCTCGCCCTGGACCGTGAGCATGCCCTGGTCGACGGTCACGTTGAGGTCCTCGGGCCGGAGCCCGGGCACCTCGACGTCGATGTGATAGGCGTCCTTCGACTCTGTCACGTCGAGGGCGGGCACCCAGCGCCGCGGCGCCGGCTCGTCACCCTCCTCGCGGCTGAACCAGCGGTTGAGGGTCCGGTTCATCTCGTCACGGAACGACTGGAGGTCCTGGAACGGGTCCCAGCGGCTCACCGACATGCGCGTACCTCCCTGCTGACGGGTCTTCGCGTCCTATTTACCACCCTGCCGCGAGGACAAGCACCGCCGACGGATCAATCACCGGATTCCAGCTCCGTCACGCGACGTTCCGCCTGGCCCAGCGCCTGCTGGGCGGTCTCGGCGGCGGTCTCGGCGTCGACCGCCTCCTCCGTCGCGTCACGAGCGCGTCGCGCCGCCCGCTGCGACCGTGTCTTTGCGGTGTCGGCCGCATCGCGAGCCTCGTCGGCGACCCGCCGGGCCTCCTCGGCCGCGCGCCGGGCCTCCTCAGCCACGCGGCGTGCCTGCGTGGCCTCGCCGGCGAGCCGTCGTGCCGCCTCGGTGGCCTCCGTCTCCGCCCCGGCCGCCTGGTCAGCGGCATCACGGGCCTTGCCGGCGGTCTTGGCCGCCACGCGCGCCTCGCGCCGTCGCTGGTCGCGCTGCCGCCTGGCCGCGTCCAGCTCGCGGCGGCGGGCGGCGTCGAGCTTGACGCGGCGGCGGGCCGGTCTGGCGGGGCGTTCCGGCGCCTCGGGTTCGGGTGCCGGCTGCACGAGCTGGAGCCCGGCCACCTCCCCGAAGCCGCTCGGCGCGGCCACCTCGCGGTCGAGCGTCCCGGCGCGGACCGCCGCCGCGGCGGTCTCGTCGACCGAGGCGGCCTGCAGCGTCGCCGCGATCGCGTCGCGGTGGGCCTCCGGCGAGCGGCCGCTCTCCTCCAGCACGTCGGCGGCCTCCGCGAGCAGCCGCTCGATCGCCACCCGCCGCTCGGCGCCCGCCGTCCGCAGCGCGCCGCCACGCAGCCCCGAAAGCGCGCGGCGCTGCGCCTGCCGCAGCCGCTCGCCCGCCTCGATCAAGTCGGTCACCAGCTCCGGGCGCCGCCGCGCCGCCTGGTTCACCGCCCAGGCCGCCACCGTCGGTCGGCGCAGCCCGGCCACGCGCTTGGCCGCCGCCGCGTCCCCGTCATTGCGGAGCCGCCGCGCCAGCTCGTCCCTGGCCGCCACGAACTCCTGAGGCGCCAGCCCAAACAGCCGTTCGATCCCCGCCTCCACGTCCATCCCGCAATGGTGACGCCTCCACCCGCCCGCCGCAGCCCAGGTTGTCCTCGACCGCAGGTCCCCGGCCGACCTAGTCGCGGAATTGGTGGGACTCGGTCACACCGCTGGGTTACGCTTCGTCAAGCGGCGAGCGCAGCGGTTCTGGGCCGGGGAGGACCTCCAGGTCGTGGCGCGGGAGTTCGGAATCCAGGTGGCAGACCTCGAGGACGCCCTTCGTGTCGCATCCCGCCGCGCTGCCTGACCTCTTCATCGATCGAAGCCTGGGACGCATCCAAGTGCCGAACCTGCTTCGTGCCGCCGGGCTTCGTCTCGTCACGCTCGCCGAGCACTACGGCATACCCGCCGACGAAGAGGTCGCCGACACGACCTGGTTGACGCGCGTCGCGCCGGCGGCGTCGCCGGATGTGGTGGAGCCGGCGGCGTGGCCATGTGGCGCCTGGCCACGCCTGCCGGCTCCCGAGATGGAGAGTTGCCAGATGGCGGCCCGGGGAAACCCCCCGGGCGCGCAGGTGCGGGGGCGCTCAGCCGCCGGAGGCGGCGGGGAGCAGGGGGAGGAAGCGCTCGCGGATGGCGGCGTAGGAGAAGTGCTCGACGCCCACCTGGTAGTTGGTCTCGACGGCTTCCTGGTGGCGGCGCGGGTCCTCGAGCCAGGCGGCGGCCTGCTTGATCGCCTCGCCGTTGAGCTCGCCGTCCTCGATCTCGATGCAGCGCACACCGGTCGGGGCGATGTCGCGCGCGTACACGGGGTAGCGGTTGACCAGCACCGGGCAGCGGTAGAAGAACGCCTCCAGCAGGGCGTTGCCGAAGCCCTCGTAGCGGCTGGGGTAGCTGACCAGGTCGGCGGCGGCGTAGGCGTCGGCCAGCAGCGGCTTGCCGGGCTCGTCGACGGGGTCGACGGCGGCCGGCACGAAGCGCAGGTCGACACCGAGCCGCTCGGCCTCGTCGCGCAGGAACTGGCCGTAGCGGGGGCCCTCGTCGCCCTCCTGGTGGCTGACGACCACCTTGACGTGCTCGTCGGCCAGCTCATAGGCGAGCTGCAGGGTGGTCTCGATGCCCTTGCGCGGCACCACCCTGGTGGGCTGGAGCAGGAGCAGGTCCTCGGGGTCCAGGCCCGCGGCCTGGCGGTAGGCCGCACCGTCGCCGGGCCTGGCGGGGCCGCGCTCGAAGTCCATGACGTTGGGGAGGATCACGGAGTCCAGGCCCCTGCGGCGCCGCAGCTCGTGCTGGGCGGTCGACTGGATGACGATGTGGCGCAGGTTGTCGAGGGCGGGCGGGAAGGCGCTGGACAGCAGGTGCGGGACGATCGTGCGGCGGAAGCGAGCCCGTTCCCAGGCGAAGTCGTGGTGATGGCCGACGGCGGGCAGGCCGCTCTCGGCCAGTAACTGGCCGACGGCGAGCCCGAGCGGCAGGTTCATGGGCAGGCAGAGGATGTTCTCGGCGACCAGCACGTCGACGTCGAATTCGTCGACGAACCGGCCCACGGCCTCCTTCAGCTCGCGGGTGATCGAGTCCATGGCCGCGGGCGTGGCCGGCGACCAGGTCCCCTGGCCGAAGGCGGCCTCAGTGATGCGGAAGACCGCTGGTGCCTTGAAGTGGGCGAGCGGGTGGGTGGTCCCCGGGTGGAACCGTTGCCCCAGCTCGCCGGCGAACCATGCGACGTCATGCCCCGCTTCCTCGATGACGTCAGCGACCTTGGCGGTCTCCAAGCTGACGCCGTCGGTCCCGCGGAAGCGCGTGGACACTACTCCGACGTTCATCGTCCTCCCCAATGATCGATTGACTTGCTGAAGGTGTCGCGCAATGGGGGACTCCTTGGTACGTCTAACCGATTGACCGATCCGCTACACGACCGCCTGGCGATCGTTGGATAACAGCCTGGTCTCTGGATCGCGGTCCACATGTCGATAGGTGGTCGAGTCGCTAGACGATCCCACCGATCAATGCACCGATGGCGAGGATGAGCACATAGGCGACGATGCCACCACCGATCATGGTGGCACGCAGCCAGCCCGGGATCCTCGGCCGTCCGAGCGCGTGGTAGGCGATCACGCCGAGGAACGGTACCACCAGCACCACTGCCACCCATGCGATGGTGGTGCCGCGGCCGAGGTCGTCGCGACGCGCGAGGTCCCACAGGGCCAGCGAGACCCACGCGGCGAACAGCGCGAAGGGCAGCAGGTAGCCGTAAAGGCCGAAAATCACCTGCCAAGCGGATGAAGCCAGGATCGGGACGCCGAACACATTGGGCTCCTTGCGGACGGTGGCGCGCTGATCGGCGGGCGGCGCCGGCAGGGCGATCTGGTCGAGGTCAGGTTCTCGACGGCCACGCCGTCGGCGGTGACGCTGATGGCGTTGGGGCGGCGGAACTCGCCGTCGACCACCACCTGGTTGCGATCCGTGCCCCGGATCACCAGCGAGGGGATGGTGACCTTGACCTCCTCGCGGTACACGCCCGGGCCGACCAGCACCAGGTCGCCCGGGCTGGCGGCGTTGACCGCCGCCTGGATGGTCCGGTAGTCCTGGGGCACCCGCCGGGTGACGCCGCTGGCCTGGCGGACCACCGGCAGGTCCCTGCCGGTGGTGCTCTCGCTGGTCTCGTAGCGGACGTCGCCGACCACGATGGTGCCGGCCATGCCCTGGCCGTCGCTGGTGCCGTGGAAGGTGCAGTAGAAGCGGTACACCCCCGGCTTGAAGAGTGTGACCGTGGCGGCGTCGCCCGACTGGATGCTCAGCGGCGTCGACCAGCCGCCGTTGGCGGCGACCGCGTTGTGGACGGCGCGGCCCCCGTTGGAGAAGCGCACGCGGGTGCCGGCGGGCACCCGGGTGACGTCGCGCTTGTAGAAGTTGTCGAGCATCTCGATGTCGAGCGCGCCGCGCCGCTGGTTGCCACCGCCGCCGCCACAGGCGGCCAGCGCGAGGGGAATGCCGAGGGCCAGCAGCGCCAGCCACCCCAGACGCGTGACCCGCGCTGGCGCGACCCCCTTGGTGGCTCGCGTCGGTGATGGCATGAAGGGCTCGAAGGCGCTCGGTTGGTGACCGGCCTATCTTCTCGCCGCCCGCGGCATCCGGGTCAACGTGAAGCCGCCGAGGCTCCAGCAGCATTACGTACGGGCTTCATGGTATTTCCGGGCAGCTTCCGAGCCCAGATGGAAACCGTGGCCCACACGACGCCGCTAGCGCTGGAGACGCTGCTCGGCTTCGCCGAGGTCGATGTCACCGCGCGCGAGCGCCTGAAGGATCTCGACGCGATCGCCGGAGGGCCCGGGCGGAGGCGCCGCGCCCTTGTCGAGCCCGAGCCTGGCGAGCAGGGCGTCGAAGCGGAGCCTGGCGGTCGGGTAGCTCACCTTCAGGTAGTTCTGGAGCTCCTTCATGTTGCCCCTTGAGGCGAGGAACACGCGCAGCAGCTCGCGCTCGTCGCCGGTCAGGGCGCAGAACTCGCATCCCTGGAAGTCGCCTGACAGCTCGGTGCCGCAGGCCTGGCAGCTCAGCCTGGTGAGGGCGAGGGTCTCGCCGCACACTGGGCAGTCGTGGGGTGGTCTCCGGTCGCTCATGTGTCCGCCGTCACCGTGATCTTGCTCATGTTCGCGTCGATGTCGAGAGTAGCCGTGCCGTTGCCGATCTTGACCTCATCGCGCTCGCCGGGGCTGAAGCCGCTGACCACGCCGTGGCCGGGCAGGGTCAGCTTGCTCAGCTCGGGCCGCGCCCGGACCAGCACGTCGGAGCCCTTCTCCAGGTGGAGCTTGACCGAGCCGGCGTCGCAGCGGATGCGCGACGCGCCCTGGGTGAGCAACGCTTCGATCCGGAGCGAGCCCGCTGCGACCATCGCCTCGATCGGACCGCGGACGTGCTCGATCCTCGCCGAACCGGCCCGCACGTCGAACCGCAGCGGCCCGGTGAGCCCGTCGGCGCGCAGCGTCCCGGCGGACAGCTCGACTTCCAGCGGCAGGTCGGGCCGCATGCGCACGGTCAGCTCGTTCTGGCTCCACGAGCGGCGCTCCCAGGGCGCGCCCCCGGTCCATTCCGCCCCCGCCCTGGGCGGGCGGGGCGGCCTCGGCGGGCGCGGCGGGCGGGAAGGCCGGCCGGGTCGGCCGCCGACGAAGTCGGGCGGGATCGTCAGGCGCCAGTTCCGCATGCCCCGGTTGAACACGAAGCCCGGCATGTCCGCCTCGTCGAAGGCGCTCTCGACGATCAGCAGGTCGCCTTCGCGCCTGGCGATGTGCGGGCCCTCGGCGATCGCCTCGCGGACGGTGGGGTCGGCGACGATCCGGGCGGAGCGGAAGTTGCCCACCACGCGGACCCGCTTGATGCCGGTATCGGTCCCCGCCGGCGGCGGGGTGGCGTGGTCACGGGGCCGCTCGCCGGTCGCGGCGCCGGTCTCCTCGGATGGCTCGTCGTGCTCCCACCCCTGTTCCTGTTCGGCCTTCTCTGCCTGGTCCAGGAGCACGGCGGCCTCCTCGGGACTCAGTCGTCCCTCGGCCACCTCTTGCAAGATCGCTCGTTGCACCTCGTTCATGACTACGAATGGAAACGCAGACTTCAAGGATTGTCAATATCTCGTTGCCATTCTTCTGCACGCCAGGCCGCCCGGCGGCACAGCCGATAAGCTGGCCGGCGATCCATCGCCGGGGCCGTCCAAGCGCCGTTCATTGACCAGAGGTGCCGCCATCCGCCGCTCGACCGACCAGCTCGTCGACGCCTTCCGCGCCCGCGCCGGGCGCGACCCGGAGGGCGTCTGGTTCGCGCCGGGCCGCGTCAACCTGATCGGCGAGCACACCGACTACGCCGACGGCTTCGTGCTGCCCGTCGCCATCGACCGGGGCGTGCTGGTGGCCGCCGGGCCGCGCGACGACGGCCGGCTGCGCTGCTGGTCGCTGCAGGAGCCGGCACCCGCCGACCTGCGGGTGGAGGCGATCGGGCCCGGGAAGGTCGAGGGCTGGGCCGCCTACCCCGCCGGCGTCGCCTGGGCCCTGACCCGGCCCGCCACGGCGGGCGAGGAGGCCGGGGCGGAGCCAGCCGCGCCCCGCGAGCCCCTGGAGCCGCTGGGTGGGGCGGATCTGGTGGTGGATGGGGACGTTCCGGCGGGCGCGGGGCTGTCGTCGAGCGCGGCGCTGGAGTGCGCCACGGCGCTGGCGCTGGCGGAGCTCTGGGGCGCGCTCGGCAGGCTCGGGCCGGTCGAGCTGGCGGCGACGGCGCGCCGCGCCGAGGTCGAGGTCGTGGGCATGCCGTGCGGGGTGATGGACCAGATGATCTCCATGCTCGGGCGGGCAGGCCACGCGCTGTTCCTCGACACCCGCACCTTGGCCACCGAGCAGCTCCCGCTCGGCCTGGAGGCGGCGGGGCTGCGCCTGCTGGTGATCGACACCCGCGCCACCCATCGGCTGGTCGAGGGCGCCTACGCCGAGCGACGAGCCTCGGTGGAGGCGGCCGCGCGGGTGCTCGGCGTGCCCGCCCTGCGGGACGCGACCCCGGAGCTGGTCGAGGCGTCCGCCGCCGCCCTGGGTGACCCCGGGCTTCGGCGCGCCCGCCACGTGGTCACCGAGAACGCCAGGGTGCTCGCGACGGTCGAGCTGCTCCGCGCGGGCGGGCTCGACCGCCTCGGGCCGCTGCTGGCCGCCTCGCACGCATCGATGCGGGACGACTTCGAGATCTCCTGCCCGGAGCTGGACACCGCCGTGAGCGCGGCGGTCGCCGGCGGGGCGCTGGGCGCGCGCATGACCGGCGGGGGCTTCGGCGGCAGCGCGCTGGCACTGGTCCCCGACGCGCTGGTCGACCGCGTGACCACCGCCGTGCTGGCGGCCTTCGAGGTCGCCGGTTTCCGCCGGCCCGAGGTCATTCCCGTGCTGGTGTCCGGCGGTGCCCAGCGGGTCGCGTGAGCATCGCTCCAATTGGGAACCATCCGCGCCGTCGGAGCGTCGAAGCCCATCAGACCGAAGAGCCGGATCGACGAGCCAAGGTGATGCTCCATGGGAAAGCGGATCATTGCGGTCGCGGTTGGGGTCCTGGTCGCGGTGGCGCTGGGTGTTGGCGGCGTCCTGGTCGCCAGCAGCAGCGGCCAGCGGACCCCGGCCACGCTGCCGGCGCTCGACGTCTCCAGCTCCAGTGACCAGGCAGGGACCTCGCCGCAGGCGGCGCCCGGCCGGTCGAGCCCGGTCGACGGCGACGCGGAGTCGAGGATTCCCCCGTCGGGGAGGGTCCAGTACCAGGCGCGTGGCACGCTTCCGGACCTGCCACGATCCGCCAGGGCATGGACCCTCCCCGACCAGGTCACCAAGGCACGGGTGGCCGAGCTCGCCGCCAAGCTCGGGCTCTCCGGGCAGCCCACCAGGAGCGGGCAGGCCTGGTCGGTCAGCGACGGCAGCAAGCGGCTGTTCGTCAACCAGGTGGGGGGCGGGCCGTGGACGTTCAGCGGGCTGCGGCCGCCGCGGCAGGTCGCGCTGCCCGACCGCGCCGGCGCCGAGCGCATCGCCCGCGACCTGTTCGGCCGCGTGGCCGCCCCCATGAACGGAGCCGAGCTGCAGCTCGTCCAGAGCTTCGACCGCTGGTCGGTCTCCGCCTTCCCGCGGGTCGGCGGCCAGCCGACCACCGGCTTCATCTGGACGGCCGGCATCGGCGCCAAGGGCGAGATCCTGTCTGCCACCGGCTGGCTCGACAGCCCGCGCCAGGGCGACGACTACCCGCTCATCAGCGTGCAGGAGGCGCTCCAGCGCCTGCGCAACCGGCAGGTCGCCGGGCCGATCATCGACGAGTCGGGCCTGATGCCCTGCGCCAGGACGGAGCAGCCCCAGCCTCCGGCCGGAGGCTGCGGGCCGGCCAAGCCACTCACGCTCCAGGTGACCAACGCGCGGCTCGGGCTCCAGTTCGCCACCGCGCTGGCAACCGGCGGCTCCAGGCAGTCCCTGGGCTACCTGGTGCCCGCCTACCTCTTCCAGATCAACGGGAGCTGGGAGCGCCAGGTCAGCGTCATCGCCGTGCAGGACCGGTTCCTCGGCACCACACCACAGCCGACCGCGGTGCCGCTGCGCCCAGGCGGCTGAGGGCAACGGGAAGGGGCCCGCCGCCACCAGGCGACGGGCCCCTTCGAATTGCGGTCAGGCTCCGAAGACCAGCACCTTGGTGCCGACCGGGACGCGAGGGAAGAGGTCCACGGAGTCCGGGATGCGCATCCGGATGCAGCCGTGCGACGCGTAGGTGCCGATCGAGCCGGCGTTGAAGGTGCCGTGGATCAAGATCCCCGGCGAGTTCAGCCGCAGTGCCCTGGTGCCGAGGGGGTTGCCCGGCCCCGGTGGGATCACCAGGGGCATGCCAGACCCCCAGCCGTGCGGTGCGGGGTTGTGCCAGCTCGGGTTGACGATCTTGTCGATCACCTTCCAGGTGCCGCTCGGGGTGGTGAAGCCGGCCTTCGCGGTCGCGACCCGGTAGCGCTTCACGACCTTGAGGGCCTTGTAGAGGGTGAGCTGGTTGCTGCTCTTGTTGATCGCGATGGTCGCGCCGGCCTGGCGGTCGGTGACGTGCGGTTGCAGGACCCGCGCGGGCATCGCGACGCTTGCCGGGTACCCGGCCGCCAGCGCCGCGGCGACCATCGACGTGCCGGCGGTCTGGTCGAGCGACCAGCCGCTGCGCGCGTGCTGCACGGTGAGCCGGCCGTTCGTCAGCTTGATGCCGGCGTCCTGGACGTTCCGGTCGACCTTGCCGGCCACCGAGTCGACGAACGAGGCGACCCGCGCCTGGTTGTCGTTGTAGCGCATCTGGATCTCGCGGTTGGTCGACTGGCCGCTGACCCGGTACCAGAGCTTGGCGACCCAGGAGAGCCCGCGCCCCGCGAGCGCCCGGTCGACGGTCTGCGAGACCTCGGCCGCGAGGCCGAGCTGCGCCGGGGTGACCGTGAAGCGCCGCTCGTCCGCCACGAGCGTGACCTGGCTCCGCAACTTCGGCGTGACCTCCCGCAGGACCGCCTCCATTGCCTGCTGGCGGGTCATGCCGCTGACATTCACCCCGTCGACGCGCGTTCCCTTGAGCATCCGGTCAGCGCTGCCCTTCACCCGGGCCGTCGCGGCCACGCTCCCCACCGCGACCAACCCGACGGCGAGGACGGTGACGATCAGCACGCGCCGGCTTGCGAGTCCGAGGCGCTTTCTCAGAGGCTCCATGTTCCCGATCCTCCGTTCCCGCGAGACACAACCGTCCGCCTCGTCGCGGGCCGCCCTGGCGGGATCCCCCTCCCGCCGCCACGCGCACAGCGTTGCGAACGCGACGATCAAGCGTGCTCTCGGTTGCGGGATCCTCGATCTGAAGGCGGGGTGTCCCGCGGGGGCGCCCTGATTGGCTGCCTTTGTCACCCTGGGCAAGCGCGCCGAATCGGCCAACCGCGTGGTCACGGCGGCGCTCGGCCGTCGGCCGGATCGTTATGAAGCAGGCCGCTTCCAGGCCCCGCGGGACGCCCCGATCGCCGCCATGGAGGCATCGGTCGCCGCCGGCGGGTGGTTGCCGGCCGCCCGCTCCACGATGATGGCGTGGTGCGTGACGACCAGACCGCCGTGGAGCCCGCCGTGGCGCTGCGGCGCATCGCCTTCCTGCTCGAGCGGGCGCTCGAGCCGAGCTACAAGGTGCGCGCGTTCCGGCGGGCGGCCGCCACCGTCGACCGCCTCGGCCCGGACGAGCTGGAGCGCCTGGCCGGCGCCGGCGGCCTGCGAGCCCTGCCCGGAGTCGGCGAGGTCACCGAGCGGGTGATCCGCGAGGCCCTGGCCGGCGAGGTCCCGGTCTACCTGCGCCGCCTGGAGGCGATCGAGGGCACGCCGGTGGTCGAGGGCGCCGCCGCGCTGCGTACCGCCCTGCGTGGCGACTGCCACTGCCACTCGAACTGGTCGGACGGCGGCAGCGACATCCGCGAGATGGCCGAGACCGCGCGCGACCTCGGCCACGGGTACATCGCGCTCACCGACCACTCGCCCCGGCTCAAGGTCGCGCGTGGGCTGTCGGCGGAGCGCCTGCGCGAGCAACTGGAGGTGGTGGCCGCGCTCAACCAGGAGCTGGCGCCGTTCCGGATCCTCACCGGCATCGAGGTCGACATCCTGGAGGACGGCTCCCTCGACCAGGAGGACGATTTGCTGGACCGCCTCGACGTGGTGGTGGCCAGCGTCCACTCCAAGCTGGCGATGGACCGGGCCGCCATGACCCGCCGGATGGTCCGGGCGGTCCGCAACCCCCACAGCGACATCCTCGGCCACCCCACCGGCCGGCTGATCACCGGCGGCCGCGGCCGCCGGCCCGAGTCCTCGTTCGACCCGGTGGCGGTGTTCGCCGCCTGCGCCTCCACGGGCACCGCGGTGGAGGTCAACTCCCGGCCGGAGCGGCAGGACCCGCCCAAGCGCCTGCTGCGCCTGGCGATCGAGGCCGGCTGCCTGGTCGCCATCGACACCGACGCGCACGCCCCTGGCCAGCTCGACTGGCAGATCGGTGGCTGCGAGCGCGCGTTCCTGTGCGGCGTCACCGCCGAGCGGGTCGTCAACACCCTGCCGGCCGACGCCCTGGTCCACTGGACCACGTCCACCCGCTGAGACCGGCCGCTCAAGCAGGCGACCCGCCGGCCGGGCCGCCCGGGTGACGGCCGCCGCGCGCTGGCGGGTCACCCCTCCAGGGTGGCGAGCCGCTCCATCAGGGGATCGAGCAGCGCCCGGCCGGCGGGCGTCAGCGCGCGGTTCTCCCACAGGTGGCCCTCGGTGGTCCGCAGCGCCGGGAGTAGCGCCGCCAGGCGACGGGCGGCGTACCCGCGGTCGTTGACGCCCGTCTCGACGCACGCACGCTGGAACAGCGCCACGTTGCCGAACGCGTGGTAGGCGGCCAGCAGCCGCCTCAGCGGTCGCTCCTTTCCCTTGAGCGGCGACCAGTAGCTGCGCTCGTCCGAGCCGTCGTCGACCGGCCCGATCCGCTCCGCGAGGTGCAGGTACTGGTGCGTCGCCTCATGGACCAGCAGCTCGGCCAGCGCCCAAGGCTCGTGCGGCGCCGACAGGTAGACGACCCCCGGCCACTCGCCGGACACGCCGCTACGCGGCGAGGAGGACTTGGCGCCCACCACCACCGCGTCGCGCAGGCCCCACTCGACCCAGCGCAGGTACGCCGGCGCCGCGCTGCCGAGCAGGCCGAGCGCGTCCTCCAGCGACGAGATCGTCGCAGGACCCAGGCTGGCCGGCGCGATCGCGACGCGTCCGGGCGGCGGGAAGCCGATCTCCGGCTCGCCCTCGGCGAGGAGCGTGAGCAGGTGCCGCCGGCCAACGGCCGGCAGCAGCTCGAGACCGTCGGCCTGCCAGGTCGCGTCGGGAGTCAGCCGCACCTCGTGCTCACCACCCGGGCCCCGCGTGGCGACCCGCACGCCCGCGCCGTCCAGGCCGAGGCTGATCAGCCCGACGGTCGGGAGCAGGCAGCGGCCGAAGCGCAGCCGCGCCGGCTCGTAGAGGAAGCAGCTCCACGGCGAGAGCGAGCTCCCGCCGGCGGTCAGGTGCAGCGCGGCCACGACCGCGGTGCGCTCCGGCACGGGGTCGTCCCGCCGCAGCGAGCGGGCCACCGCTCCAGCCCAAGGATCCCAGGCCGCATGGAGCGTCAGCGCCGAGGCGGCGGACTCCAGCGCCGGCGCGAGGCCGTTGGCGCGCAGACGGAGCCGCTGCCCGTAGCGGTCCAGGAAACGCTCGAGGAGCCCCCGCCCGTCGCGCACCGCGATCGCCTCGGCCACGTCATCGGCCCTGTCCTCGTGGGGGTAGGACAGGGCGCGCAACAAGGTTGCCGCTGACCAGGCGACACGACCCTCCAGCATGAGGCGGATCAGACTACTGATCCGGTTCTGCGCAATTCAATGGGCCGATCACCGTAAATGTGATGGTTCTTTGGTGTCCGTGGCGGCCGGGGGAGCCTTCGACCACAATGAGGACGGCCCACTGTCCCACGTCGAAGCATTCGAGGAGTCGCACATGGCCACGACGGAGACCCGCCCCGACCTGGCCGACACCGAGACCGGAGAGGGCGACGGCTACGCCCACTACGCGCGGAAGGAAGAGATCACCCGCGCCGCCATCGAAGGCGGGACCATTACGGCACTTTGTGGTTTCCGATTCTCTCCGGTTCGTGATCCCCAACGCTTCCCGGTCTGCCCAAGGTGCAAGGAGTTGGCCGCAATGCTGTGGGGCTCCGACTGAGCACGTTCTTCGCTACGTACCAGCGGCTTCGTACGCCCGGTTGGCCCGATAAGCCGGCGTCTCTCGCCATGGAGTCCTCCTTGGCTGCCTACCGGGGGGCCGAGCGGTTCCCCAGTCCGCCTTGTGGCGGACGTGGCCGGGCTGCTTGTTCGGGATTTATGCGTCTGCGCCCGTCCTGTTGTGTTCGGTACCGGCCAACGCGGCCAGCACCACGGCGCACGTGGCGGATGCCACACGAAGAGGCAGGCAGCCTGCCTGGTGGCCGCTGTGGCTGTCCGTCGCCGGTGGTCGAGCGTGAGCGTGGGAGAGACGCGGGCGATCCCACTCGGCTCGACGGCTAGACGACTAACGGAGGTTGACGAATGTCCTGCTGGCGTCGGGGACGGAGGTGGAGACGTTGTTGGTCGTGTCGGTGAGCGTGATGCCGGTATAGGACACCGAGGCAAGCACGAGCGTCTGCCCAGACGGGCAATCGAACGAGCCCTTCGGCTGCGGCCCGATCGGTGGCGAGGTCGCACCCGTGACCCGGCCGTTGGTCGGGTCCCTGGAGAACCCGACCGTCAACTCGCTGCTCACGGTCTCCTTGTTCGCCGCTTTCGGGTGGTTGCCGCCGCCGTTGATGCAGGCGTACACCGCCGTCGCGTTGTCGATGTGGATCGTGTAGTTGACGGTCTGGTTACCGACACCGGCCTCGTCGTAGCTCACGATGAGGGAACCGCTGTCGTTGACGCTGCTGCTCACGTTGAAGAAGTGCGCGCCCGATGTCGCAAAGGCAGCACTCGTCAACATGACCCCGGCGACGGCGAAAGACATGCCCACCGTCAGGAGTCGCCGTACATATCGCTTCATGGTCAGCCCCCCTTGGCTGCGAAAACTTCGAGTGCCCGCGTCTCTCCCGAGCTTGGCCGTGCACTGCTTGGCACGTGACGCTGACGGGCCCTGCGGTCTCCTCCCTTGTGCTGGCCTGCTGCTGTGGGGCCCATGACCGCGTACGAGTCACCTCAGTGCCGACCGACTCTTGGTCTATACCACACTGCCCGCACTTTACATACGGAGTTCTTTGTAAATAGCGGATAAGCTGGCGGCGCGGTCACGGTCCTCGCCTGGCGTCACGCGGTCGCGGGTTCGCTGGGGGACACTCAGGCAGCGGCGTGGTCACGCCCACGTTGCCTGCACCGGCAAGGTGCCCTGGGTGGCCTGCGGATGTGGCCGTCAGACAGCCGCATTCTCGCAGCTCAGGACGACTCTTGCGCGCTCAGGCCCCTATCGCGTCGAGGCCCTCGCGAAATGTCGAGGTTAGCTGACCAAGTATTGTGCAATTGCGGTATGTAGCGGAGCGAGCCAGGGCGCCCGCGGCGAACCCGTTCCCGCCGGGCATGACCTCATGGCGGCAACACCGGACCCCCGCGCGGCACCGCCTGCCCTCTGGAAAGCTGTAACAGAACCCGAGGAGGCAGCCCATGAATAGCCAACCGACGGCTACGGCGGCAGGAACGATTGACATCGGCGGCGACCTCACGGTGAACCGGCTTGGCTTCGGCGCGACGCGGATCACCGGCCCGGGGATCTGGGGCGACCCGCCGGACCGGGAGCGGGCCAAGGCGACGGTGCGCCGCGCGGTCGAACTCGACGTCAACTTCATCGACACCGCCTACTCCTACGGCCCGGGCGTCAACGAGATCCTGATCGCCGAGGCGCTGCATCCCTACCCGGAGGACCTCGTCATCGCGACCAAGGGCGGCTCCGTCCGGCAGGGTCCCGGGCGCTCGGAACCGGATGGCCGGCCCGAGAACCTTCGCCAGGCATGTGAGGGCAGCCTGCGCCGGCTGAAGCTGGACCAGATCCCCTGTACCAGTTCCACCGGCCGGGACCCGAAGGTTCCCGTCGCCGAGTCGGTCGGCGCACTGGCCGAGCTCAAGCAGGAGGGGAAGATCCGGCACATCGGCGTGTCCAACTTCTCGACGGAGCAGTACCGCGAGGCGGCGCAGGTCACCCCGGTGGTCTCGATCCAGAACCGGTACAACGTTGCCGACCGGTCGTCGGAGACGGTCCTCGACCTCTGCGAGCAGGAGAGCCTGGCCTTCCTGCCGTGGGCGCCGACCCAGGACACCGAGCGGGTGGTCCCGGTGCTCACCGCCGCGGAGCGGCATGGCGTCAGCCCGCGCCAGATCGCCCTGGCCTGGCTGCTGGCCCACTCGGCGCAGATCCTGCCGATCGCCGGCACCGGGTCGCCCGAGCACGTGACGGACAACATCGCGGCCGCCTCCATCGAGCTCAGCCCGGACGAGCTCAACGCGATCAACGACGTGGTGTGAGGGATCGTCTGCCCCGTCCATCGACGGCAGTGGAGGAAGCCGGTGCTAGTCCGGCGCGGTCCCGCCACTGTCACCGGGGAGTGAACCTCGCGTCCGCCAGCGGAGGCGCATCCATTGGGTTGACCCCTAACAGGACATTCCGGAAGCTGGCCGGGTTGCGTCGTCCGGTGTCTGCGGGTGGCGAGGTGGCCGGGGATGCGCTGCTGGGCTGCCTGGTGTGCCGCGCTGCTGGACGTCTGCGGTGGGACGGTGGTCAGCGGTGGCCGAGCGCGGCGTGCAGCGCTCCGAGGAACGCTTCGGGCTGATCGGCCACCAGGAAGTGGCCGGCGTCGTCGATCACGTGCAGCGGCCAGCCGTAGCGGGCGCTGGCCCGCTGGGCGCTCCCAACCGGCATCACGCGGTCCTGCCGCCCCCAGATCAGCGCGGTCGGAACGTCGATCCGCGCCAGCTCCTCCGGCGGGATCTGCCGCCAGCCCAGCTCCCGCAGCAGGCGGCGGTTGGCCTGCTGCACGCCAGGCGTGCGGGCACGGTCCAGGGAGTAGACCAGGAACGGCTCCCAGCGCTCCCCCAGCCGCCGGCGCACCCGGTCGAGGTCGACCGTCACCTGCCGCAGGAACCGGACCATGGTGGGCCGGCTGGGCCGCAGGCTGTGGCGGACCAGCGCCAGCAGCACCCCAGGCGCGGGCCGCACCCGACCGACCAGGCAGCCGGTGTCCACCAGCACCAGCCGGGACACACGCTCGCCGTGGCCGGCCGCGAACCGGGCGGCGATGCTGCCGCCCAGCGAGGCCCCGACCAGCACCGGCGGTGCCGCGCACGTCTGCTCGATCAGCTCGCCCAGCCACGCCAGCACACTGCTGGGGTCGGGTGGCCCCTCGGGCGTCTCCGAGGCGCCGAGCCCCGGCAGGTCGGGGACGACGACGTGGTGGGTCCGCACCAGGTCGGGGATGACCGGCAGCCACCCTGCCGCCCAGCCGCCCTGGCCGTGCAGGAGGACCATATCCGGGCCGTCGCCGCCTTCCAGTATGGCGGTGGACACCCCGGCCAGCCGGCGTCGCCGTTCGGTGACGGGGAGACCGGCCAGCACCCGCTGCCGGGCCTGGTCGCCGGCCGCGCGACGGCCACCGCCCTGCACGATCGGTTGTCTGCGCATGGCCGCTCGCTTCTCCTTCATCCGACGGGCACCGACGACGGGTCGGCCGCGGTGGGCGCCGGCCGCGGGTCGAGCGAGTCGACCGTGGGCGTGAACCAGTGGCCACGCTCGCAGCCGGTCTTGACGTGCTCGACCGGGCCGTGGGTGGACCCCCAGGTCCAGCGGTCGACGATCCGGGCCGGGGCTCCGCAGGCCGGGTCGGGGCAGGCGACGATCTCGATCATGGCTGGCTCCCTTCGGGATTCCGTCGCGTCGCCGGTGATCGTCGGGGACGGCGGAGCGGCTGCCTAGGACAGCTTGTGAACTTCTCTCCCATGACCGCATGGTTCACGATTGGAACTGGACGGCGGTCACGGCGGCCGGGGAGACTGCGTGCATGCGCAACTACGGTCAGTTCTGCCCCATCGCGCGAGCCTCCGAGATCCTCGCGGAGCGGTGGACGCCGATCATCCTGCGCAACATCCTGCTGGGCTGTCGCACCTTCAACCAGATCGCGGCGGGCGCGCCCGGGCTGTCGCGGGCGCTGCTGACCCGGCGACTCCACGAGCTGGAGCACGCCGGCGTGATCCAGATCCGCCCCAAGCCCGACGGGCACGGGTCGCTGTACGAGCCGACCCCTGCGGGGCAGGACCTGATGGGGGTGCTGGTGGCCATGGGCGGCTGGGCCGAGCAGTGGACCGAGCTGACGACGCAGCACGCCGACCCCGAGATCGTCCTGTGGTCGTGGTGTCAGGAGTTCCTGCGCCGCGACCTGCTGCCCGACCGGCGGGTGGTGGTCCGGTTCGACTTTACCTTCCGTGGCCGGCGCTGGAAGGTCTGGCTGCTGTTCGAGGGGCGCGAGGGCGAGCTCTGCCGCACCGATCCCGGCTTCGGCGACGACCTGGTGGTGACCATCAGCGACCCGCTGATGCTCACGCACTGGCACATGGGACGGGTCGAGTGGGCCGCGGCGCTGCGATGCGGCGCCATCCAGCTCAGCGGCCCGCCGACGCTGTGCCGCGCCCTTCCGACCTGGAATGCCGGGCCGCAGACCAACGCGCGCAGGCACGCGGCCCTCGAACGGACACCCGTGGGCATGCCGGTGTCCGCGCGCTGAGCCGTCCTGGACGGGCCGGCAAATACCGGTACCACGCCGAGCGGCTGCGCCGACCGTCGAGGTTGCCTCCCCGGGCGCAGTGCGATCATGCCACGGAAGGCTGCGCGGGAGGGGCCGCATGCTGCTGGGCGGGGAACCCGGGCGGTCCGGCTGGTGTACCAGATGCGACACAGGATCTCTGGAGCGACGAAAGGAGCCGGAGATGCCGAAGGTGAAGCGTCGTGTCCTTGGACCGGTCCTGGTCGGCGTGGTGGCCGCATTCGCGCTGCTGGCTCTGGCGCCCACGGCGGCGCTGGCCAAGGGAGCCTCGGCGGCCACGATCGACGGCGGTGGGCCGGGCGGCCCGGGCAACGGCCCGAACGGGCCGATCACCCTGCGAGGCGACGGCGAGCCGGGCAGCGGTACCGATCTCGGCACGCTCGCCGACCTGTCCGGACTCTTCCCAGCCATGTTCGGGCAGTCGCCCGACCCCATGCTGGACGCCTCGCCGACGCCGGCCGGGCGGCTCGGCCCGCGCTACACGATCACCTGGACGATCCCGGACGGCGGCGGCACCGCGAAGAAGGTCCGTCAGGACGTCTACCCGTATGCGGCCGGAGCGCCCGTCACCTACACCAAGCCCGGCCAGCCGGTGTTCGACCAGGCCACCAGAGGCGGCTGGTACAAGGCCCAGGACAGCCTGCGCGAAAAGCTGATCGAACTCGGCCTGCCCGACAAGGCGCCCTTGGTCCTGCCAGCCGTGAGCGGCAGCGACTCGGCCGCCGCCGCGCGGGCCACCTCGGGCGCGAGCCCGGCGCCGGTCCGCTCGGCGGCCGGCGCGCCGGCCCTCTGGCCGCGGATCCTTGCCGGCGCGGCCGTCCTCTTGGTGGCCGCCGGCTGCGTCGCCGTGGTCGTGCGCCGCCGGCCGGGTACGGCCACCGCCCGCTGAGCGTGCGGTTCCGCAGGCGTCCACGGCGGCGTCCGGGGGGCTAGCGGAGCAGTCCCTCGGTCCGGGTGATCTCGTCGCGGACGAGGTCGAGGCGGCGCTTGAGGTCGGTCTGCCGGTCCAGGTCCAGGCAGCCCGCCAGCTCCTGCTGCACCTGGGCCTCGCCGCGGCGAAGCCACGCCAGGCGCGCCTCCACGTTGCGGAGCAGGCGCAGGGCCCTGCCCACGCGAGCCTGCCGGAGCCGGCGCAGGATCGAGCCGCCGAGCGCGGCGCGCCGGATGCCCACCATCGGGTTGGAGGCGCGCGAGGTGGTCGGCAGCAGCGGGGGCGTGCGCTGCTGATGGATCAGATGGGCCAGCGCCACCATCCCGCCGGTCATGGTCTCGATGGCGACGTCCTCCTGGGCGAGGCCGCTGGAGACCACGTACTCGTCGAGCCCTTGGCGTAGGTACATGAGGATCACCAGGGCGGCGGGGGCGACGCCCTCGCCGTCGAGATGGAGGCCCTGGTCGTCGAGGCAGTCGCGCATCTCGGCGATCGCCTGGTCCACCCATGCGACGAAACGAGGCTCCGTATAGCGGTCGTCGCGCATAACCGCGGCCACATAGCGGGTGACAGCGTCCATCTGGCTCCTCGGATTCCAAGCAGACTCGCGGGCTGGGGGGAGAGCTCGCTGGCCAGGTTCCCTGGAGGAGGCCCATCAGGTCAAACTGGCGGCGGTTTCACCCTGGATGCGCGGTTCGGCCGGCGCCCTGGTGCGCGTAGTGTGGCCGTTGACCTGGCACCGGAACGCGTGGAGATGCACATGGGAGAGCGAGCCGAGGGGCGCGGCGTCAACCGCCTCGCCGGCGAGACCAGCCCGTACCTGCTCCAGCACGCCGACAACCCGGTTGACTGGTACCCGTGGGGTCCCGAGGCGATGGAGCGCGCCCGGACCGAGGACAAGCCGATCCTGCTGTCGGTGGGGTATGCGGCCTGTCACTGGTGCCACGTGATGGCGCACGAGTCGTTCGAGGACCCGGACACGGCGGCGCTCATGAACGAGCACTTCGTGAGCGTCAAGGTGGACAGGGAGGAGCGGCCGGACGTCGACGCCATCTACATGAGCGCGGTGCAGGCGATGACCGGTCAGGGCGGCTGGCCGATGACGGTGATGCTGACGCCCGAGGGGGAGCCGTTCTTCGCGGGGACCTATTTCCCCAAGAGCGACCGGCTCGGCATGCCGAGCTTCCGTAAGGTGCTCCTGGCGGTCGCGGACGCCTGGCGGGACCGCCGCGAGGACGCGCGCCAGCAGGGCAGGCAGGTCGCCCAGCACATCGCCATGCAGACCGGCGCGCTCGCCGGGGCCGCGGGCGAGCTGGACGAGGGGGTGCTGCGGCAGGCGCTGGAGGGGATCGGGCAGGGGTTCGATCCCCAGTGGGGCGGCTTCGCCGCCGCGCCCAAGTTCCCGCAGCCGATGACCCTGGAGTTCCTGCTGCGCTGCCACCTTCGGGGCTGGCCGAAGGCGCTGGAGATGGTGCAGCTCACGCTGGACCGCATGGCGGCCGGCGGGATCTTCGACCAGCTCGGCGGCGGCTTCCACCGTTACTCGACGGATCACCGCTGGCTGGTCCCGCATTTCGAGAAGATGCTCTACGACAACGCGCAGCTCGTCCGCTTGTACGCGCGGGCGTGGCAGGTCACCGGCGCCGAGCGGTACCGCGAGGTGGTGCGCCGGACGGCCTCCTACCTGCTGCGCGACCTGCGCCATCGCGACGGCGGGTTCTTCTCCTCGCAGGACGCCGACTCCGAGGGCGTGGAGGGCAAGTTCTTCGTGTGGTCGTTCCAGGAGCTGTCGGAGGTGGCTGGCGAGCTGGTCGCCGGCTGGTTCGGCGCCACGCCGGAGGGCAACTGGGAGGGCGTCAACGTGCTGTGGACCCCGCTGCCGCCCGAGGCGGTGGCGGAGCGCGCGGGGGTCGCTGTCGAGGAGCTGGAGGAGGCGGTGCGCGCCGGCCGCGCCAAGCTGTTCGAGCACCGTGAGGCGAGCCGCGTCCACCCGGCCACCGACGACAAGGTGCTGGCCTCCTGGAACGGCCTGGCGATCGCCGCGCTGGCCGAGGCGGGCCGGGTGCTCCCGGAGCCTGCCTACGTCCAAGCGGCGGAGGCCTGCGCCGAGTTCGTGCTCGGCACCATGCGGGCGCCCGGCGGGCGGCTGTCCCGGGCGTGGCGGGAAGGGCGCCTCGGCGGCCCGGGCTACCTCGACGACTACGCCTGCATGGCGGAGGCCTGCCTGACGCTGTACGAGACCACCTTCGAGCCGCGCTGGCTGCGCGAGGCGGTCGATCTCGCCGGCGGGATCCTGGAGCTGTTCGCCGATCCGCGCGGCGGCTTCTTCCAGACCGGCAGCGACGCGGAGCGGCTGGTGGTGCGGCCCAAGGAGCTGTTCGACAACGCCGTGCCGGCGGGCTCGTCGGTCGCGGCCGACGTGCTGCTGCGGCTCGGCCGCCTGGTCGGCGAGGAGCGCTACGAGGCGGCCGCGCTGGGCGCGCTCCGTTCGGTGCGAGAGCTCCTGGCGCGGGCGCCGACCGGATTCGGGTACGCGCTCGGCGTCGCCGACTTCGCGCTCTCGCGCGTCCGCGAGGTGGCGATCGTGGGGGACCCACGCGCCCGCGACACCAAGGCCCTGCTGGCGGAGGCGCGGCGCGGCTACCGGCCCAACCAGGTGATCGCGCTGGCGGCGCCGGGCGACCAGGAGGCGCTGGGCGCGGTGCCGCTGCTGGCGGACCGGCCCACGCTGGACGGGCACGCGACCGCCTACGTCTGCGAGCACTTCGCCTGCCAGCAGCCGGTCACCGAGCCCGACGCCCTGGCCGCCCAGCTCCGCTGACGCCTGGCCGCTGTGGTCCCGGCGGGCCGGGGAAGCGCCCGATGGCGCTGAAACGGCTCGGCCGCCTGGATGCCGGTACGGTATTGGCATGACCTCCACGACCTCACGCAAGCGAGTCCTGGTGCTCGGCGGCGGCTTCGGCGGGATGTACACGGCCCGGCGCCTGGAGCGGCGCCTGCCGCCGGACGAGGCGGAGATCGTGCTGATCAACGCGGAGAACTACATGCTCTACACGCCGCTGCTGCCCGAAGCGGCGGCCGGCACGATCGAGCCCCGCCACGTGGTGGTGCCGCTGCGGCAGGCGCTGCGCCGCACGCGCGTGCGGGTGGGCAACGTCACCGCCGTCGATCTCGACCACAACACCTGCACCTACGTGACCGCCGGCGGGTCGGAGCGCCAGATGGGCTGGGACCGCCTGGTGGTGGCGCTCGGCTCGGTCAGCCGGATGTTCCCGGTCCCGGGCCTGGCCGAGCACGCGGTCGGCTTCAAGACCCTGGCTGAGGCCATCTACCTGCGCAATCACGTGTTGGAGCAGCTCGAGCTGGCGGACGCCACCGAGGACCCCGACGAGCGCAGGGCGCGGCTCGGCTTCGTGGTGGTGGGCGCCGGCTACGCCGGCACCGAGCTGATCGCCGAGCTGCAGGCGCTGGTGCGCCGCGCCCTGCGCCTCTACCCGGCGCTGCGCCACAGCGACACCCGCTGGGTGCTGGCGGACATGGCGCCGCGGGTGCTGCCGGAGCTGGGCGGCCGCCTCTCGGACCGCGCCCTCCAGGTGCTGCGCGGCCGCGGTGTCCAGATCCGTCTGGAGACGACCCTGGAGCAGGTGGGCCCGGACTGGGTGCGGTTCACCGGCGGCGAGTGGATGCCGGCGACGACCATCGTCTGGACCGCCGGGGTCATGCCCGATCCGCTGGCCGGCAAGCTGGGCCTGGCCAGCGACGAGCGCGGCCGCATCGTGGTCGACGAGCACCTGGCGGTGGCCGGCCGCGACGACGTCTTCGCGCTCGGCGACGTTGCGGCCGTGCCGATCGCCGGCCCCAAGCCGAGGACGGCCCCGCCCACCGCGCAGCACGCCCTGCGCCAGGCGAGGGTCTGCGCCGACAACTTGGCGTCCACCCTCGGGCACGGGCAGCGCCGCCGCTTCGCGTTCGCCGGGCTGGGCTTGCTGGTCAACCTGTCGGAGCACTACGGCGTCGGGAGGGTCATGGGGCTGCCGGTGTCGGGCCTGCTCGGCTGGCTGGTGACCCGCACCTATCACTGGTTCGCGCTGCCGACCTGGACCCGGCGCCTGCGCGTCGGCCTGGACTGGGCGGTCGCCGCGGCCTTCCCGCGGGACGTCGCCGAGCTGGGCACGCTCGGCCACCCGGAGCCGCTGCCGTCGCCCGAGCGGCGAGACTGACCAGGGGTCCGGGGGCTCAAGAGCGAGGCCCCGGCCCGGGACCACGCGGGCCAAGCAGGGCCGAGCGCCAGCCCCCGGTGGACCAGGTTCAGGCAGTCCCGCAACGGGTAGCCAAGCCCGCGAAGGGGGTGAGCACATGCCTGCCACCAAGAACGAGAAGGAGCTTCCGAGCACCATCCAGCGGTCCGACGCCAAGGCGAAGCGCACCTGGGCCAAGGCGCACGACAGCGCCGTCGAGACGTACGGGGAGGGCCAGCAGGCACACCGGACCGCCTATTCCGCCCTCGAGCACGTTCGTGGCCGTTCGCGGATGAACAAGGGCGAGCTGGCCGGCGCGATCGCCTCCAAGCAGCGCCAAGCCGACCGCAGGAAGCGGTGACGGAGCCTTCATGAGCAGTGACGCGGTCCCAGAGGCCGACGCCCACGAGCAGGACGAGCCGGTCCTGCCCTCGGAGGAGTCCGAGCGGCCCCGCCCGCGGATCGGCGACGAGACGCCGGAGGCCGACGCCTACGAGCAGTCGCTACCGGTCCCCCTGGATGACGAGGACGACGGCCGCCGCTGAGCCTCAGCCGCTCCGCGGCGGCTCGGACCGTCCACCTCCGCCTGCGGAGCGGCCTGGGGGCCCTCCCCGCCTGCCGCCGCCCTGCCGGCGGTTGGCGGTCCGCCCCTGACCGCCGGTCGCGCGATCGCGACCGGCGTCCCGCTCCTGGCCGCCGGCGTTCCTACCCTGCGTCCCGCCCCCCTTGCCCTGCGTGCCGCCCGGCCGGCCCTGGCGGCCGCCGGGTGCGCCGGGCCGGCCGGTGGGCGCGGCGGAGCGGCCGGTGGGTGCGGCCGAGCGGCCGCTGGGCGCGGCGCCGGGGCGGCCTTCGCCGCGGCCCTGACGGCGGTTGCCTCGCTCGATGGTTGCGCTGAGCTGCTCGCGGCGGGCGTCCCAGCGCAGCAGGACCTCCTCGATCTCGCCGGCGACCGCCTCGTAGGCCAGCACCTCACGCTGCGTGTGCGAGCGTTGCGCGCTGAGGCGGGCGAGGTCGGCCTCCAGGTCGCGGGTCAGCCGCTGGAGGTCGCGGACCGCGCCGGACAGCACCCGGCGCGCCTCGACCAGCTCGCGGATCCTGGCGGGCCGGTCGGACGGCAGCACGCTGGTCAGCGAGCGGCCGATGGCCAGCTCCTGGCGGCGTAGCTCGCGCTCGTAGTCCTGGGGGGTGCGCTTGACCTCCGTGGCACGCCTGGTGTCGGCCCCGCGCCGGTCGTCCGCGCGGCGCCCGGTATGGGATGCCGTAGGGCTCATGTGTCGTCGTCTCAGGCTCGACGCCGCGCGGCGCGGGTGGCTGCCGGAGGGCAGGCCCACGCAGGGCGAACGTAGGGTGCGGTCCCCGCACCCAAGGTACCCGACCCCCGCGTCAGGCGATACGGCCCGTGGCGATCCGCGCCCGAGTTTGTTGGCGGGCGGGTGGGGTACCCACGCACTCCAGATCCAGCATGGCAAGGAGCGGACGATGGACGAGCGCAAGATCCGTGCGAGGCTCGAAGCGGAGCGCGAGCGCCTGCTCGGCGTGCGCCGCCACCTGCTGGGAGACCCCGAGACGACGGCGGATCTCGCCAGCGTCGGCGAGCTGTCCAACTACGACCAGCACCCTGGCGACATCGGCTCGGAGGTCTTCGAGCACGAGAAGAACGCCTCCATCCTCGAGCAGGTCGACGCTCAGCTCGGGGAGGTCGATGCGGCCTTCGAGCGGCTGGAGAAGGGCAGCTACGGGAGCTGCGAGGCCTGCGGCAATCCGATTGAGGCCCCACGCCTCGAAGAGCGCCCATTCGCCCGCTTCTGCCTGGAAGATCAGCGCCGGGTGGAGCGCGAGGCGGGGCTTCCCGGGAGCACCGCCTGACCCCTCCCGACGGTCGGCTTGGCGCGCTCGGCCGTTTCCTGGTGGTCGAATCAGGGCACCCAGGAGGGTGTCACCCCACCGCGTTGAACGGGGGTGACTGACGCTTTCGACCTGCCTGGAGACGTCCGTGTTGCTGTTCTCGAGCCCTGTGACCAGCCAGACTTCCGAACCGAAGGCCGAAGACCCCCTTCGGGAGCGCGGCAATGCGTCGATGCTGGCCGCGGTGGCCGGCGTGCTGGCCGCGATCGGTAGCTTCCTGGTGCTGGCCGTGATCGTGGGCGCGACCTGGATCGCGCTCATCGGTATGCCGCTGGACCTCGCGCCGCAGGACTGGCATCGCCTGGCCACCGTGATCGCGCTCGGCGCCGCGCTGGTCTCGCTGCTGGCCTACCTGTTCGGCGGCTACGTGGCGGCCCGGCTCGGGGGGCGTGACGGCCTCCAGCACGGCCTACGGGTGTTCGCGCTCGCTGTCCTGGTGCTCGGAGTGCTCGGGCTGCTCCTGCTCGGCATGGCCGGGCCCGTGAGCGTCGGCACCGGGCTGCGGCAGCCGAGCACCGCTCCCGGGCAGGGCATCAGCTTCGGCGACGTCGCCACCAAGGCGGCCATCTGGTCGCTGATCGCGATGCTGCTCGGCTCGCTGGCCGGCGGCATGCTCGGCGAGCGGGCCCACCGCCGCCGCGCCGAGGCAGCCCAGACGGCGCCGGACCCGGAGAGCCCGCCGGGCGCCTGAGCCGGAGCCCTCAGAGCCCGAGCCGCGGCTCGACCTCGTCGCGGTAGAAGCGCAGGAACCCCCGAGGTCCCTTGCCAATCTGCTGAGTTCGAGGCGGATGGCCGCGCGCGGCCAGGGTCGCCGAGGATGCAGACGGCCTGGGTGTCGCAGAGCTGGCGGAGGCTACGCCCAGACCAAGCCTGGGTTCAGGATGGGGCTGGCCGGGTCGAAAACGATACGTGCCAGTCTTCTTCGGCTCTGTTATCGATCGTGAGACGCCAGGTGAATCGGCTCCCTGCTGCGAGCGGTAGGGGGCCGATGTTGGCGGCCATCGTCATGTCGATTGGGGTTCCTGGTATCAGCCCCGGCGGTCGTCTCACCTCGAACTCCCCGTTGATCTGGACCGGCTGTTCCCCTTGAGGCGTAGTTACGACCACTGGGTTGCCATCAGCGTCGAGCAAGGACAGCTCGAACGTGTGCCTCGCGTTCGCTTGGTCCCAAGGCACCTCGATCTTCAAGGCGATTGCCGACGGTGCCGGTGTGGGACCGGTTAGCGACCACCCGCCACCAATGATGTAGAGCTTGCCTTCAGCGGTCTGCGCTGCGTCCGCAAGCAGCATGGTTACCTTCATGCGGACCGGGCTGTGGTCAGATGATCGCCCGCGTCAGCGAGCGTGGCAGGGTAGCGAGTGCTCGCGGCACCAAACGACGAAAGATTCACAAGCCATCGGTCGATGCGACCCGTGACGGTGGTCCTGGGAGCGGGCTGGAGCCACGGAGATGGGGTGAACCGGATAGCCACAGCCAGCGGTCCGGCTGCGAGCTCGACCGGCTCTGCCTCCTCCCACATTGCCACGATCGCAGCGTCGGGAAGCTCATTCTCGTCTCGGTACTCCACCAGAGTTCTCTCCTCGCGGTGCGGCACTCCCAGATTCCATCCACCTCGTTCACTGGTCTCAGGATTGCCAAGATTGGCACCTGCTGCTCGGTGAAGCCACGGACGATGAGTCGTCGACCATAGATTGGGTGATCATGCCAGCGCGCGTCAGCGGAGCAGGGCGGCGAGCACGATCCCGAAGCCGGCGGTACCGATCGTGAGCCAGGTGACCGAGTCGGCCATCTGCCCGCTGTGCAGCCCGCGCAGCGCGCGCACCAGGGGAATCGTCAACCGCAGGGCTCGCCGGCGCGGCCGGGCGGGCAGTCGCCGGCCGAACAACGCGGCCGCGGCGCCGACGACCGCCAGCACCAGCGCGCCGCCCGCCCACGGCGCCGAGGCCGCCAGCCGGCCGGCGGCCGGGGTCGGCGCCGCCACGGCCGGGACGGCCCGGATTCCGCGGAGCACGGCGGCGGCGTACCCAGGCCGGTCGACGAAGCGCGCGGCGGCCACCACGGCACGGTCGGACAGGCCAGGCACCATCCCGACCGCGATCGATGCGCCCAGCAGGACCAGCGCGGGCACCAGCATGGACGGGCCGATGATCGAGCGCGACACCCGCAGCTCGTCGCCCTCCTCCGCCTCGTGCCGCTTGGCGGCCTCCTCGGCGGACTCGTCGCTGCCGCCGAAGACGGTCGGCCCCCAGCCCATGAAGACGCGTCCGGCGACCCGCAGCACCGCGCCGGCGGTCATCGCCGAGACGAGCGTGAACAGCGCGGCCACCCAGTGCGCGCCGGCGCCGGCTGCCTCCTCCATCAGCGCCTTTCCGACGAAGGTGCCGAAGGGCGCCGTGCCGGCCAGGCCGAGCGCGCCGATCACCAGCAGCGGCGCCGCCCACCGCAGCGCGCGCCCCTGCCCGCGCAGCTCCAGCTCGTTCAGCGTGCCGAAGCGGTGGGCGAGGATGCCGACCAGCACGAACAGCGCCGCCTTCACCAGCCCGTCGGCGACGGCGTACAGCGCCGCTCCGGCGAGGCCCTCCGGCTCCAGCAGGGCGATGCCGACCAGGGTGAGGCCGACGTGGCTCACCGTGGCGAACGCCAGCAGCCTCGCCAGATGGTGCTGGAGGATGCACATCACCCCGCCGACCAGCGCGGTGAGCGTCGCTCCGGCCAGCAGCGCGGCGCGCAGCCCGGGGGTGTGCGCCCCGAAGGGGCCGCTGAACGCCGTCCAGTAGACGCGGGCCACCGCGTAGACGCCCAGCTCGCTGAGCAGCCCGGCCAGCAGCACGCACACCGGCGTGGGCGCGACCGCGTAGGCGTCGGCCAGCCAGAAGTGGAAGGGCACCACCGCCGCCTTGACGAAGAACCCGACCATCAGCAGCACGAAGGCCACCACCACCAGCCGGTCGGCCGGCGAGGAGGCCAGCGCCGTCCCGATCTGGGCGAGGTTGAGCGCGCCGGTGCGGCCGTAGAGCAGGGCGATGCCGGCGAGCACCATCACCGCGCCGATCGAGTTGGTGACGGCGAAGTTGAGCGCTCCCTGGAGCGAGCCGGGATCCTCGATCTTGTAGCCGGCCAGGGCGTAGGCGGACACGCTCAGCAGCTCGAAGAACACGAACATGTTGAACAGGTCCCCGCTGGAGCAGAACCCGGCGACCGCGGCCAGCAGGATCAGCATCAGCGCGTGGAACAGGCTCCCGACCGTCTCGAAGTAGCGCCACGAGAAGGTCAGCGCCGCGGCCATCAACAGGCCGGCGAAGGTCACCATCCCGGCGCTGAGCGGGTCGAGCGCGAAGGCGATGCCCAGCGCCACGCCCGACCTCGGGGTCCAGCCGCCGAACCAGACGGCGGTCGTGCCGCCGAGGGTGCGCGCCAGCAGCGTCGCTCCGAGGCCGGTCACGGCCACGGCGGTGACGATCGCCACGATGTCGGCCACCCGGCGGCGCAGCAGCGGGCCGGTCCCGACCAGCGCGGCGGCGACCAGCAGCGGGATGGCGACGGGCAGGGCGGCCAGTGCCGGCACGATCAGCCCTTCATGGCGCGCAGCTCGTCGGGGTCCAGCGTCCCGAGGCGCTTGTGGATCTGGACCGCCAGCGCCAGCAACAGCGCGGTCACGGTCGCCCCGACCACCACGTCGGTGAGCGCCAGCGAGGCGACCACCGGGTCCACCGCCCTGGTGCCGACCGGCACGTCGAAGAAGATCGGGGCGGTCCCGCCACGACGGTAGCCGATCGCCAGCAGCAGCACGTAGGTCGACGACTGCACCACCGCAAGGCAGGTGACCGCGTGGATGAGGTTGCGGCTGGTGACGATGCCGTACAGGCCGACCAGGAACAGCCAGGCCGCGACCAGGTAGGGGAGGTAGTCCAGGACTTTCACCGACCGCTCCTCCCCGGTCCGAGGACCAGCGTCTGCTCGAGGAACTCCGACAGCAGCAGGGTGAACCCGGCGGCGACCTCCAGACCCACGGCCAGGTTGATGACCGGGATCGTCCCGGCCGACAGCAGCGTCCCGGCCACGCCGAACGGCAGCGCGTTGGCCAGGAACGCGCCGCTGGCCACCAGCCCGAACAGGCCCACCACCACGTAGCCGCCGGCGCCGAGCGCCTCGGCCTGGTCGATGCTGTTCACGGGGCGCACGCGCCGCAGGGTCACGTACTCGCCGGACAGGTAGACCAGCAGCGCGCCGGTGGCGAGCACCACGCCGCCCTGGAAGCCGCCGCCGGGGGTGAGGTGCCCGTGGGAGACCACGTAGATGCCGAAGAGCACGATCGGGCCGAGCAGCGCCAGGCCGCCCACCCGGACCGCGTTGGAGGTGCCGGGCACGCGGCGCCCCCTGGCCGCCTCCTGCGGCTCGTGCTCGGCCTCCCCGCGCATGGTGCGCAGCAGGATCGCCACCCCGATCACGGCGGCGAAGAGGATGAACTCCTCGCCCATGGTGTCGATGCCGCGGTAGTCGAAGGTCACCGCGGCCACCACGTTGGTGGCGTGCCGCTCGGCCACGGCCACCTGGTTGAGCACCAGCCCGTACGGGCCTCGGTAGACGCCGTTGGGAGGCAGCCCGGTCATGCCCCAGACCAGCAGCGCGCCGACCACCGCCGCGGCGGCCAGGAAGACCCTGCGACGGAACACCGAGGTCATCGGCTGCCCCGCCGCACCTTGGCCAGGGCCAGCAGGATCATCAGCGGCAGCGCGACCGCGCCGACGGTGATCTGCGACAGCGCCACGTCCGGGGCCTGCAGGACCAGGAACGCCAGGGCCAGGAGCAGGCCGAAGAAGCTGGCCATGATCGCCTGGTTGAGCGGGTCACGGGTCAGCACCACCGCGGTGCCGCCCGCCGCGACCAATAGCAGCACCGCCGCCAGCAGGACCGTCACGGCTTCTCCACCTCCAAGGTCACGGGGCCGCCCACCACCATCACCGCTCCACCTCGATCACCACCGTCTCGCCCTCCTCCGCCTCCGTCGTGGTCCAGGCGCCGAAGCGGCGGATGCGCGCGGCCCTGGCGATGGCGTGGGTGAGCACGGGATTGGTGATCAGCAGCGCCAGCGTGATCAGGATCGCCTTGATCCCGTACTGGACGATCGAGAACCGCAGCAGCACCGCTCCGGTGATGGCGAACGCCCCGAGGGTGGTGGCGGGCGCGGTGTAGTGCAGCTTGTCATAGACCCCGCGCATCACCAGCACGCCCACGCAGCAGGCGAGCTCGATGCCGACGCCCACCACCAGCAGCGCAACGGCGGCGACCGCCCGCGGGGTCATCCCCAGCGCTCCAGGAAGCGGGCGAATACCAGCCCGCCCGCGAAGGTCAGCAGCGCCAGCGCGAGCGCCAGATCGAGGTAGATGGTGCGCTGGTAGCCGGCCGCCAGCAGCAGCAGCACCAGCGCATCGATGGTGCCGGCCATGGTCAGCCCCACCAGCCGCTCGGTCGGCTCGCCGCGCAGGCAGACGATCCCGCACGGGATCAGCCCGGCCAGCAGCGCCAGCGCGGCCACCAGCCACTCGTTCACCAGCCCATCACCCCATTCCCGTCCGCGGAGGTGCCGGCCACCGACCAGAGTGAATCACACCGCTGTGGCGGCGTCGGCCGCGGCAGGGCTTCCCGCGGGCTACAGCAACTCGGCGATGAGGCCCGCGGCCCGGGCGGCGCCGTCGGTCTCGACCGGCCGGGAGTCGACCGGGCGGCCGATCTCGTCGGCGATCGCGGTGGCGATGGCGTCGGGGTCGCTGGCCGCGTAGTCCATCCGCCGGCCCGCCCGGTAGCGGTCGAGCCGGTAGGCGACGTGGAAGCGCTGCTCGAAGTGGTGGGCCAGCGGGAAGTACAGGAACGGCCGGCGGTTGGCGGTCAGCTCCATGCAGGTGGCCAGGCCGCCCTGGACCACCGCCAGGTCGCAGGCGGCCAGGTGCCGGTAGAGGTGCGGGACGAAGGTCCGCACCTCCAGGCTCTCGCTGGAGGGCAGGCTCGCCGGGTCCAGGCGAGGCCCGGCCACCACGATCATCCGCAGGTCGGGAACGGCCCGCTTGGCCAGCGGGTAGGCGGCCATCACCTTGCGCAACAGCGCGCCGCCGACGCCGGAGCCGCCGACGGTGACGACGCAGACCCGCTCGTCCGGCCGGTAGCCGAGCTCGGCCCGCAGCAGCTCGGTGTCGGTGAGCGCTGCCGGGTCGAAGCCGGTGACGTATCCCGAGAAGGCGTAGTGCGCCTGCGTCCAGTCGCGGATGGCCGGCAGGTCCGGGCCGAAGCGCTCGGGGACGACGTCCTCGGGGTTGCCGACGAAGATCGCCCGGTCGCGCACGCCCGGGAAGCGCGCGATGTGCTTGATCATCTCGGCGTTGTGGTCGGCGGTGAGGTCGGCTTCGTGCTGGCCGCCGTCCGGCATCGGCAGCCATCCGACGAAGTCCGTCATCCAGGTGAACGCCGTGCGCTTCAGCTCGGGGTTCTCGTGCAGCAGGCGGTCGACCTCCCAGGCCTCGTCGCCCAACACCAGGTCGTACTGGCCCTCGGCCACGGTGTCGTGGAAGACCATGAAGTTGCTGAGCAGGATCTCGTCCATGCGGCGGATGGCCTGGAAGCAGTGGAGGTCGTGCTCGGCGGACTCCGACTCGATGTGGGCCGACTCGTTGGCAAGCAGGGCCGACGCGGGATGGACCCGCTCGCCCTCGGCTTCCAGGACCCGGGTGACCGGGTCCTGCGCCAGCCAGTCGATCTCGAGGTCCGGGCGCAGGGCCCGCAGCTCCTTGGCGATGGCCACGTCGCGGCGGGCGTGGCCGAGCCCGATCGGGGAGGAGATGTACAGCGCCCTGGGGCTGCGCCGCAGCGACCGGGTCCAGGTGCGGGTCCGGGGCCGGGGCCCGCTCGCCGGCGCCAGCGATCCGATGAATTCCCGGAGCAGCAGGTTGAAATGGACGGGGTCGCGCACGTGCGGGCCATGGCCGCCGCCGGCGATCGTGACGAGCTGCGCGCCGCTCAGCTCGGCGAGCGCGGCGCCGCTGTCGTGCGGCCGGATCGCGTCCCGGTCGCCGTGGACCACCATGACCGGGCAGCGCAGTTGCCGCGCCCACTCGGCCGCGCCTTCGGGAGTGCACGCCGGCCCGCCGGCCGCGTCGCGCGCCAAGTTGGTCGCGATCAACGTCTCCGGGTCGGTCTCCAGTCCCCAGCCGACGGCGTCCTCGATCGGCTTGGTGGAGTGCGCCTCGTTGAACATCGCGCCGAAGAAGAACTCCAGGAACTCCCGGTAGTGCTCGCGCCAGTAGTGCTGGTTGAACTTCGCCCAGCCGTCGGTGGTCGCCAGGAGCTCGGTGAACGAGTACACAGCGCGCGCCGGGTGCACCGACAGCGGGAGCGCGGGGCCCACGAAGACGATGCCGGCCACCCGCTCGGGATGGAGCACGCCCAGCTCCAGCGCCCAGGTCGCGCCGAGCGACAGCGCGACCAGCACCCCGCGGTCGGTGCCGGTGGCATCCATGACCGCCAGCGCGTCGGCCGTGAACTCGGTCGGTCGGTAGGCCTCGACCCCGGCCGGCCGGTCGGAGCGGCCGTTCCCGCGCCCGTCGAAGGTGACCACCCGGTGGCGCCGAGCCAGGTCCGGGACCTGCAGCTTCCAGTGCCGTGAGTGGATGATCGACCAGGTGGGCAGGAGCATGACCGTCGGCTCGCCGGCGCCGAACACCTCGTAGTGGACCTTGACCCCGTCGCGCTCGACGTAGCCGTCACCGATCGGTTGGCACGCGCGCATCTTCCGCCTCTCGTGGTCGCGCTGGCCCTTCCTCGCGCTGCCGGATGACCACACCGATCCGCC